>Ga0302274_10000206_pt1 | contig 62305 bp, 68 predicted proteins | sample III_Bog_N2_1_FD_198755 | JGI IMG/M metagenome (GOLD analysis project Ga0302274, IMG submission 198755) | Peat permafrost microbial communities from Stordalen Mire near Abisko, Sweden - III_Bog_N2_1 | ecosystem: Environmental > Terrestrial > Soil > Wetlands > Peat | place: Sweden: Abisko...
GCGCATGGTTTTGCCGCGTTGCGTGATGAATGGCAACGCTATCAAGCCTTTCAGAATCAGTCGGTGCAATTGCAGTTACCCGATGGTAGCCGTGTGGACGGAATCGTACGCGGCGTGGCGGATGATGGCGCATTGGAGTTGGAGACGATGCAGGTGATCAGGAAATTCAACGTGGGTGAGGTCAGTTTACGGAGCGCGGAACATGCTGCTGCTTGACGTCGGTAACAGTCGCATCAAATGGGCGCGAGTGGAAAGCGGCCATTGGGTAAGGCAGGGTGTGGCAGGCATCGCCGAGTGGCACGTGTTGCAGCAAGTATTTGCAAGTTTGTCGCCGCCGCATAAAATTCTGGTATCCAATGTGGCGGGAGATGAAGCGGCGCAACAGGTGCGTACAGCCTGTGCCGCATGGCACTGCCCGGTGGAGTTCATTGGCGCTAAGGCAGAGCAATGCGGCGTGCGCAACGCTTATGACCAACCCGCACAACTCGGTAGCGACCGCTGGGCGGCACTCATCGCGGCGTGGCATCATGAGCGCTCAGCCTGCCTGGTGGTGAGTTGCGGTACGGCGACAACGATAGATGCCTTATCGGGCACGGGCGAATTTCTTGGTGGCCTGATCTTGCCGGGTGTGGACATGATGCGGCGCACCCTGGCAGCAGGCACCGCGCAACTTGGGATGGATCAAGGAAGCTGGCGCGAATTCCCGCACAATACCGCCGATGCCATCGCCAGTGGCGCAATCCAGGCTACCGTGGGGGCCATCCTGCGGCAGTATGAGTTGCTCGGCGTGCCCGGTGCGCGCTGTTTGTTGAGCGGCGGCGTGGCGGACAGTGTGCAGCCCCACCTCAAATTGCCGACGCTGCGGGTGGAGAGTCTGGTGCTGCAAGGCTTGCAAATAATCGGGCAGGAAAGTTTACAAAGACAGGGGGCGACATGAAATGGCTATTTGGATTACTGCTGCTGGCCAGTTTGGTATTCTTTGCGTTCATGCAATGGGGTGGGGTAGGAGCGGGCGATAGCAAAAGCCTGCAACCCCAGCCGCCGCTTAATGTGGAAAAGATCAAGCTGTTGTCATCTGCGATGTTGCCAGCCTCTTCCGTACAGTCAGGTGTGCAGGCAGCCCCTGTTTGTATGGAGTGGGGCGATTTTTCCGGTGTTGACCTGACCCGTGCAACTGCGGCCTTATCTGCTTTGGCGTTGGGTAATAACCTTACGCAAAGGCAGGTAGAGCATGTCAGCGGCTACTGGGTGTACATCCCGCCGCTGAAGAGCAGCGCCGAAGTGGAGAAGAAAGTGGCGCAATTCAAGGCGCTTGGGGTGGGTGAATACTTTGTCGTACAGGAAGCGGGGAAATGGCAGAATGCCATTTCCCTGGGCTTGTTCAAGACCGAAGAAGCAGCGCAGAAGTTTCGTGAAAGCATCAAGGCTAAAGGCATAGGATCGGCTAAGGTGGGTGAACGCACGAGCAAGCGCATGTTTACGGTGTTCGTGCTGAAAGATCCGGATGCGAGCGTAACGGCAAAACTGGCAGCCTTGCAAAAAGATTTTCCGGACAGCGACTTGGAAGCGGCAGTGTGCGCCAAACCCAATTGACAAACACCGCCTAAATCAGGACAATGCCGCCCCTCGACAAGACTCTGGTGATATAGCTCAGGTGGTTAGAGCGCAGCACTCATAACGCTGAGGTCGGTGGTTCAAATCCACCTATCACCACCAATATACCGTATCATCCTGTATCAAGAAAAGCAATACCGAAAACCCGCATGGCATATAGGCTTTGCGGGTTTTTTACTATCTAACGTGCTTGATGGGCACATTGATTCTGGCTGCAATTGAGGGCATAATTTTCACACTTATACCTCGTGTGTTTTTAATGTGTCCGGCGAGATGATGACAAGAAGCTCTCAGATACAGCGGTAAAAGAAGCGAAGTTTTACAAGATGGCGGGCGGAGGGCATGAGTTATGAGGTGCATTGGTGGTTGGGAGCCATTGTATATGTCAACGAAAGCGCAAGATGAGTTCGACTGAAACGATGTGGAAACTTGCCTGCGGAAAGCGTTAGTGTTGTTTAAGTCCGGTAGTAAAAATACATTATGGAAATATGGCAAACCGGTATTGGGCTGGCAATCTTCTTGGTGTTGATTTTTCAACGCTGGTTTTGGTTTGTTGCGCTCACCATGGGTAGTTTAGCGGCCGGGGTCGAGTCATTGGCAAACATTATGCATTTGCATATCACCAGCGCATTTGGCTATATCTTTCTCATGCTGATTTGCTGGTCGTTCGCTACGGCAATCGCTGGGGGATATCCATCATCAAGGGAGAAAGTTGTGCAGGAGGGTTGCCCCTTGCCCGCTTACCCTGATTGGTCTCCCCGCTAACCTATGCTTGTTGGGCAAATAGACGTGACCTGAATCTGAGTTGCCATAGCTGTTTCCGCCAGGTGTGTGGCGAGAAGCATTGAGGAACAACTCGACGTAATTGTCATTGGTGCTACAATCTGGGCTCTGTTTTTTATGAAAGGAATCTCCATGCGCCGCCTTTTTTTTGCTGTTGTTTTGGCTTGTGTATCAACTGTTACTTACGCCGCAAGTTTCAAACTTTCCAGCCCGGAAGTAACAGGCAACGGAATGATGCCAAAAAGTTTCGAGTTCAATGGTTTTGGCTGCTCGGGTGAAAACAAGTCGCCAGCGCTCAAATGGATCGGTGCTCCAAAAGACACCAAGAGTTTTGCCGTGACCATGTATGACCCCGATGCGCCGACAGGCTCTGGTTGGTGGCACTGGGTGGTGATTAACATCCCGGCCGATGTCACTGAGTTGGCAACGGATGCTGGAGCAGCCAACAGTACAACTTTGCCGAAGGGCGCGATACAAGGTCGTACCGACTTTGGTGTGGCGGCATGGGGCGGAGCTTGCCCCCCGCAAGGAGACAAGCCGCATCACTATATTTTTACCGTGTATGCGCTCAAGACCGACAAGCTAGATATTCCCGCAGATGCTACTGCCGCACTAACTGGCTACATGATCCATGCAAATATGCTGGGTAAAGCCAGCCTTACTGCAAGATACGGGCGGGCAAAGTAATTCCAACTCATACGCGTGATAGCACACCGCTGGTGCTAGTGATAGCCCAGCGGATTTAACGTCCTTGGGCTGTCCTTCGCCCAACCAAGATTCAAGCAAAGTTTAGCAAGGAGATGGCGGCGTTTAGAGATGCGGCGTAGCCAACCCAGACTAAATAGGGGGCCATTAGCCATGTTACAGCTCTTGATGTCTTACGCGATAAGGCTAGCAGAATGGCGATACTGAGAAACATCGCGAGGATGTCTATAAATCCAAGTCTGGTTGAATGCATGCCAAAAAAAATCCATGACCAGAGTCCATTCAAAACCAGTTGGATAATCCATAGAATTTTGAGGGTGCGGTTAGATTCAGAAAATATGAGCCATCCAGCAACCGCAATCATTAGATACAGAACACTCCACACCACAGGGAAAAGCCAGTTTGGTGGCGTCCAGCTTGGCTTAACTAGATGTGCGTACCATTCTCCTGGTTGAAAATGCATTCCTGATAAAGACACACCAAACATGATCAATACGAAGAACAATAGCGCAAGATAAGATTGAGATTTAGGCATAGTGATTTAACTTTTAGCGTGGCAGCGCGATATTAATTCAAGACTCTTAATGCCTATGAGTTTTTTGTCGGGGTATCCAGTGAAACGGTTATCTTTGAATTTTTGAGATATAAATCGCGCTGAGGGAAAGGTATCTCGATACCGCGTTTACGCAGCTCGGTTTCTAGCGCCCATACATAGTTTGCCTGGGTCGTCCCTCGGATTTTGATCGTTTCCTGACTAATCCACACCAACAATTCGAATTCCAGCGCATTGTCGCCCATACGCACCAGCCAGACATCGGGCCGGTGGTCGTCGTCGTTTATCGTGGTGTCTACGCTTATTGCTGCGGCAACACCTGCTTCTCGAACAAGTTCCTTGTCCGTGCCATATGCCGCACTGAAAGGTACGTGTATGCGCCGGATTGGATCGGCAAAAGTCCAGTTCACTACGCGTCCGCTGATGAATTCTGAGTTGGGCACCAATATGTCTATCGCATCCGGCGTAGTAATACGCGTGTAGCGCAGATTGATTTCGGCGACCTTGCCGGTGACGCTGGATTGCAACTCTACGGTATCGCCGACCTTGAGCGATTTTTCGAACAGGATAATGATCCCGGCTACGAAGTTGGAAAGTATGTTCTGTAGCCCGAAGCCCAATCCCAAACCAACCGCGCCCCCAAGGAAGGCGAAGCTGGAAAGCTCGAATCCAAGGAAATCCAAGCCGATGAGCGCCCCGAGTATCCATACAAAATAACCCACCAAGTGACTTAACAAATACACCGCATGGTCGGTCATGTCTGGATTGAGCTTGGTGATCGAGCGTTTGATGATTTTGGCGATCTGTCGCACTACCACGATGATGAGTAGCAGCCCCAGCAAACGGAACAGGGTGAAATCCGTATGGCCGATGCTGAACAAAGGATCTCTGGCAATCTCCGCCGTATCTTTCCATGCGTCATGCAAAAAACTCATGCAATGTTCTCCGTTCGATTATGAGTGTCGCCTGCGATGTTACGCCATCAATAAAGCGGCATTTCTTTGTACGCATTCCAGGTGAGTGTACATCTAGTCCCGATTATTCTTTTTACGACGCTCTTCCTCATTTTGCTTGGCTCTATTGCGTCTGTTCTCGGCACGCTCTGACGACTGACGTTTAGCCACCTTATGCTCTGTCTTATTACGATTGGCCGCTATGCGCTTATTCCGCCTCTGCTCCATGTGGCCACGCAGGAATTCTTTTCGTTTTTGAATGCGATTTTCAATTTTCAGCTTACGCTTCGCCCAGAAATTGGGTTGTTTCGCCAAAAGAACGGGTGCGGCAGCCTTGCCCTTCGAAGCAAAGGCGAACTTTCCGGGTGTGACTTCGGTCTCGCCTTGCGGCGTCTTCAATGAAGTAGCGCCTTCGTTAACCGTATCGTAGGTACCCGGTTCATCGCCATCTGCTTTCTCAATTACCGTGGTCTCATGGTCGGTTCCCCGAATTCCTATGGTGGCGCTTGGTGTGGTGATGAGATAGGCGGAGGTATTATGTTTACCAATCCAGCCGGTGATAGAACGCATTGCTCCTTTGAGCAACGACATAAAGATTTTGTCGGACGCATCCCCCTCGGCTTTATACGCATCCACCCGAAACACAGTATCGGGGCGCAAGGCAATGATGCCGCCATCTTCCGTAACGATATGTACCTCTCCATCCGATGCGGTATTGATGGTCTGATTTTCATATATCTTTTGCCCAAGGGATAGGCTACTTGATTTCCCCGTCTGGTCTGCCACGGAAGCGCTACCGGAGATGGCATCGACGGCGCCAAACAGTTCTGCCGCGTATGTGGCGTGACAAAGCATCAGTGCGGCAAGGAGTGCAAGAAATTTTTTCAAATGGGTGGCCTCTAAAATCCTTGTTAGTATTGTTGTTCCATAACAAGTTTACTTCAAAATAAGCTCAGTAAAAATAAAGGTTCCAGCCATAATCCGTTTTAATAAATAAGGCCATTCTATCCAACGCCTTGTTGTTTAGAATGGCCTCTGCTCATCAAGTATCTTCGATTTCTTGCTTCGAAAATGGCAGCAGGCGGCTACATAACCTTAGTGGTGAGAATTGCGATATGCGTCAGCCTCTTCAATCTGATGCTTTGCTTGCTGCAAAAGCTCTTTTGCTTTTGCGGCGTGTCCACCAAATTCACCTTCACCTTTATTGTTATCTTGAGCATGATCTATATGCCCAATAGCTTCATTGCATTTTTGGTATGCATCTTTCAGGTTCGGGTGTGTAATCATGGATGCATCCGCAGATACACAGCCAGCAAAGATGGCCGCAGACAAAAAAACTGCCAGTTTCAAGCTATTCAAACCGTTCATAATTCCTCCATATTTTTTTATGAAATTACTTTTCAAAAATTTGAAAAGCGGTTACTTAACGCATAGGGTTCAGATTTTGTTGACACGAATCCCTTTTAGCGCCGCACTGAACATGACCAGAGGTCAATATACCAAAGTGCCTGAACCGTTGTTACAATCAAAATTTTGTCGCCAGCACTTTTTCCAGTTTGATCTGGTCTACGGTGAAGCCGCGTATCCCTTCGGCCAGCTTCTCCGTAGCCATGGCATCCTCGTTCATTTGCCAGCGGAACTCGGTTTCGGTCATGCGCGCCGGGCGAGGTTTGTACGTTGCCGGGTCGGTCAAACGGCGCACTAGCTGTCCCTGCCCCGCTTCGAGCTCTTCCAGCAAGGACGGGGTGATAGTTAACCGGTCGCAGCCCGCCAGAGCCAGAATTTCACCCATGTTGCGGAATGATGCACCCATGACGATGGTCTTGTAACTGTAAGTTTTGTAGTAGTCGTAAATATGCCGTACTGACAATACACCGGGATCTTCCTCTGCCGGAAAGTCGTGCCCACTGCGCGCCTTGTGCCAATCGAGGATGCGTCCGACGAAGGGCGAAATCAACGTCGCGCCAGCCTCGGCGGCGGCACGCGCCTGCGCAAAGCCGAACATAAGGGTAAGGTTGCAGTTAATGCCCTCACGTTCGAGTATTTCCGCAGCCTGAATGCCTTCCCATGTGGAGGCGATTTTTATCAGCACGCGATGATTTGCGATGCCTGCCTCGTTATAGAGTCCGATCAGTTTGCGTGCCTTGTGCAAGGTGGCTTCCATATTGAAGGAAAGCCGCGCATCCACTTCGGTCGAGATGCGTCCGGGCACAATTTTGAGCACTTCCAGCCCGACATCCACAGCCAGCTTGTCCAGCGCATCGTGCGTCTGTTGTTCAGGATCGGTGCTTTGCGCTTTGGCCCAAGTAATCGAATCATCGATAAGAGGTGCGTACTCGGGTAACGATGCAGCTTTGAGCAGCAGTGAAGGATTGGTAGTGGCATCCTGTGGGTGATGATGGCGGATCGCCTCGATATCACCTGTATCGGCCACGATTGTGGTCATTGTTTTGAGTTGTTCGAGAAAATTGGCCATGCGCACTTCTCCTATGCATTGATGTTAAAAATGCCTGTGAACCAACTGCCATGCGAACTTGCATATTACGCGCTATGTTTGAAAATGTGGATGCAAGTATTTCAGACAAAGTTTGCGGATCATTCCTTCTTCATCAGCGGGAACGACTAATATGGGTTTGGAGCCTGGCAAGCCAATACTGGCCTTTCTGGTTTGGTTGGCTGCGCTGTTCAATTCGAAGCCAAGAAATGCCAGCGGGTCGCAAATGCCTGCGCGAATTTCTGGCGAATGTTCTCCGATGCCGCCCGAGAAAACGAGCGCGTCTATTCCCCCTGCCTTGGCGGTGAAGCCGCCGATTGCAGCTCGCACCTGGCGGCAGAAATAGGTGACCGCGAATTTTGCACGTTCGCTGCTACTGGAAACAAGGTCACTCATCTCGGCGCTTTCACCGTCAGATAGCGCGATCAGCCCCATCTTGTGAAACACCATATCGCTCAATTGTTCCAGAGTGTAACGCTGCGTCAATTCGAGCATTACACCGGGATCAAGGTCACCACTACGTGTGCCCATGGGGATACCGCCTGCGGGGGTGTAACCCATAGTAGTGTCGACCGATTTCAGGTTTTCCATCAGGCACAGGCTGGCGCCGCTGCCTAAATGCGCGACGACAATTTTGCCATGTGCGGCTTTACCAAGAAGGTCAGGCAATACTTGTGCGATGTGTGAATAATTCAGGCCATGAAATCCGAAGCGGCGCAGGCCGATCTCGTTCGGGATGGGAAGACGCTTGGATAGTTCAGGCATGGTGGTGTGGAACGCCGTATCGAAACACACCACCTGAGGCGCTGCAAAATGTTTCGTGCATAAATCAAGGCCGAGCAGGTTGCCCGGCAAGTGTAGCGGCGCAAGATGAATAAGGCTTTCCAGGCGTGACCGTTCGGCATCATTAACCAGCCTTGCCGCATCGGCAATGTTTCCGCCGTGGACGAAACGATGCCCCACTATGTCTGGCATATCATCGGTCAAGTCAAGCATGAGCTGGTTGAACGCTTCTTGTGGTGCACGCACATGCCCATAATGAAAATTGCGCCGCGAGCCGTCGGCATGAAACAGGCTCGCCTTGAGAGACGAAGAACCGCTGTTGATGGTGAGGATGGTTTTCATCTTTAATTCAGGTACAAGGTTCAAGGGGCAATGCTGGGTTTTTACTTGTACCTTGCACCTGTCTCAGAACGGCCAAGTCCAGACATCGGCTGCAGGCAAGTCGACACCGTTCTCGTAAGCATAGTTGCTGCATTCGATCTGCATGTCGTGCATCTTCTCTTTTACATGAGCGCCTGCAACCTGCAGGCCAGGGAGGCGATCTATCACATCGATCACGAGGCTGAAACGGTCAATCTGATTCCGGATCGCCAATTCCAGCGGCGTGTTGATGCTACCCTTTTCCTTATAGCCGCGCACGTGCCAATTCTTGTGGTTGTTGCGACGGTAAGCAAGGCGGTGAATCAGCCAGGGGTAGCCATGGAAGTTGAACATGACCGGCTTGTCCAGCGTGAACAGGCCATCGAAATCCTTGTCCGACAGGCCATGCGGATGCTCGCTGGCAGGTGTCAGTTTGTACAGATCGACCACATTGATGAAGCGCACTTTAAGGTCGGGGAAGCTTTCGCGCAACAGGACAACTGCGGCCAAGGCCTCTTTGGTCGGGACATCGCCCGCGCTGGCGAGTACCACGTCCGGTTCGGAACCCTGATCGTTGCATGCCCAGTCCCAGATGCCTATGCCTTTGGTGCAGTGTTTGATCGCCGCATCCATGTCCAGATACTGTACATGTTTCTGTTTGTCGCAAACTATCACGTTGATGTAATTCGTGCTTTTCAGGCAATGTTCGGCCACCGATAACAAACAGTTTACGTCGGGTGGCAAATAGATGCGGGTAACCTCTGGACTCTTGTTCACCACCACGTCGAGAAAGCCGGGATCCTGGTGCGTGAAGCCGTTGTGATCCTGCCGCCAAACAGTGGAAGTGATGAGCAGGTTCAGCGACGACACCGGCGCGCGCCATGGCACCTCTTTGGACATGGCGAGCCATTTGGCGTGCTGGTTAAACATCGAGTCGATGACGTGGACAAAAGCTTCGTAAGTGGCGAAGAAACCGTGGCGTCCGGTGAGCAAATAGCCTTCCAGCCAGCCTTCCAGCGTGTGCTCGGAGAGCATTTCCATCACGCGGCCATCCGGCGACAACTCGCCGCCGCCCGCATCCTCAGGCAGGTAATCGGCCAGCCAGGTTTTCTTGCTGACCTCATATATGTTGTCCAGCTTGTTCGAGCTGTTTTCGTCCGGGCCGAACACGCGGAAGCTGTTCATGTTGTCGCGCATGATGTCGCGCAGAAATTTGCCTAGCGGACGGGTGTTCTCGGCTGTAGTCGTGCCCGGTTTGGTCACGGCAATTGCATAATCCTTGCAGTGAGGCATGTGCAACGCCTTTCGTAACAACCCGCCGTTGGCATGATGATTGGCACTCATGCGGCGATTGCCTTTAGGGGCCAACGCTTTCAGCTCGGGCAACAGCGCGCCGTTCTTGTCAAACAACTCTTCCGCCTTGTAACTCTTCAGCCATTCTTCCAGCTTGGCAAAGTGTGCCGGTGTCTTTACGTCGGCGATCGGTACTTGGTGTGCGCGCCAGAACCCTTCTACCTTGTTGCCATCCACTTCTTTCGGACCGGTCCAGCCTTTGGGTGAGCGCAGTACGATCATCGGCCAGCGCGGACGGTTGGGTTTATCGCTGCTGCGGGCTTCCTGCTGCATGCGGCGGATTTCCAGCACACATTGTTCCATCGTGGCAGCCATGGTTTGATGCATGGTCTCCGGATCGCTGCCTTCAACGAAATAAGGTGTCCAGCCATAACCCTTGAACAGGTTTTCCAGTTCTTCGTGCGAGATGCGCGACAGGATACTGGGGTTGTTGATTTTGTAACCGTTAAGATGCAAGATAGGCAGCACGGCGCCGTCGCGGATCGGGTTGAGGAATTTGTTGGAATGCCATGAGGTGGCCAACGGAGCGGTTTCCGATTCACCGTCGCCCACCATCACAGTCACGATCAGATCGGGGTTGTCATACGCCGCACCGAAGGCGTGCGAAACGCTATAGCCGAGTTCGCCGCCTTCGTGGATCGAGCCTGGCATTTCCGGTGTGCAGTGGCTACCAATGCCGCCCGGGAAAGAAAACTCTTTGAAGAATTGGCGCATGCCTTCTTCGTTCTCGCTCTTGTTTGGATACACCTCGCTGTACCTGCCTTCCAGATACACCGGGCCCAATACACCGGGCGCACCATGCCCCGGGCCCGCCATAAAAATCGCATTCAGATCATATTTGTTTATCAGACGATTCATGTGAATATAGGCAAAGGCCAAACCGGGGCTGGAGCCCCAGTGCCCCAATAAGCGACTCTTGATGTGTTCGAGTTTAAGCGGCTCCCGGAGGAGTGGGTTGTCCCGCAGATAGATCATCCCTGCGGCGAGGTAGTTACACGCACGCCAGTAGGCATTGATATGGTAAATCTCATCGCGGGACAAGGGCGTCTGGTTGGTGTTCATGCTTTCTCCTTGTGGGTTCAGGGCGCAGTGAAATAACGTATTTGAGCTGTATCAGCGCATTTATTTGGTTATGCCGCTAAGACTACCTCAGGACTCACAGGTCATAAATACCCATAATCAGGTAGTGAATGCAATCAGACATCACAGCCGCGCGGGTTCGAAGCTTGCATCCAGATTCAAATCGTCGCAGTAATCGAGGAAATTTCCCCGCAAGGTGGGGATATGTACGTCAGCATGAATGCCCACCGTCATGGTGACGGAAAACATGGGGGTGCCGGTGTGTGGCGCCGGGTAGGTGTCGGTCTGAAGTTCCTCGATATTGATGCCGTTTTTGGAGAAGAAAGCGGACAAATTGCGAACGATGCCGGGGTGATCCATGGCCACCACATCCACTGTATAGGGTATAACAGGTTGCGTTCGATCCCGTTTCTGGGTTCGTTTGTAAATAATAGTCAGCCCCAGCTGATTGCCCAGCGTCCCCATTTGTCCATCGAGCTTGGACAGTGCGTTCCATGGCCCGGAAAGCAGCATGATCAGGGCGAATTGTCCGCCCAATACAGCCATACGACTTTCTTCGATATTGCACCCGCTCTCGGTAATTTTGCTCGAAAGCTGATCGACGAGACCAACTTTATCTTCTCCCGAAGCGGTGATTACCAGATAATTATTTTGATTGTCTATAGTCATGGGTTTCTGAAATTCAAAGGTTGAGCTAATTTAAGTGTAATCCCCAAAATGATAATGTGCCAGTGAGAACTGGAGTTCATAAAGCTAACTGCCGTTTCCAGATTGATACACAATGAATTAAGTTAAATTCATATTCGTGTCATGTAATTTCCTTAAACTTTCTCCCGTTTCTTTGGGAAGGGATTATGGAATGAAAAATACGGAAAGGAATATGGAAGATATTATCAGTCAGCAAATTTCTGCCGCTATTGACGCACTCTGTCAGGCTAGAGCAAAACTTGCAAGCAAGGAAGTCGATCTGCACCTGAATAGGGCCGCTTCTTTCATTCACGACATTCAGTACAATATCCTGAATTTAAGGGGGGACTAATAATTTTTCAGGCACTGCAAGATACATTCTAAAAAGAGCAGCACGGTGTTTTTGCGTAGCTGGAACAGAAATTCAGCTAACTTCCTATAGGGTATTTCTCTCGATTTCTTCAATGGATGAGTGACGCACGTCGACTCCCTTTGCCATAAATATGACATATTCCGATATGTTCTTGGCGTGGTCGCCTATGCGTTCAATTGCCTTGGCTACAAAAAGAAAATCCAGTGCCGTGGAAATGGATCGCGGGTCTTCCAGCATATGGCATATCAGATTGCGCGTAATGAAATTGTATTCTTCGTTGACTGTATTGCTTTGTCGGATAACCTTAGTGGCGATGCTCGCATCTGCTTGGGAAAATGCTTCCATTGCATTGTCTGCCATGCTTAATGCCAACCCGGCGCAGTGGCTTATATCGACGGAACGGGGTTGGTTTAGTCCTTCTTGCTGAAAGAGCACTTCTGCCCTCCGTGCTATCAGTTCTGCCTGGTCGCCTATCCGTTCAAGATCGGTAGTGATTTTTAATACTGTCAGTATTGTCCGTAGGTCAACAGCTTCGGGTTGGTGCTGCGCGAGAACCAGATTGCATTTCCGGTCTATCTCGACTTCCAGATTGTTGACCTGATAACCTAAATCCAATACCTCCTTCATCAAGGCCTCATCCCCGCTATTCAAGCTTTGCATGGCGAGCTGAAACTGTTTCCTTACCAACCCACCCATTTGCATGACGCCGTCTTTTATCGCATCAAGCTCAATATCAAATCGCTTGGATGTATGTTCGCCAGTTGTCGCCATAATATGCCTCTTCTGTAAAATGCCGTTCGGGTATTAATTTCTTTGTATCCATGGCGATGAGGGCTATGTGCGGACCAGAATAAAATAATCCTCGGTAACGCGTCATGATGCAATCATCAGGCTATTCCCTATGGCGTATTTAGCCAGTTTCACGTGGCAGCAACGGCAAAAAATGGCATCACGAAAGGATGCCATAAAGGGAAGAGTAAATCCTTTACTGTGTACTCAAATATTAGCATCCACATGCCCTGCAAATTATTTCAGTAATATTAAACCTTGGGAGTACCGCTAAAATTCTGAATGACAAAATCTGAATTTTTTCTGCGTGGGCATTTTATGGAAGCGATCAAGTCGCAAACCACAAGGGCAGTGGAAGTTTTGTGTTAACACCTCACTTACATACATGGGGCGGCTTCTCGCTGTCGTCGGGCTGAGCTGCTGCGCTCTCCTTTTCCTTGGCAAGCTCCATACGAAGTGCTTCGCGTTTGGCCTGAAAATCATCCGCTTCACCGTAGTCCAGAAACTGGGCGTAGCGTGCATGGGAGCCCAAGATTTTATGCGCATGTTTGATCGGGCAAAAATACTGCTCGGTGCGCGCCGTAATTTCGAGGGTGTAGGCAATCAATCCATTGGCATAAGAGCAAAATAGGCAGTGAGCCTTATCGAAGATATTGAGATACGCCAAGTGTCGATGATCAAACACGATATAGCTTGATCGCCGTACCTTGGCGATGCCGTAGATCGGAAAACAGGCTGCCTGGTAAATTGTGACGCAAATATCCAAAATAACCAGCGGCACAATCATGCCGTAGATGAAGGGGGCGGTAAGATAATTTTGCGGGCGGACGGCAAGGAACCAGCGAAACACCCCCATCTTCAACTGGCGGTGCGTATCCTTGACGGTGCGTTCGAATTCGACGCGCTTCCCCTTGATTTGATAAAACAAGGTATGTTCCTGTTCATGGAGCGATTCGCGCAACTCATCCTCAAGAGCGGTGATCTGTCCGAGAATGTGACGGATTTTTTCATTCATAAAGCGCTATGCCCCTCTCAGTTTGCTGCGTTGTTGTGCGGGATTGCCTGGCGATTGAGGCTACGCCAAAACCGATGACCAATAAATTCAGCCGGAATCCGATGAAGGAAGCAGTAGGGGTGCTGCTGCGGTGTTTATCTGACACCCTGCTAACGTGCCTTGGGTGCAAACTTCAAGCCTTGCACTTTGTCTGCGGGCGCAATGCGGTTTCTGGTGAACCAGTCGCGGTTCATTTCCAGCGCATATAACGCCTCGCCTTGCGCATTGTGGGTGTCGGTAGTGTTGGGCTGCATTTCCTCGATATTGATGATGCTGCCGTCGGCGGCGATGAAAGCAATGCTTAATGGCAGCAGCGTATTTTTCATCCAGAAGCTGTATCGGTCGGGTTGCTCAAATACGAACAACATGCCGCAGTCTGCGCACAAGTGGTCGCGCTGCATCAGCCCGTATTCGCGGCTTTGCTGCGTGTTGGCGATCTCGGCATGTATGGTGTGCGGACCTATCTTGAGGAGGATTTCTGCTGCCCAAGCCCCGGGCAGGACGCAGGCGAAGCAGAGCAGCAAGATGATGCGGATAGTTTTCATGGTGTGCGTAAGTTTATCAGGACGTTGGCCTGTGCGGTTGTTATGTGATGGGCTACAATCTCATCCGATATTTAACACGCTGTCTTGAACCATGACCCCAACCCTCGTTTTCGACATCGAAACCATTCCCGACATCGCGGGCTTGCGCAGCTTGTATGAGCTGGACAGCGCGGTAAGCGACAAGGACGTGGCGGAGATGGCTTTTCAGATGCGCCGCCAGAAGACCGGCAGCGATTTCCTGCAACATCATTTGCATCGTGTCGCTGCGATCTCATGCGTCCTGCGCGAGGGCGACAATTTCCGCGTGTGGACGCTGGGCGAGTTGGATGAGGATGAAGGCAGCATCATCCAGCGTTTTTTTGACGGCATCGAAAAATACACGCCGCAGATCGTGTCGTGGAACGGCGGAGGTTTCGACCTGCCGGTGTTGCACTATCGCGGACTGATCCACGGTGTGCAATGTCCGCGTTACTGGGATCAGGGCGAAGATGACCGTGATTTCAAGTGGAACAACTACATCAGCCGCTACCATTCGCGCCACATCGACCTGATGGACTTGCTCGCCATGTACACCGGGCGCGCCAACGCACCGCTGGACGAACTGGCGAAGCTGATCGGCTTCCCCGGCAAGCTGGGCATGGACGGCAGCAAGGTGTGGGAGGCGTATCAGCAAGGCAAGCTGGAAGAAATCCGTAATTACTGTGAGACCGATGTGGTGAACACCTATCTCGTGTTTGCGCGCTTCCAGTTGATGCGCGGGCAATTCACCAAGGCACGCTATGAGCAGGAGTGCGACCTGATCCGCTCCACGCTGGCCAAATTCGACGAACCGCACTGGAAAGAATTTTTGGCGCAGTGGCCTGACAAGAAAACCGTATGAACCTAAATATCGCAGTTGGTAAAGAACCTTCCGGAATTTTAACGAACTATCCGGTTTTTGTAGGTGCGAATTCATTCGCACGCTCAGCAGATAATGTGCGAATGAATTCGCACCTACGAACCCACCACTACAGCTTTTAGAATGAATCCAGTAATCATTGAATCCATCGACTACGAAGGTCGCGGTATAGCACATGCCGACGGCAAGGTAATTTTCATTGAAGGCGCGCTCACGGGTGAGCGCGTGACCTATTCCTCGTACCGCAAAAAGAACAATTATGAACAGGCGCAAGTCGGCCAAATCCTAAAACAGTCTTTCATGCGCGTGCAGCCGAAGTGTCAGAATTTTGGTGTGTGCGGCGGCTGTTCCATGCAGCATCTGGAGGCGCGTGCGCAGGTCGCCGTCAAGCAGCGCGTGCTGGAGGACAATCTGGAGCGTATCGGCAAGGTCAAGCCGGAAACCATGCTGCCGCCGATCTACGGGCAGGCATGGGGTTATCGCCAGCGCGCGCGGCTGTCGGTGCGCCATGTGTTGAAGAAGGGCAAGACGCTGGTTGGTTTCCGCGAAAAGAACGGAAAATATGTGGCGGACATGCGGCATTGCGAAATTCTGCCGCCCAAAATTGCCCGCTTGTTGCCGCTGCTGGGGGAGTTGAATGAGAGCTTTACCGTCCGCGATATATTGCCGCAAATCGAAGTGGCGGTAGGCGAGCATGTGGATGTGCTGGTGTTGCGCATTCTGCAAGCGCTCTCGCCATCGGATGAAATGGCGATCAAACAATTTGCCGACACACACAAAGTGCAGTTCTGGACACAGACCAAAGGGCCGGAAACAGTGGCGCCATTCTATCCGCTGGATGCACCACCGCTCACCTACAGCCTGCCGGAGTTCGGCATCACCATGCCGTTCGCGCCGACCGAATTCACTCAGGTGAACAGCGAAATGAATCGCCTGATGGTCAGCCGCGCCCTGCGCCTGCTGGCCCCGCAACCCGGCGAACGCATCGCCGATTTCTTCTGCGGCTTGGGCAACTTCACCTTGCCCATCGCGAGCAGCGGCGCGCAAGTGCTGGGCATCGAAGGCAGCGACGCGCTGGTGAAACGTGCCGGACAGAATGCCGAATACAATGGGTTAACGGACAATACTGAGTTCAAGGCAAAGAACCTGTTCGAGATGGATGAGACTGCTTTGGGGAAATTAGGCCATTTTGACAAATGGCTGGTTGATCCGCCGCGCGATGGTGCAATTGAATTGATGAAATCCATCAGCGACGAAACCGCACCGAAACGTATCGTCTATGTCTCTTGCAGTCCATCCACTTTGGCGCGCGATGCGGAAGTGCTGGTGCATGTAAAGGGTTACACGCTGAAAGCGGCGGGAGTGATGAATATGTTTCCGCATACTTCGCATGTGGAGTCGATTGCGGTGTTTGAGAAAACGTAGGGCGGAATCCGTCGCGCCAGCAGTTGTAATTCACTTGCCAGTGTAATTGGCAATGATTGAGGATGATGGACTATCAAAATCTTTGCACATCGATTGATGATAATGCTATTTAGTGGTATTATCATCAGTGAAGTTAATGGCAATCGAAGATAACTTGGTCAGTTGATAATCAGTAAGGCTGATGGAAAAACTTTACTGTGATAACCAAAGTCTTATCGTAATTCGCGCTATTGATTGATGGTGACTTTATGAGCAATAACCCGGATGAGACTGAAAAGCTGAATGGTCAGAGCCTGCTGAAAACACAGGCCGAAGCAAAGCTTGTTCACATTCCGCCTTCGGATGGATTGTCCAGCCCTGCCGAGTTGCTGCTGCACGAACTCCAGGTTCACCAGATCGAGCTGAAAGTGCAGAACGAGGTGTTAAGGCAGTCGCAGGCTGATTTGGAAGAATCTCGCGATCACTACTTGGAGCTTTATGACTTCGCTCCCGTTGGTTATCTCACCCTCAATCGCGAGGAAATGATCGACGATGTCAATCTCATCGGTGCCGCGATGCTTGGAATGGAGCGCAGTAAGTTGATGCATCGCCGCTTCGCCCCTTTTGTTGCCCCCGTAGATCGCGACCGCTGGCATCGCCATTTCCTGTCCGTACTAAAAAATAATAACAAGCAGAGTTGTGAGCTGGCACTCCAGAACGGCGAGGACTCACATTTCTACGCCATTTTGGATTGTCTGCCCCTGAAAAAAATGGCGAGGAACGGAATTCGCATCGTGCTGACCGACATCACCGAGCGTAAACAATTCGAAATACAAGAGCAGGCACGCAATACGGTTCTGCGCGACACACTGGTTCGAGAGGTTCACCACCGCATCAAAAACACCTTGCAGGGTGTCGCCGCCCTGTTGCGGCAGCAAGCGGAAGAGTCTCCGGAGGCTGGCACCGCTCTAATTAAAGCTATTGCCAGAGTACGAGCGGTGGCGGTAGTGCACGGTTTGCAGGGCGAAGCTAATTCCCAAATCGCCTTGTGCGACATGGTGCGTGCGATCAGCCGGGACTTACAGGAAATAACGCCGCTACCGTTGCGGCTGGAAACAGCGCCGCATCATGTGCCAGTGTTGCTGGCAGAAACGGAAAGGGTACCCATCGCGCTGATCGTCAATGAACTGTTATTCAACGCGGTCAAGCATACTGACACAGGGCAAGCCGATCAAGCAATTCACATCCAATTGCAAGGTAGTGAGCATGAAATGTGCTTCAGCATATATAGCGTACATGGACAACTGCCACAAGATTTTGATTTTACCGAGGGGTGTGGAATTGGTACGGGTTTGACCTTGGTAAAATCGCTGTTACCCCCGGCAGGTGCCTACCTCAGCATCGTTAATGCCAATGGAGGCGTGCGAACTGAATTGAAGCTGACGTCTCCGGTGTTGCTTCATTCCAAAGCAGTGCAAGGTGACGCACCATGCCTTTGAAATCCGACTCCATCCGCATTCTGATCGTGGACGATGACCGACTGGTTCTTTCCACGCTGTCGATGGGGCTGGAGAAGGCAGGCTTTGCCATACTGCGTGCTGCATCGGGAGAGGAGGCGGTGCAGATATGTCACCAAGTGCGCCCCGATCTTATCTTGATGGATATTCGCATGCCCGGCATGTCAGGCTTGGAAGCGGCACAACGTATCCATGCTTCGGTCGAGGTGCCAGTTATTTTCTTAAGCGCCTATGACGACCCCGAAATTGTGGAGCAGGCTATCGGGCAAGGCGGCATGGGTTATTTGGTCAAACCTTTGGAAGTTCATCAGCTTGTTCCATTAATTCGGGCGGCGCTCGCGCGCTCCACCGACTTGAGCCAACTGAAAACCACCGAAACACAACTAAATCAGGCGTTGGCGGCTGAGCGCCATATCAGCATCGCGAGCGGGATACTGATGGAGCGGAGGAAATTGAGCGCCGCAGACGCCTACGAAATGCTGCGGATCCAATCGCGTTCGAACCGCAGAAAACTGGCCGAAGTCGCCAAGCAAATCGTAACCTCTACTGAGGCCATCAACACTACTTCCCGATGAATATATCGCCGCAACTTGTTCGATCGGTAAAAAACATATATTAATATAGGCTTGCGCTTGGAATGTTTGTTAGACTAGAATAATCAGATATTACCTAAAAGAGTAGCAATTTAAAGAGTTTCAGGAATTCATCTGATCACGTTTTAACCACGTGATTAATTAGTGCAAAGGCCGCGACCCCGCCGTAGTTGGAGATCAAATCTCCGGGGGGGGGTATGCATAGTTCGGCCAATGCCACATCCATTCTATCCAGCATAGACGATGCAGAAATTGTAGCTCGCAAGGCATTCCTCGAATTTACCGAGGAAGATGTCGCGTTGCTCAAATATTTGCACGCACGTCTGGATGATCATCGTGATCATTTCAGCGAGGCATTCTATCGGCATCTGCAACACTTTCCCCAGTTATTGCCCCTGCTCGGCAACGCCGAGAAACTGGAACGACTCAAACATTCCCAGTCGACTTATTTCAGCCAGCTCACCGAGGGCGAATATGGATTGAGTTATGTGGAGAACCGCTTGCGTGTGGGAATGATTCACCAGCGCGTCGGGTTAACCCCCCAATGGTATATCGGAGCCTATCGCAAATATCTTCACGAACTCATGCCCGGCATTTACCATCTGCTGGGGAATGATGCAGAAAAGTGTATTGCCACCTATAGCGCACTGCTCAAGATTGTTTTTTTCGATATGGAGTTGGCACTCGACACGTATTTTCATGCGGAGCATCAGGCGATTGTTCGGGAAAAGAAATTTTCCAAACAAATCATCGCCGATATGCCTTCCGGTCTGGTGGTATTGGATCCGGCGCTGAACGTACGACTGGTGAACACGGCATTGCTGAGCATGCTTGACTTGGATACAGCAGAAGCTTGTGTCGGGTTGTCAGTAACCGAATTGTTGGGCGCGCGTGAAGATTTAACCAGCGCACTTGAGAATGTTCTTGAGTGCGGAGAAATGCATTCCGGATTGGCTTTTGAGCGCCCTGATGATCAGGGTAACAAATATTATGTGGCTGACATCTCAAGAGCCGTGACGGAAGAAGGGCAGATGCTCCTTCTTTTCATGGTGCGTGACATCACGGCACGCAAGAAGGCCGAGGAACGCGCGCAATATCTGGCGCAGTACGATGTGCTGACCGGCTTGCCAAATCGCAGTCTGGTCTATGATCGCATCGACTATGCCTGTACGCTCTCGCGGCGCGGTGAGGGTGTGGTAGCGACAATGCTGATTGATCTGGATCGCTTCAAGGTAATCAACGATAGCCTTGGCGCTGCGCAGGGCGATGAGTTGCTCAAGCAGGTGGCAATACAGCTGAATAATTGTCTGCGCGAGAGTGATACGGTGGGGCGAACCGGCGGCAATGAATTTGTGATGATTCTGATGAGCATAAATGCAGCGGAAGATGCCACGGTAGTGGCCAAGAAAGTGCTGGAGGTATTGGCTGCCCCATTCCAAATTGCCGGGCAACTGCTGCACTTGACGGCCAGCATCGGTATCGCCGTGGCTCCCGGCGATGGGGAAAATGCGCAAGAGTTACTCAAAAACGCAGCCGCCGCACTGCATCAGGCAAAAAAAGACGGGCGCAATCAGGTCTGTTTTTTTCAAGCTGAAATGAATCAGCGCGCGCAGCGTGACATGCAGCTCAATAGCGGCTTACACAGGGCGGTGGAGAACGCTGAGTTTGAGATGCATTACCAACCCAAGGTCGATCTGCGTAGCGGCGAAATCTGTGGGCTGGAGGCGTTGCTGCGTTGGCATCATCCCGAGCGTGGCATGGTCTCTCCGGCCGCCTTTATTCCCTTGCTGGAAGAGAATGGGTTGATCGTGCCGGTGGGGACATGGGTGCTGCGCACCGTTTGTGCCCAAGCCAAGGCGTGGCAAAGCATGGGAATAAAACCTTGCTGCGTGGCGGTCAACCTTTCGGCTGTTCAATTTCATCGCCAGGATCTTTGCAAAGTGGTGGAACAGGTACTCAGAGAAACCGGGCTGGAGGCAAAATTCCTGGAACTGGAGATTACCGAAAGCATCATCATGAAAGACGTGGACCGGGCCGTGCAAACGCTACGTCAATTGAAATTGCTGGGTGTGAAACTATCCGTGGATGACTTTGGCACCGGACACGCGAGTCTTAATTATCTCAAGCGTTTTGCTGCGCATGTGTTGAAAATTGATCAATCCTTTATTCGCGGCATTACGACCGATGCTGATGATGCTTTGATCACCCGTACCATCATAGATTTGGCTCATAACATGCGAATGCTGGTGATTGCCGAAGGCGTGGAAACCGAAGACCAGATCGATTTTCTGCGGCGCAACAACTGTGACGAGATGCAAGGCTATTACTATTCCAAGCCTTTGCCTGTAGCGACTTGTACTGCATTGCTTAAAGAAGGGCGACTGTTGTCGTTTGCCGCAAATTGACCGGAGTTATGGATGACTTCATGAGGATAAAATAATCAGGAGAAACCGCATGCGCAATAACCAACCCGTAACCGGACGCGAACACCCATTTCCACAAGGGAAAACGGTCATTTCCTATACCAACCTCAAGGGACAGATCACCCGGGCGAACGATGCCTTCATTGAACTCTCGGGTTTTACCAGAGAGGAGTTGATAGGGCAGGCTCATAATATTGTGCGCCATCCCGATATGCCGCCGGAAGCCTTTCGCGACCTGTGGGATACTTTGAAGAAAGGCCGTCCATGGAGCGGGTTGGTAAAGAACCGGTGCAAGAATGGCGATCATTATTGGGTACGCGCTTATGCTTCTCCACTCGCGGACGGCACAGGCTACGTCTCGGTGCGTGTTGGAGCTAATCTTCAGGAAGTCAATGCGGCAGAACGCCTCTATGCACAGATGCGCAAGGATAATGGCATTCGCCTCGATGAAGGCCAGTTGGTTAGTAGCAATATATTTGCCAAGCTCATGCGAATGGGTAGCATAGGAATTGCCGCGCGCCTGTGGTTGATGGCTTGTAGCGGGGTAGTCGGCTTTATGTTGGCCATAGCGGCCGCATGGCAAGGTCTAGGCAATACGGCGCTTGTGGTTCTGGGTTTGCTAGGCTCAATAGCGTTGCTTTTACAGGCGTGGGTGGCAATTCGCAAACTCAAGCACGGATTGCTTAAATCAAGACAGGCTGCGGAATCCATTGCCGCCGGAGACCTGACACGACCGCTTCCCCTTGCTACCAAGGATGAGTTGGGTGATCTCAATGCCGCACTTTCTGTGATGCGCAATAATTTGCATGAGCTGATCGCCAATGTTCGTGATGGGATCACCTCCCTGAATCAGAGTTCAGGAGATGTTTCTACATCGGCACACCGAAGCTTAAAAGTAACGCAGATGCAATCAGAAGCAGCTTCCGGCATGGCTGCGGCGATGGAAGAGCTGTCAGTTTCTATTGATCAAGTGAGCGAGCACGCCAATGATGCTCATCGCGTCAGCAAGACTTCCAGCGAGCAAGCTGTTGAAGGGGGGCGCATTATCCACAGCGCAGCGACCGAGATGGAACATATCGCCACCGCAGTAAACAATGTCGGTGAAAAGATACGCGGCCTTGAGAAATATTCTTCGGAAATTTCCGGCATCGTCAACGTCATTCGCGAGATTGCCGAGCAAACCAACTTGTTGGCACTGAACGCCGCCATTGAGGCTGCGCGTGCGGGTGAACAGGGTCGTGGTTTTGCAGTTGTTGCCGACGAAGTGCGCAAACTCGCCGAACGCACTGCCGTCTCGACCAAAGAGATATCCACCATGATTGCCAAGATACAGGGTGGCACCAAGGAAGCGGTCGACGAAATGGAAATCGGCGTGAAACGCGTCAGCGACGGAGTCGGTCTGGCGCGACAGGCCGGTAATTCAGTCAGCAGCATTAGCGATGCCGCCCAGCAAGCAGCACATGCGGTGGACGACATCACGCACGCAATAAAGGAGCAATCATTGGCTGCACGTGACATCGCTCAGCGCATCGAGAAGATCGCTCAAGGAACGGAAGAGAACAGCGTAGCTTCCTCAAAAACGGCAACCTCGGCCAGGCAGATGGCGGAACTCAGCGGGCTGCTGGATGAGCTTGCGTCGAGATTTAAAATCGCGTAACAACAATTAAAATTGCGACTAGTAGATCGTCCCACCAAAACAGTTACCGTTCGCGGTGAGCTTGTCGAACCGCTTTCTGCCCGCCAATACAAGCCTTCGACAAGCTCAGGCCGAACGGTTTATTTGTAATCGTTTTGGTGGAACGAACTACTAGGCCATCAAGACTATAGTTTCATCAGGTTTTAAGAGGGGCTAGACTTTCGTGTCGCCCCTTTGCCGTCGTTTTCTTCCTTAATCCCGCTCACCGCTAAATGCCATCAGCAGGCTCAGCAGGTTGATGAACAGGTTGTAGATGTTCATATACAAGCCCAGCGTCGCCATCACATAGTTGGTTTCGCCGCCACGTACGATCTGGCTCACGTCGTACAGGATATAGGCCGAGAAGATCAACACAGCTATCGCGGAGATGGTCAGTGACAGGGCAGGTATCTGGAAGAAGATGTTGGCCAGCGACGCAACGATCAGCAAAATCAGGCCGATAAACAAAAACTTGCCCATGAAGCTGAAATCCTTCTTGGTCACGGTGGCGATGGTTGCCAAGCTGAAGAAAATGATTCCGGTGCCGCCCGCAGACATGCCAATCAATTGAGCGCCGTTCTTCAGGTGCAGCGCGATTTGCAGGATGGGGCCGAGGAATACGCCCGCCACGAGGGTGAAGCCCAGCAGCGCCACGATGCCCCACACGCTATCGCGGAACGCGGTGACGGCGAACATCAAGCCCATCATTGCGCCGAACATCAGCAATGCACCCATGATAGGGTGTAGAGCCATGAAAGAGAAGTTGATGGATGTACCGATGAATGCGCCGAAAATGGTCGGGATCATGGTCAGCGCCAGCATCAAATAGGTATTGCGCAACACTTGGTTCTGCTTGAGTTCGAGCGAACCGGGTTGCGTCAGGACTTGAGAGTCATATTGCATATTACCTCCAAAAAATGCGATTAAATCAATCAGCGGACATGAGACTACATAAATGGGATGAAAGTTGCAATCGCGAAATGATAAATTATGCGGGAGAGCTTTTAGGAAATGGCTGATTTCGGGTATCATGCGCGCCATTGGAAGCTTGGGTGAGTGGTTTAAACCAGCAGTCTTGAAAACTGCCGAACAGAAATGTTCCGTGAGTTCGAATCTCACAGCTTCCGCCAGCTTTTCTCAAGGAGCGTAAAATGTCGGTTAACAAAGTGATACTGGTGGGGCGTCTGGGCAAAGATCCGGAAACGCGTTACATGACCAACGGCGAAGCCGTGACCAATGCTACGCTGGCCACTTCTGAAAACTGGAAAGACAAGAGCGGTGAGAAACAGGAAAAGACCGAATGGCATAATTTGGTGTTTTATCGCCGCTTGGCCGAAGTGGCCGGCGAATATCTGAAGAAGGGTGCGCAGATATACGTGGAAGGAAAGCTGCAAACGCGCAAGTGGCAGACCAAGGAAGGTCAGGATCGCTACACCACCGAAATCATCGTTGACCAGATGCAGATGCTGGGCGGCAAATCCACAGGCGGGGGCAACTTTGAAGTGGTGGACAAGCCCGCCGCATCGGCTCCGTCCGATGCACCCGCCGCCAGCAAGTCTGCGCCCCCTGCCAAGGGCGGCGGCTTCGACAATTTCGACGACGACATACCTTTTTAAATGATACTTGCAGTAGGTTTGTAAACTAAACACCTTATATCTTTACGGCATAAGGTGTTTTTCTTTGCGTACAGATTTTTTAATCCACATGGCCGTGGCCGTAGTGGCGCCAGTTCCCACCCACATACTTCTTGTATGCCTCGATCCAATTTGAAACGATCTCGGACTGGGCTTCCTGCAGAGAAATCTCGTTCTTACACACCATACGGTACAGCGTATATTCCAATCCACCCTTCTTGGTTGTCCCCCACTCACTATTGCGAGGCTCTGGCCACAAGTTGTCTGGGTCACTCGGGTTGCCGCCTAAACTGAGCGGGATGAGGTGAACTTCTGCATAATCCTTCGGGTTGGTGCCGGCATAGCCATACTGTTGCATCTGGCGCTTCTTGAGCTTGTTGGTGTAGCTGGCAGGCGGGCGAAGCGTTTTGGCATATCCCTTCACGCAAACGGTTTGATGGATATTTTCCTGGGTGATGTTGGGATTGATTGCGCCGGGAGTAAGCACCGGGTCAGGCAGGTCAGAAGCCCAAGCCGGAGAGATGATCAGTGCTATCAGCAAGGCGGCGAGTAAAGAGGGTTTCATATGTTTAAGGCCGAAAATGTCGTCGATGAATGCAGTGATTGTACCGTCCGCCTCGACAATACAGTCAATACCCCCTTGCCATCTGGCGCAATATCTACAACAATCTGCATTGTTTCATCAACCACAACAACATGGAGATACACATGAACAGAAAAGAGTTGGCCGAAGCACTGGCAAAAAAGACTGACACGAGCAATGCAGGTGCTGACCGCACCATCGCGGCGTTTATCGACATTATCTCCGGCGCGCTTAAGAAAGGCGATAAAGTTGCACTCGTGGGCTTCGGCACTTTTGAAGTGCGCAAACGTGCAGCACGCGTTGGTCGCAACCCGGCAACAGGCGCAGAGCTGAAGATAAAGGCATCCAAGGTTCCGGCATTCAAAGCCGGCGCCACGCTGAAGGCGGCAGTCAACGGCGCAAAGAAATAATGCCCACCGGGGATGGAGTCCATCCCCGGTCATGACACACCGCAGTGATTGCCTAACCAAATTTAAGGAACCTTACATGCGTGCTATCGCAGCTTTACTCGCATTGATTATTTTTCCCGCCTTCGCGGACGAGGCCCCATCCGCCTCGCAGGTTCAAGCAGATTCCGTCACGGCAGATATCCAGTTGCCTAATAAGGGCAAGGTCATCGACATAATTGCAACCAGCAACTACAGCTATATCAAGGTGTCCGCAGGCGGTAAGTCGGTGTGGCTTGCCACCCTGGAAGCGACAGTTAAAAAGGGCGATATGATCAGCTATAACGATGGGCCGGTGACGGACAGTTTTTACAGTCCGAGCTTGAAGCGCACTTTTAAGAATGTCATATTTGTAAGCCAAGTGGTCGTCATTAAATAATAGTACGGGGTTTACATAACAAATCATCATACCTATACTTTTTTAGACTATACCTAGATTGCTTAGGTAAACTCAATCTCCTATGTCTGTCCATGAGCAAAGCATTTACCAAGGAAACCGATGATGAAGAGGAGTTGGAGCTGCCCCAGCCGCTTCCCGTCGGACTGAAGAATTACATCACTCCTGCCGGATACCAACGCCTGCGGGATGAGCTCGACCAGTTGTGGAAAGTCGAGCGCCCAGCGCTGGTAAATACCATTACCTGGGCTGCCTCCAACGGTGACCGATCAGAAAACGGCGATTACATCTACGGCAAGAAGCGCTTACGTGAGATAGACCGGCGCATTCGATTTCTTTTCAAGCGCATCGATAATGCGGTCGTGGTTGATCCGGCGCAACGGATGGATTGCGATCAGGTATTTTTTGGTGCGACGGTGACCGTGTGCGGGCAGGACGGTGTGGAACGCACCTACAGCATAGTCGGCGTGGACGAAGCCGATGCCGGACGCGGACTGATTAGCTGGGTATCGCCGTTGGCGCGGGCGCTACTCAAGGCACGTGCAGACGATATTGTGACGTTGCATATCCCCGGTGGGGTGGAGGAGCTGGAGGTGATTGAGGTGGCCTATTTACAGATTCTCCTCGCCGATTAAGAGAGCCCTGTTATTTTTAGCCATCATCTGTGGTGAAAATTATTGAGGCCACCATTACCGCTGGTGGCCCCTCGCTAAAGTAGCTTTATTTCTTTCTATCCCACTTGTTATCATCCAAAATCATAATCAGGCCAGTAATCAGTGGGAAGGAAACCAGAATTAACACTGCCAGTTGGTCGCCACTCATTTGTATTCTCCTTAAAAAGTTATGAACAATTCAGGATATCTGGCGTCTTCTCATACTCCAGAATCAGTGGAAATTCAGCAACACAATAAATCGAAAATCACGAATTCCCGCTTCAGGAATAAACCAATAAAGAAGGCCTCTTCAGAAAATCCGGATGGAATTATAAACCTTGTTAATAATAATGTTAATAGTCTAAGAATATATTTTTCCCCGATTATAGGGAGCCTCTAAAACGCATAGATTGCCGTTTTTTAGCAATTAGCGAGTGGTTCCATTAGTTGGGATGAAAGGTGAATCTTTAGAGCTTCCCTCAACCGAGGGCGGGGAATAGGCCGCGCATACCGCTGGCAATGAATTCGACGGCGATGGCGGCGAGTATCAGTCCCATTAGCCGGGTAAATACGTCGATGCCTATCTTGCCCAAACGCCGCGCGACCCAAGGCGCAATCAGGAATGTTAGCCAGACGGTCACGCTGAGTAAAATAATTTCCAGGCTCATGATCAGATAATGTTCGATGCCATGTGCCTTGTGTGCTGCCAGAATCACCGCGCTGATGGAGCCGGGGCCAGCTAGCAAAGGCGTGGATAAAGGCACGATGGCATTCGCCGAGAAGGTTTCGCTATCGGTGCTGCCATCGTTGGCGGGAGCGATCTGGTTGAAGTTGCCCAACAGCATTTTGATGGCGATTAGCATGAGCAGGATGCCGCCCGCCACCCGGAATGAGTTGATGCTGATACCGAAGAATGACAGCAGCGGGACGCCTACCAGCAGAGCAACCAGCAAAATGCCGCACACCACAAGCGAGGCGAGGCGACCCAGGTGGGCACGCTTGGCGGGGGCCATGCCTGCGGTGAACAGGATGATGATGGGAATAACCCCAATCGGGTCGAGGATGGCGAACAGGCTGATAAATATCTTGGTGTATTCGGTGAAATCCAGCATGGCGCTCAATCGGAAAAATGCAGCAAGATAGAGGGGACAAGTTACACGGTTAAATGGGTCGAGGCAACCTTAAGTGAAGTTTATCAATTGGCCCAAGTTAAAGGCTATCGACATTTCTAGGCCAAGTGATGTAAAACCCCCGCTTGCCATTCGTGGGTTATGCGCATGGCCGATTCTGATTGGCGGAGCAGATATTCAGGTACAAATTCTTTGCCAATTGCCTTTTTTCAATATCCTTACTATAATTAATTATGTAAGGATTAAAGGAGTTTGATATGACAGCCGATGCCACACTTACCAGCAAGGGCCAAACAACCATTCCCAAGGAAATTCGGGATAGTCTTCACATGAAGGCCGGAGACAAAATGACCTTCACGTTGATGCCCGATGCCACCGTAGTCATGCGCGTGAAAAGCAAAAGTCTTACAGAACTGGCTGGCACGTTGCACAAGAAGGGGCGGAAGCCTATGCCTGTTGAGCAACTGTCACGTTGATGCTTGGAGTCGACACCAATATTCTCGTTCGTTTTCTGGTTCGGGACGATGAAGCCCAGTTTGACAAGGCACGCAAGCTCATCAAGCGTGAAGTTGCAGCAGGTCGCCGCGTTTTCGTAAACCAGTTGGTTCTCATGGAAACCGAATGGGTACTACGTAGCCGATATACTGTGCCTAAGAATCAGATCATCGCAGCCATTTCTGGCTTGCTGGATGCGAGTGATGTCCAATTTGAGAATGAGCCGGCCATAGAGGAAGCTCTTTTCATGTGGAAGGATGCTACTGCCGATTTCGCTGATTGTCTTATCGGCGCAAAAAACCGACGAATGGGATGTCGGGCGACGGCGTCCTTCGATGTAAAGGCCTCCAAATTACCTGGCTTCATGGCTGCTTAACTACGCGTTACCAGTGACTGTTTGTATAACCAGCGACTAGGCTATCGTTTTTTGATAGCCTAGTCGAATAGCTAGTGGATCCATTAGGAAGCAAAAAAATGGAACATGGTGTTCGGCTGTGTGCTAATTGCTGATACTCAAGGCTCTAATGCGAAATCTTATACGTCCGCAGCCGCAATTTTCAATAGTAATCTGGATTGGGAAGCCTATAATCGAGCGGTCTAAAAGTGTTCAGTATAAATTCGTGCGTCGGGAACAATTTATTGGCTAAAGGTAGAATGAAACATGGCAACGGCACATGAAATATTAGCGGTAGCGGAGAAGGCATTAGTGCAGGCTGAGGCAGTGAGGCTGGCTGCGATTAAAGCTGTAGAACTGGCACAGGAAGCGGTGAAACTGGAAGCTGCGGGAGTGGCGGCAGAGCTTTTGATAGTAGCTGCGGATGTGGCTGCGAAGGCAGTCAAGGCTGCGGAGGTGGCCGCTCTTGAAGCATGGGAAATGGCGGCAACAAGGGCTTTAGAGCGCTCTATTGAGGCAGGGAAGGGTAAGTCGGGGGGGGGGGGGCTGATAGCGAGGTTAAGCAGAGCATGCTCTGTACGTAGCATGGCGTTGCCGTTGCGCACGCCAATTAACATCATCAATGGGGTTGTGCAGAATGTGAATGATGCAGGGCGCAATTTGATTCGGTTTTATGATTCGAAGGCTTGAGTAGCCGCTTGGCCAATGTGAACTTCTGGAGCGGGTCGATTTCCGCCAGTTGCCATCGTCCGCTTGCAGGCAATTCAATTGTAGTCGCATATTAAGGTGAAGCAGCAAAAGCGATTGTAGCAATCTGACTGTTTGTATCAGACCAAGTTTGAGCTAGACAATTTATAAGCTAATTTCCCCGCAAGCAATTTTCAACAAATTCTCACTAACTGTTGCTGGTGCAACAGAAACAAACTTGGGGATAACAGGGAATTCAGCATTCTCCCCTTTGCCCATGTTTTGAGAATAAGCAACGATGCTCAGCAATTGAGTTTTTCTTTCTTTGCAGTCGTATTCGGATTGCAATTTTCTCGACAGAACTAACATGGACTTGCCAGAATTAACTTCTATTGTTTGTGGAATATTGAAGTCATACATTGTCCATATTTTTACCTTATCCCCATTTTTTACAAAGGTAGATTGGTCAACATAAAGAGTGTAGTTTTTATCGCCGCCCGCTTTCGACCAGCCCGCAGGTTTACTGCAGCCACTTGTTACGACCGCTAACAGCATCATCAAAATTACTTTGTTCATGGACGCCCCACGTTGTTATAAATATTGCACTACTTCAAGTCCATTCGTTCTCAAAGTTCCTTCCTCTCACATCGACGCATCATCCAATGTCTGGTCTTTACTTGCAACCATCAAGCACTTGCGGATATGTGAATTCCGGCACTTGGCGGGTAACAGAAAGTGGACATAAACTTTGCCACTAAGCAAAAGGCCATTATAATCACCCGTATGACTATACGGACAATCATGATCGTTTGGGTGCTTGTGTTCAGTGGTGGCAGCCAGGCCGCTGAGAATACTGACGCCTTGCCGTCTCCGCCGCCACCCGAGAACATCGGGGCAGGCCAAATCATATTGAAAACTTTACCTAGTCCCGTCCAGAATCTGCTGCAATACGCGCTCAATCAGGACGGGGTATCCTACCGAAAAGGCGGCACTAGCCCTGAAGTCGGTTTCGATTGTAGCGGTTTCGTGCGTTACGTTTTTGATCATATTGAAGGGGTGACGCTACCTCACAGTGCGCATGCTCTCAGCCAGATTGGAAATCGCATCAAGGTGACTGAATTGCTCCCAGGGGATCTGGTGTTCTTTCGTTTCATGCGAAATACTATTTCTCATGTTGGCATATATTTGGGCAACGATCAGTTCATTCATGCATCAAGTACCCGCACAGGAAGTGTTATGGTTTCCAACCTAACCGACAGTTATTGGGCAAAACATTTCACACTGGCACGCCGCCTTGATATGCCGGCGGAACAAGTTTCAAACATCTCCGAATCTTTGCCTGCGTCGGCATCGTTACGTTTAGAAAGCGAATCGCGAAGCTTGACGAATAATTAAACAAGGAGAATATTGAGTGAAATCAAAATTTGCCACGCTTGTTATATTGGTGCTTATTTGCGGTGCAGCATTCGCTTCCGGGGCGCCTTGGTATCGATGGATGAACAAGATTGATAGAACAACCCTGTGTTTGCAAACTTCTCCCGGAAACGCCTGGTTTATCTATAAGGGGCCCTATATGGAATCGCAGTGCAGGAAGCCAGGCAGTCCGCATTAATTTTTGACCGCCGACCTCCATTTATTTTGACAAGCCAACAATGAACTCGGACATCGTCTTAATATCAGCGTCGCTAGCACCCAAACCTCTCGGCGGCATACTTTGATTTCCAAGTTTCCAGCCAAACATACCGCCCTTGGTAATATTGCTAGCAATCTTGCTGGCGGCGTCCTTATCGCCCTTGTATTTTGCCGAGACATCCATAAATGCGGGGCCAACGAGTTTTTTGTCGACGCCATGGCAAGCGCCACACTTGGCCTTGCCTACAGCGGGCATTTCCACTGCTAGTGCGGAGCCTGCAATAATCAGCGCTGCCGTCGCAGCGATGCTTACAAAGATTGATTTCAAGGTCTATCCTTTCTGATTCGTTCAGATGGAATGATTCCATCTAATCCGTGTTAAATGAAAATGCGGGTCGACAGTATGAACCCCGTTTACTGACTGTTCAAGAACCTTACATTGACTTCACACGTTTCAGTGGATACTTGAGAATGCCTCCTTCTTGCATACGTATTCGCCGACTTTTGTTCGTCCAAACAAGTGTTGTCCTTTGTAATGGATTGTTCCGGTAGAGAGATTAATCCAAACCACGGTATCACTGGGGCAGTGTTTGTGTGCGTCTTGTTCGTTCTGGTATCGGCCTCTACAGGCAAATTTCCTTAAAATTTCACCTTCGCTATCAGGTGGAACTGCCTCCCACTGGGGAGATTCAAAATCAAGGTTATTAGTGACCTCGCCTTCGCCCATGTTTTTAGAATGCATAGAAGCCGCAAGTATTCTGGATTGTTTTTCTTTGCAGTCAAACTCATATTGTGATTTCCACGATAAAAACGGTTTTCCGTCGCTCAGCGTAGCTGTTTCCTTGAGGTCAATCATAGACCACATTTTTATCATGTTGCCCGTCTTGATAATGGTGGATGGATCGGCGTAGGCTTTTTGACTTTCATTACCATCAATCAAAAACCACTCCGCCATTGCACTGCGGCTCACCATAACCAGTAGCAACATCAAAATAGTTTTACGCATTGCACTCCCATTTAATTTCCATTTCATCTCCTTGCGAGTCAATTTTAAAGTCGGTACGAACTAATACAATACAAAAAGAATGCATCCGAGGCATTCGCCTACGCCTGCCAAACCCCATATCCTTTCTCCTGGAGGGCAATCGCCAACTCTACTTCCATATCACGCGCTCCGTCGTAAGGCATTGGGTTATAAACCTCGTAGAGTTCAGGCAACAACCGTAATCCAAATTGTTGTACGTAGCGGTTGGATTGGATACCGGCTTTGTGTTTGTCAAAACGTACGTCGGGGTCTAATCCCGTCATGCCAACATACACACACGGCTTGCCCAGAATGTAATTCGGGTTGGCTTTCTTGAATTTACTAACGTAAAGAACGTCTTTGGATAGTTCGATTACATAGACGTGGTAGTGGTCGCGGCGTCCCATGGTTGTGTTCAAGTATGTGCAATGGTTTTAGGCACAGTGTACTCCGCCAACGGTCGGACGGAAACATGCCACACTATGCATCTATCCCCAACCCATGCGAGTATTCCACTCGCACAATGTTCGGATTGCCGATTGGCTGACAGGTGCCTATGTCTAAGCATAAAATTGTGGCGTAGTTTTTTGACTGAAAATGATTTTTAATGGTTTTATTCTTGCGGAGCACTTGTTGCACAGACAAAAATTTCGGATACTTTCCAGCTTTTTTGCGCTTGATGCACACTAAGTACATTCAGATTTCCTTGCTGTCATCTCGACCAAGTAGAAAAATATAGTGTAGGATTTGATCCTTCTGACGAAGGGCATAATCTTTTTACCAACGAACCTCAATATATGACCACGCAATGATGAAAAATCTAATCAGTCTGATCCTTTCTGTCGTTTTTATTGTGCTCAGCACAGGTGCGCAAGCTGGCTTTCAGGATGGAATGAAGGCTTACATGAGCGGTAATTACCCGGTTGCGCTGAAGGAATTCAAAGTGCTGGCGACCAAGGGTAATGCGGCTGCGCAGTTCTGGCTGGGATGGATGTACAGCGAGGGAGATAGCGTGCCGCAGAATTATTCTTTAGCCCTGTCGTGGTACACCAAGGCTGCGGATCAGGGGCATGTGGAGGCGCAGTCTTCCATTGCGGAAATGTTCGACAAAGGGCATGGTGTGCCGCAGGATTATGCTCAGGCAAGGGCATGGTATCTCAAAGCCGCTGAGAGAGGTTCGATGCCAGCGCAACACCGGCTCGGGGTGATGTACGCCTTCGGGCTGGGGGGCGCCAAGGATGCGCAGCAGGCCATGACTTGGTTCAGCAAAGCTGCCGAGCGGGGGAATGTCGATGCGCAGTTCCAGCTTGGTCATATGTACCGAATAGGGGAGGGCGTTGCGCAGGACTACAAAGCAGCCGTGTTCTGGTATTTCAAGGCGGTTCAACAGGGAAGTGAAGTAGCGCAGCAAGATCTTGCGGAGATGTACCGGCTGAAATTGGGAGACCCTGAGATATATCGGGAGGTCGAATTATGGTACCGTCAAGCCGCAGAGCAAGCGAAGCTGGAGGCGGAAGAACAAGCCGAGGCGGAAGCGCAGGCCAAGACCAATGCCAATGTACGGGCGAAGGTTGAACAACAAGCCAAAGGGGACGAGTCCGTCAAGGCAGAGGTGCAATCAGCACCTGCGGCACAGGGTACAGTGTCTGATGTGCATCTAAAGCTGGATAATATGGCTCCGGCCCCAATGCAGCCATTGCCTTCGAATTAACATGAAACTTTGAGTAGAAAACCCTCCTTCTGTTTTTCCTCGCGCATCGTTTTGCTGCAATTGTTATAGATTATGAATAAACCGCTGCATTGAAATTTTAAGCGCTGCAAAATGCGGGTTGTACATCAGGCGGCGTAGTGTTCCTGCGGCAAGGTTTTGCTCGGTGATCTCGCCTTGCAACATTTCACCCGGATTGCTGTTGCAGGCATCATATTTTTCCATCTCGCCGGGGTAATAATGTGCGCAGTTTGAGTAGTCTCCGGCCATGCCATAGTGTGCGTCATCGGGAGGCAGCACGATGGCAGTGTGTGCGGAGCTTAATATTCTCTGCTCGGGCACTGCGCTGTTAACCAGCTCCAATTGTGCCTTCGGAAATCCGTGTATATGCTTGCCGCCATCGGTGGTGTAGAGCACCAGCTTGCTGGATGGATGCGGTAGGCGCATCATAAAGTTCAGGGTGGACGAGGTGTCGGCGGTGGTATCGTCTGCGCTTGCCGCAGTAAACACCGGAAGGTTCAGCTTGTGCAACCGCACCTGTTTGTTGATTTTCTGTGTCAGCGCATGCATTTGGGCGGCGGCATTCTTGGGAAGGGATTCGTATTTGTAGATGTCCCGGTCGGGCAGGATGTTGATCCACTTCGCCGATGGGATCAGCCAACTATAAGGCTTGTGCAGATTGGCCCAAGCAGCTCTGGGCGAGATTTTGAACGCCGGGGAAAACAGGAACAGGCCGCGCACGCGGTCATCGCGCAGGCTTTGGTAAACACTCAGCGCGCCACCGGCGGAATAACCGGCCAGATAGATTTCATCAACTTCGGAGGCAAGCCTGTCGGCCCCATAAGCCACGGTCTTGGCCCAGTCCTGCCAACGTACATCGAGCAAATCTCCAGGCTGAGTGCCGTGTCCTGGCAATAATACGGCCATGACGCGAAAACCATTTTCCTGAAAGAACGCGGCCAGATGGCGCATGAAATAAGGTGAGTCAGTCAGGCCATGGGTGAGCAGCACGCCGCGTTTATAGGGTTTCGCCTTTCCCGCAGGATAATTGCCTGTGGGCCTCAGTTCGAATGGCGCATTGCCTTCTATTATTCTTTCCGGGGTGGCGGCACCCGCACCTGAGCAAACTTGGGCAATAATCTCCCGCTGACGCTCGATATAATCTGCAAATGACAGTTGCCCACCATTGAACTGGCTGTTCAATCCGGAAGGGTGATGTCTCGCCTCAAGTGGCGGCATTGCCTTACGTGCAACTTGCGTCTGATTCATGTCGTTTGCCGTTTTTGATGAGGCGGTCAATGCGCGCTTGTTCCAGCATATTACCTCGGATGTTTTTATCTTTCGCTATGTTGGCTAACGCACAGATGGAAACGCGGTTATCAACGGAATATGCGCAACGGGCACACAACCGTTTTGGCGCGCTACCCTTATAACCGCCTTATATTCTATGTCAGGGATATCATGCAAAATATTACTCATTCTACAAGTTCCCAAAACAGGCGTGCTGTCATTAATGCGCAAAAAGCATTGATTCTAGGAAAAACGGAGATTGAGAGACTGGACATGATAGTTCATGAGTCCATCAAGGCCTTTTCAATTACAACCCATCTGGCTCAAAATGAAGTTGTCGAGATTTTGGGTAAAATAAATGTAGAGGCGCTGAATGAAGTGCAGGCGGCGGTCGAGAATCTCAAGGGTATTGAAGGTATTGATACGGTAAGGATTGCTGTGGCAGTTGAAGAAACGATCAGAGCAATTGCGGCTACGACCGGTCTTGATACCGATGAGATTTCAAAAATTCTGACAGAAAAAAGTGGAGCCACTGTAGAGGATATGGTGCACAGGTTGCATGAAATGAGCCGACATCCGATTACACTGTTGATGCTTTGAGTGACAATGTGGCACCTTCTTGCAGCAATCAGCGGTTCTGAATATGTAGCGCCTTGGCCACCACTTCGCGGGTCAGGTGGGGCGCGAACAATTCGATGAAGTGGTAGGTATAGCCGCGCAGGTATTCATTCTTGCGGATGGCGACGCGTGTGGTACTGGGCTGGAACAGGTGCCCGGCTTCTATCATGCGAATGTGCCTGTCCCGTCCAGGGATGTATGCCATGTGGGCGACGATGCCGATACCCAAACCCAATTCCACATAGGTTTTGATTACATCCGCATCAATGGCGGTGAGAACGATGTTGGGCGTAATCTTGCGCGCCTCGAAAGCGGCATTGATCTTGCCGCGTCCGCTGAAAGCGAAGTCGTAGGTGATGATAGGATATTGCGCGATTTTTTCCAGCGTTAGTTTCTTTTCCGCCAGTAAAGGATGCTTCGGCGGCACGATCACGCAGTGATTCCATTCATAGCAAGGCAGGGTTACCAGTTCGTCGTACAGGGACAGGCTTTCCGTGGCGATGGCAATATCCGCCTCGCCGTGGAGCACCTGCTGCGCGATTTGTGTCGGGCTGCCTTGGTGAAGGTTGAGCTTGATTTTGGGGTAACGCTTAATGAATTGCTTGACCACCGGTGGCAGGGCGTAGCGTGCTTGAGTGTGGGTGGTAGCGACGGTTAGCATGCCGCTGTCCTGACTACGGAATTCCGCCCCGACTTGCTTGAGATTGTTGGCGTCGAGCAACATGCGTTGGGCTATTTCGAGTATGGCCTTTCCCGGTTCGGTAATCGCGGTGATGCGCTTGCCGTTGCGCACAAAAATTTCGATCCCGAGTTCCTCTTCCAGTAATTTGATCTGCTTGCTGATACCCGGCTGGGAAGTGAACAGCGCATTCGCTGCGTCGGTAATTTTCAGCCCTTGGCGCGCAATTTCGTTCAGATATCGCAGTTGCTGCAGGTTCATGAAGACTCACTTTATAACGTATGGTTATAAGATACTAACATAAGAGTATTTTGTAACAAGATGTCAATACGTTAAGATGTACGCCGTTTATGGGATTTTCCCATATATGGGGTTTCCCAAATTTAAGAGATTCATATGGAGTGGTTTTACACGTTTTCCGGTTTTTTGGTTGGTTTCGTCGTTGGTGTCACCGGTGTTGGTGGTGGCTCGCTGATGACGCCGCTGCTGGTGCTGGTGTTCGGTGTCGCCCCGGCCACCGCCGTGGGCACCGATCTGCTATATGCGTCGCTTACCAAGATGGGCGGTAGCTGGGCACACAGCAGGCGCGGCACGGTGGACTGGAAAGTGGTACGCCTGCTGGCGGTCGGTAGTCTGCCCGCAACCTTGCTCTGTATGCTGCTTTTACACTATCTGGCGCTGGACGAGCAACATTTGAAGGCGCTGATTACCAGCGTGCTGAGCGTGGCGCTGGTGCTGACGGCTCTGGCTTTGCTATTCAAACCCTATTTGCAAAAGCTGGGGCGCAGCCCGGACGGTGCAGTATACGAATTGCATGCGCACCATTTGCCCGGCGCCACCATCCTCACGGGTGCGGTGCTGGGCACGCTGGTGACTATTTCATCGGTCGGCGCGGGTGCGCGGGCGTGGTGCTGCTGCTGTTCCTGTACCCGCGTTTATCAACGGCCAAGATAGTAGGCACCGACATTGCCCATGCCGTACCTCTCACTTTGGTGGCTGGGCTTGGGCATGCTGCGCTGGGTACGGTGAATTACGGATTGCTTGGCAGTTTACTGCTGGGTTCGTTACCGGGAATCTGGCTGGGCAGTCACCTCGGCGTAAAAATACCGGATCGGATATTGCGCCCGATCCTGGCGACGATGCTAATACTTATCGGCGGCAAATTGATGTTTTACAAGTAAGGAAAATAGATGAGCGAGAATAAGCCAAATACACCTAAACAAGTCAGCTGGTTCAACGGTTGCGGAGGACGCATTGGTGTGGTGGTCGGACATACCGGTGAATATGCTTATATAGGGGCGGCATTGCGACATGACGAAGATGCAGATGTCACGCATATCTTGATGTATGGCGCAAAATTTCCGCTTGCGGCGGCATTGTTGCTGCCCGTGTCCAAGAGCTATCCTGCCGCAGAAAAAGCTGAGGGAAACTAAATGTATCGTTATGATACCTTCGATCATCAAATTACCGCCGAGCGCGTCGCGCAGTTTCGCGATCAAGTGCGGCGGCGTTTGTCGGGTGAACTGGCGGAAGAGGAATTTCGCATTCTGCGTTTGCAGAACGGGTTGTACATGCAGATCCATGCGTACATGTTGCGTATCGCTGTCCCTTATGGTTTGGTGAGTGCGGCGCAACTGCGTATGTTTGCCCATATTGCGCGTAAATATGATCGCGGTTATGGTCATTTTACTACTCGCCAGAACCTTCAATTCAACTGGCTAAAGCTGCAGGATGCACCGGATATTCTGGCGGACTTGGCCAGCGTCGAGATGCACGCGAATCAGACTTCCGGAAATTGCATACGCAACATAACCTGCGATGAGTTTGCCGGTGTGGCACAAGATGAAATCGTTGATCCCCGTCCTTATGCCGAGATATTGCGCCAGTGGAGTACCTTTCATCCTGAGTTCGCCTACCTGCCGCGTAAATTCAAGATTTCCATGACTGGCGCTACGGAAGATCGTGCTGCAATTGCGGTGCACGATATAGGCTTGTCGGTGGTGAAAAACGCGCAGGGTGAAGTCGGTTTCCGTGTTTTGGTCGGCGGCGGTTTGGGACGTACGCCCATTATCGGAGCAGAGATTTGTGATTTCGTGCCTTGGCAACACGCCATCACGTATCTTGAATCCATCGTGCGTGTTTATAACGAATACGGCCGCCGCGACAACATGTTCAAGGCGCGTATCAAGATACTGGTGAAGGCACTCGGTATTGAGGAATTCAAGCGCCAGGTGGAAGCCGACTGGGCGTTCACCAAAAATGGCCCATGCACCATCACACCAGAAGAGTTACAGCGCGTCGCGGCTTATTTCTCCGCTCCCGCTTACGAACAATTACCCAAGGATAATGTTGCTGTGGCAGCGTTGCAGTGCGATAACAAGGCTTTCGCCAATTGGATGCGGCGTAACGTCAAGGCGCACAAAGTACCGGGTTACGCCGCAGTGGTGCTGTCGCTCAAGAAAACGGGTATTGCCCCAGGAGACGCGACGGCAGAGCAATTAGACGCGGCGGCGGAGCTGGCGGAACGTTTCAGCTTTGGCGAGTTGCGCATCACTCATATGCAGAATCTGGTGTTGGCGGATGTTCGCCAGTCCGACCTCATTGACTTGTGGCAAGCAGCCAAATCACTCGGTATGGCGACACCTAACATCGGATTATTGACCGATATCATCTGCTGCCCCGGTGGCGATTTTTGTTCTTTGGCCAATGCGCGTTCTATCCCGCTAGCCAAGGCGATCGCTGAGCGCTTCGATAATATCGATTTTCAACATGACATCGGTGAGATCGAACTTAATATGTCAGGCTGCATGAATGCTTGTGGCCATCACCATGTTGGACACATCGGCATTCTCGGTGTGGATAAAGATGGTACCGAGTGGAATCAAGTGTCGATTGGCGGCGCACAGGGTAATACTGCCAGCCTGGGGAAGGTCATCGGACGCTCCTTCACTTTTGCGCAGATACCAGAAGTGATCGCGCGTTTACTGCAGGTTTACGTGCGTGAGCGTTTTGCTGATGAACGCTTCATCGATACTGTACGCAGAATTGGTCTTGAACCTTTCAAAGACTTTGTGTATGCGACGCCGGTAGAGGAGGATGCGAAATTGGCTGGCGCCGAATATGCCTTGTTGGAGAAAGGCACGCCTTATGACACTCCATACTATTCGCCGAGGTTCTGATGATTATCAAAAATAATACCATCGTGGATGACGACTGGAGTGTGTTGCGTTTAAATGAAAGCGACACGCCGCAAACTATTGTCGTGCCATCCGGCAAGGTTATCGTGCCACTGAAAGTTTGGCTGGCACAACGCGATGCATTGCAACAGCGTGCGGAACTGGGGGTGTGGTTGGCCAGCGATGAACGGGCAGAAGATTTGCGAAATGACCTGGAAAAATTCTCTGTGATTGCGGTGGATTTTCCCAGATTTGCAGATGGGCGGGGTTATTCCATCGCCTACCATTTGCGCTCCAGATTGGGTTATCGCGGCGAATTGCGCGCCATCGGTGATGTGTTGCGCGACCAGATGTTTTATATGCAGCGCGTTGGCTTCGACGCGTTTGCGCCTTGTGTCGATAAAGATATCAATGCAGCATTGAAGGGTTTAAGCGATTTCTCTTTAAGTTACCAGGCTTCGTCCGATCAGCCTTCGCCATTGTTTAGGCGAGTAGCACGTGGTGGTGTTCTGTGAGTGCGCTGCAACAAAAAATAGAGCAAGTTAAAGCGGTACTGTCTGAAGCTGTGCGGAATTTTTCTCCGGTAACTTTCGCTAACAGCCTCGGTGCGGAAGACATGGTGCTGACCGACCTGATCGCCAAACATCAGCCTGACATCGAAATGTTCAGCCTCGATACCGGACGCTTGCCGCAAGAGACTTACGACCTGATGCAGGAAGTACGTAATCGTTACACCGCACCACTGAAAATTTACTTTCCGGATAGCGCGATGGTCGAAGAATATGTTGCGTTGAATGGCGTGAATGGTTTCTATGACAGCGTGGAGCTGCGCAAACGTTGCTGCCATATCCGCAAGGTCGAGCCGTTAAAGCGCGCCTTGTCAGGCAAACGTGCGTGGCTCACTGGCATGCGTCGCGATCAGGCAGTGACGCGCGACAGTCTGGAGGTCTCATCTTTTGACGCGGATCATGGCCTGCAAAAATTTAACCCGCTGTTGGACTGGACGAATGCCGAAGTATGGGAATACCTCAAGCAAAATGACGTGCCTTACAATAAATTACACGACAGGTTTTACCCAAGCATTGGCTGTGCGCCGTGTACGCGTTCGGTAACGCCGGGCGAAGATATACGCTCGGGCAGATGGTGGTGGGAGAATCCAGAGAACAAAGAGTGTGGTTTGCACGTAGGCCAAATCCGTAGGGTGAGCTAGCTTTATGTGGACATCCTGCGAAGACTGATTTTGATGATTGAAGAAGTGAAAGAAAATTAAAGATGACAGTACACACCTTTACCCACTTGGACGCGCTGGAGAGCGAATCCATCCACATCATGCGCGAGGTTGCGGCGGAATGTAAAAATCCGGCGTTGCTTTTCTCCGGGGGAAAAGATTCCATCGTGATGTTGCGTTTGGCGGAGAAAGCCTTCCGCCCGGCGAAATTTCCCTTTCCGCTGGTGCATATCGACACCGAGCATAACTTTCCCGAGGTGATTGCCTGCCGCGATAAGCTGGCCGCCGATCTGGGCGAGCGCTTGATCGTGCGCTCGCTGGAAGACTCCATCAAACGCGGCAGCATCGTCATCAAAGACCTGGATAAACCGCGTAACCCCTATCAGTCGGTAACGCTGCTGGAGACGATTGCCGAATTCGGTTTCGATGCCTGCATGGGCGGTGCGCGGCGCGATGAGGAAAAGGCACGCGCCAAGGAGCGCATCTTCTCGTTCCGCGACGAGTTCGGCCAATGGGACCCGAAGAATCAGCGCCCGGAGCTGTGGGATACCTACAACACCCGCGTACACAACGGTGAAAATATTCGTGTATTCCCGATCAGCAACTGGACCGAGATGGATATCTGGGAATACATCGGTCGTGAAAATTTGCACATCCCGGAAATTTATTACGCGCATGAACGCGAAGTGATCCGGCGCGGCAATTCGGTGATTCCGGTTTCGTATCTGGTGCAACCCAAGGCCGGTGAGAAAGTGGAAGTGGTCTCGGTGCGCTTCCGCACCGTGGGCGATATGACCTGCACTGCGCCGGTGGAATCGACCGCGCGCAATGTGCAGGAGATCATCGAAGAAACCGCGACCACACGCATCACCGAACGCGGCGCCACGCGCATGGACGACCAGACTTCGGACGCTTCGATGGAGCTGCGCAAGAAGGAAGGATACTTCTGATTTATCGAAGAGCCGTTCGTGCTGAGCTTGTCGAAGCATGAACATTTACCCTTCGACAAGCTCAGGGCGAACGGGGCATCAAGTTTGAATTGAATTTTAGAAAGCTTATTATGAGCAACACGACACAACTACTCCGTTTTATTACTGCCGGCAGCGTGGACGACGGCAAGAGCACATTGATCGGTCGCCTGCTGCACGACTCGAAATCCATATTTGAGGATCAGCTTTCTGCCATTTCCAAAACCAGCGAGAAACGCGGCATGGCCGCCGTTGACCTCTCGCTGCTCACCGACGGCCTGCAAGCCGAGCGCGAGCAGGGCATCACCATCGACGTGGCCTACCGCTACTTCGCCACGCCCAAGCGCAAGTTCATCATCGGCGACACGCCGGGGCATGAGCAGTACACGCGCAACATGGTGACAGCCGCGAGCACAGCCAATCTGGTGGTCATCCTGATTGATGCGCGCAAAGGGGTGCTGACGCAGACGCGCCGCCATACTTTTCTGGCCAGTCTGGTCGGCGTACCGCACCTCGTGCTGGCCGTGAACAAGATGGATATGGTGGAATACTCCGAAGACACGTTTAACGCCATCGTGGCCGAGTACCGTGCTTTTGCCGAACAGCTCGGCATCCATGATGTGACCTGCATCCCCATGTCTGCCCTGAATGGCGACATGGTGGTGGAGCACGGCGACAACCTGAGCTGGTATAAAGGTGCGCCATTGCTGGAGTTTCTGGAAAACGTGGTAATTGATTACGACGTGAACACGGCCGACTTCCGCTACCCGGTGCAGTGGGTGTGCCGCCCCCAGGCCCAGGATTATCACGATTTCCGTGGTTACATGGGGCGGATTGATTCGGGTGAGATCGCGGTCGGCGACGAAATCACCGTGCTGCCATCGGGCCGCACCAGCACCGTAAAGGAAATCGTCACTTATGACGGCAATCTGCAACGCGCCTATGCGCCGCAATCCATCACGCTCACGCTGTCCGACGAGATCGACATTTCGCGTGGCGACATGTTCGTCAAAGCGGATGGCATGACACGGTGCGCGAATGCGGCGGGTGCGGGAATGCCATCCGACCGCCCCCTCCCGCAATCGGCTGGCTTCGCCAGTAACGTGTCGGGGGCAGGTACCGCGATGCCGCACGTCACCAAGGAATTTGAAGCCATGCTGTGCTGGCTGGCCGAAGCGCCGCTCGACCTCAATCGCAAATACATCATCAAGCACACCACGCGCATGGTGAAATGCCTGTTCTCACGCCTCGAATATCGCGTGGACGTGAACACGCTGGCGCATCACGAAACCACGCTGCTGAACATGAACGACATTGCCCGCGTGTCGATGAAAGTACAACAGCCGCTGGCGCTGGATCACTACAAAAAGAACCGCTTTACCGGGAGCTTTATCGTGATTGATGAGGCGACGAATAATACGGTGGCGGCGGGGATGATTGTTTGAAGCGTATTAATTCAAACCCAATCTAACAGGCAGTGGTTGCTTTCTTTGCTTTAAGTTACGCCACTCTACCCATTCCCGATGGATAATTTTCTCGGGAGAAGATATTGGCTAATCCAACTTTTCTAGCCGAATTTTTTTCGTTTTTGCGTGATGAAATTCCAATAAGACATTTCCTTCGTGGGCGTTACTAGTACAATTCTGGTGCACCACTCGTCAGGTGAAATACTGGCCCGTATTTGTGCGGATATCTGTCATACATCGAAAACTTATGATCGTAAGCTGTGCGATGTTGCTTTGTTCAGTGGTGTATCCCACGTTCTTTCCGAACAAAGGTATTTCTTCCAAGATTGCGGCTTTATGCCAACGCATTCATGATGTGTTTGGTCCGTGCATTGCTGCTTGACGGCGAAGAAAATAGATAATTAGTATATATAAACAATGCATTATACACATACGTATTTCTACGTATGTGTTCGTACGTATTGTTTGGGTCGCAATTTTTGTTTAGCCTCCATTACCAACAGCTAGTGTTTTTCCAAGCTTGGTGGTGCATATCAGCAAGGGGGATACTAGTTGTAGGTTCAGGGTGGTTAACTTTTTCGCAATCTTTAACGTATCAAAGGAGAAATACCATGAAATTCAAAAAATCAATACTTTCCGTTGTTCTCGGATTGTCTGCCGTAGGCGTATTTTCGGGACAGGCTTTAGCAGCTCCAGTGGTTGATATTTCAAATTTGAATAGTGGCAGTGCAATTACAACCGATTTTAGCCAAGGTATAAGCAATTCCTTTAACTTTAGTCCGAGTAATACGTTTAGTGACAATTATTTATTCAACGTTGGTAACTCATTAGTTGACTTCACGGCCACTACCGGTAAATTGTTGGGTGTTAAAAACCTTACTCTCTCTCTATGGAGAAAATACTGCAGGCTCGATAAGTACAGCTAATTTGCTGGGGTTCACGACGGGGGGGAACACTCTTGAACTTTCAGGTCCATTGATGACTGCTTACACTTACTATGATCTCGCGGTTACTGGAGGCGGTACAGGTAAAATTAGTTACGGAGGGACGGCCAGTATATCCCCAGTTCCTGAACCTACTGAAGGCGTGTTTCTGCTATCCGGCATTGGCTTGTTAGGCTTCATTGTTGCTCACCGCAGACGTGAAAGCGAAGAGGTGTGATTTGTTCGTTTATGTTGCTTGACATTTTATTATACCCAATCGAAATTCAGGCGCCTCTAAACATTAAGCCAGTTACTTGGTTGCCAAAAGACGGCAACCAAGTAACTGGTTAAACCAACCAAGGCTCAAAAAAATCAACGCCATATTTTTAGAAGTATCCATTTGGTCTATCCGGCTATCAATTTACTTTTACCATTAAATATTTCGCTTTTTAAATTGTGACCAAATAGGAGTTCTGTGATTAAAACTGTATTAGAAGAATACAGGGGCAAACTGGATTCTCAAGTAAAGTTCCATAGATGATAAACATTGAATGAGAATGCCAATTGCTAAGTTAATTTAGACCAATAAACTTAGGGGGTACATCATGTTTGTTAATAAACGATCAGCAATAAAACTCTGACAGCTCTATTTTCAGTATCTGCTTTATCATTCTCTGGCGAGGTATTGTCAGTGGGTTTGTTCGATTCTGGTATTCCGTCCGGTTGGACCAGTGTGGGAAATACCGGCACATTAGGTGCCAATGGTGTGGTCACGCTGGCACCGGGCGGTGGCAGTCAGTATGGATGGGTCTCGACTGCGGGTGGCGTAACCGGTGTAGGACTTGGTCTTGGCGGTGAAACCACTGGATCAACTCTCACCTCGTCGCTGTTCTCAGCAAATGCAGGAAGTACACTGCAATTTTCCTTTAACTATGTGACTGCTGATGGTGCGGGTTGGGCCGATTATGGGTGGGCACAACTGCTTAACTCGTCGGGCCAGCCTGTGGCTACGTTGTTCACGGCAAGAACGACACCGAGCGGCAACAGCGTTCCTGGATTTGGCATGCCTGCGATCGCAGCGACGATGACGCCCTCTACGGTGACCATAATCCCCGGGGCGCCTACTTGGGCGCCGTTGGGAACTGTATATGGGTCAGGTTATTGTTTTAGCACTGGCTGCGGCTACACGGGTTGGGTAAAGTCCGACTACACAATCGCAACAACTGGTAATTATTATTTAACTTTCGGAGCCGTGAATTGGAACGATGAAAGTGTTCAAACAGGTATGGCCTTTGATGGTATCACTGTAGGCGGGAAACCGATATCGCCGGTTCCCGAACCTGAAATCTACGGCATGATGCTTGCTGGTTTTGGGCTGATGGGTTTCATGGTGCGTCGTAAGAAGACTACTTAAGCTACGCCTTATTCTAAGTCTAAGCCACAAAGGGACTCAATGTCCTTCTGTGGCTTTCCGTTTTTACCGCCGGACAGTTACCTTTTTAAGCTTTGATGTTGGTCGCACAATTATCAAAACCGTTAGCCCCTATTCTTGAAAGTAAGGTGTCAGATCAAATCGTGACTACTACACTTAATTGTTGCGTTTGAAGGAATGTACCCATACCGAACCATCTTCATTCCATGTCATGTTCGCATGCATTTTCAAGATAATCTGCTTGTATATCTCAAGATTGGGGTACCCTTCCGCCTGTGCGTCGGCGTCTGTCATGTCCCCTATGCGTTGGCGCTCAACGGAGGTAACCACAAAAGTGATGCCTTCCAATTCGAAAGTCTCATTCGGATAAGCGTAAAGGCCATCGCGCCGTTGTTGCGTTTTTGAACCTGCGATGGTTGCTGCAACCAATTTTGGGTGAGTCACGAGGCGGGTAATTTCACAGGTTTTTGCAGGGTAATTAGTGCTCATCAGGGGAGTTTCCCGTGTTAAATGGGACGGATTGCAAGTTGCCCGGAGTATCGGGGCAGCGCCTTTGATACACCGAACCATCGGCTATTGGGCGCGCATTATGCCACGTTATCACGGTCTCCCATGCAAGCATACGACCACTTGCAAGTTAGACGCAGACGTCGGAATATACGCAACCTATCGGTCTAACTGAATAATAGTTTTCAGTCGAGGCACGTAGATAAAGGGCGCTCATTGTGCATTGTCCACATTGTAATAAACGATTGTTGATGGAGCGTGGTTGTGAATGCTTCTGACTCAGATGATTGGGCATTAGAAATAAGGCTTGCCGTTATCGGTGCTTTTGTAGGCCCTATTCTTCTGTACCTTGCGGGTTATTTTCTTCGCAATGCTGAAGAGGCTTTTAGCCTTGTTGATTACTTTTGGTCTATACCAGCCGGAGCTGTTACCGGGTATCTTTTGCCATCTGCATGGCCTACTAAAAAAGATTGACTCTTTAATTTAGGGAGAAGGGGATGGCGAATCGCCGTTCCTCTCACTTGCGACCATGCGTGCCTGTGCGATGGAGCAGCGGACACTGGCTTCTGCTATATCGAACGAGTGCAATGGAACCCAGGCTATGTAAAGCTCCGAGTAAAGCGTAAATGATCCGATTGCGCTTAACATGTGATCCTCGCGGAAAGCCTATTGATACAACGTCGGAAATTGTTTGCGCAATCTCTCCAGCTTTGGTATGTCATTAAAAATGATATAAGGCTGGTAAGGGTGCAATGCCAGATAGTTCTGGTGATGCTCTTCGGCTGGATAAAATTGTTGCAATGGTACGACCTGCGTGACGATGGGTGCGGAAAAAGTGTGCGCGGCGGTGAGCTGCTGAATGGTGCTTTGCGCAATCTTCTGTTGCTCCGCGCTGGTGTAGAAGATTGCTGAGCGGTATTGGCTGCCGGTATCCGGGCCTTGGCGGTCGAGCTGAGTGGGATCATGCGCCACGCTGAAAAATACTTGCAGCAGTTGTTGATAGGAAATTTTTTCCGGGTTGAAATGGACACGTACCGATTCGGCATGTCCGGTGTCGCCATTGCTTACCAGTTCGTAATGTGCCGTTGCGGCATTGCCACCCGCATAGCCGGACACTGCTTCAGACACGCCCTTGACGTGTTTGAACACCGCATCCACTCCCCAGAAACAGCCCCCGGCGAATACCGCTGTTTGTTCGGCTGGCGCTGCGCTGGCATTTGATAGTGCGCCCAGGCCGAGCATGAGGCAGACACTGCTGTTAAATAAATAATTACGGATACGATTGATGGTTAGCATGATGACACTCCTTAAAGTCAGCCGAAGGTGAAGGCAAACGCCTCTGCATCGGCATCTAAAAATTCAATGCGAAAGGTATGAACGGCAATCTTTCCGCGTTGCCGAACGAGTTGGTACAGGCGCTGTGCACGGATTACTCCGTTGCCTTGTGCATCAATGTCTGCGCCGTGATCCGCTCCGGGAGCGGCTCCGTCCAGAGTGACCTTGAAACGCACAGGTTTGTCGTTGGGCGCACCCAGAACCAAGTGCAGATCGCGTCCTTGAAAGCGGTAACTGATCGTCCCGCCGGATGCTTGCAAAACGGCTGACTCTGCGGATACCAGCCACTTACCGTTTAAAGCCCATTGGTTCGGTTTGAGCGTACTCGGTGTGCTGTACTGCGCTGCCAAATCCTGCTTGATTGCCTCGGGAGAGGCCAGATTATGCGCGCGCGCATAACCCACATAGGTTTCCGGCGAGCGCTCCATATTCGCAGCAGCAGCCGTTGCACCCGACCCGGCTACTTGCACCAATTCATTGCCTATTGCCAGCATGCCCTGATGCGCCTCCTTAAGCAGGGTTTTGATCATCTGTTCGGTTTCCTGATATGCGCCTTCGCCGAAGTGTTGATCGCGAATCCGTCCTTGTGCGTCTATCAGGTAATGCGCGGGCCAGTATTTATTGCTGAAGGCGTTCCAGATAGCGTACTGGTTGTCCATCGCCACCGGATAGGTAATGCCCAGATCGCGGATGGCCTGTTCGACATTATGCGGATCTTTCTCAAAGGCAAATTCCGGGGTATGGACGCCGATGATGACCAAACCCTGAGCGTGATATTTTTCATTCCAAGCTTTAAGGTAGGGCAGGGTACGCAAGCAGTTAATGCACGAATAAGTCCAGAAATCCACCAGCACCACTTTGCCGCGTAGAGACTCGCTGCTCAGTGGGGGCGAGTTTAGCCATTGCGTCGCGCCGAAAATGGGTGGCATTAAGGGTTGCATCGCGGCAGTTTCGGCGACTGCGCTGGGTTGTTGGGCCAACTGAGTAATCAGTTTTTGCTCGGTTTTGGCGGTGCTTAAAAATGTAAACTGCGACAGGAAACGGGTATCCCAACCCAGCGCGATGACCAACACGCCTGCCACTACCGCCACACCTAAGCCGCGCCGTACCCATTCCTCGGCTCCCAAGCCGCGTTTCATCAGGCTGAATACTCTCCCTCCTGCCAGCAGAGCAAGGCCTAGCGAAGTTGCCGCACCGGCGGCAAACACCAGCAGCAACAAGGCGCTATAAAGATTGGCTCCATTCAGCGCCGCACCTGCCAATACCAAGCCCAGAATCGGCCCGGCGCAAGGCGCCCATAAAAATCCGACGGCCACGCCCAGCAGCAACGAGCCTTTGAAGTTGCCTTGTTGATCTGCGTGTTGTTGCAAGCGCCCACCCAAACTGACAAACGGACGCATCAGGCGATCCGACAAGGCGGGGGAAATCAACGCCACGCCCAACAGCAATAAAAGCAACATCGCCGCGTAACGGCCATATTGATTTACCTCGACCAACCAAGCTCCACCCACCGCCGCAAAGCTGGCGAGCACGGTGAAGGTCGCCGCCATACCGAGCAAAATCGGCAGGCCAGAACGACGGAACGACTGATCCGAACGGGCAAAAATAAACGGCAATACCGGTAGCACACACGGGCTAAAAATGGTCAGCAGGCCGCCCAGATACGCCAGAAAAAATATCAGCATGATGTGTTAGCTCCGTTTTGGAGACGGGACAAAGCGCAACGCAACCGTATTCATGCAATAGCGTAAACCCGTAGGCTTCGGGCCATCGTCAAACACATGACCAAGATGTGCGTCGCATAATATGCATTGCACCTCGGTGCGTGTCATTCCGAACATGTGATCGGCAATTTCGTGTATGTTTTCGGCGGCAATTGGTTGCCAAAAACTTGGCCAACCTGTTCCCGAATCAAATTTTGTCTTCGCATCAAACAGCGCGTTGTCGCAGCACACGCACCGATACAGCCCTGGTTCATGTCTATCGTAGCCCGGCTGTGAAAACGCCCGTTCGGTGCCTTGTTCGCGGGTTACTTGATAGGCCAAAGATGACAGCAATTTTCGCCACTCTGCATCTTTATGCACCTTGGTTAGCGTCGCACGCCCCAGCGGTTTCCCATCATCGGAGAATTGCATGATGGTCACTTTGTCGTTAGTTGATACCGTGCCAGCAAAAGAACGGGTTGCCAACATCACGGCGGCACCGGATAAAGCGAATAAAAACTGTCTGCGTTGCATGTCGATCTCCTCATGCGTTTCAATATCGTTCGAGTGGCAAATTCTGCATCCGGTTCAAGCAAGCTGTCGAAAATAGTTTTATGACCTGCTCTGCCCACCCGTGTATTCGCAGAGGATCGAGAAATGGTTACATAATCTGTACGGGAAGTCGTCTGATGCGGCCGACAGAAACCGGATGCCGGTGAATGGCAAGAATATTCAGGGGTTACTGGTAATAGGCAGGCATGAGCCAAGCGTACGACCGCACGGTCAGCAAAACGGTCGCGCTTGTTCCACGATCAGGGTTTGAAACCTGACCTCGTCCATTGGTCATTTCACTCGCCCATAGTCATAACACGCTGACTATAAGATTCGTTCACCAGCACAGCACGTCGTGCGTAGACGGCGGCTTCCTGATTGCGCCCCAACTGGCTCGATGTGCGGGCCATTCCGTTCAAGTCCTCACCAATACGTGCGCTTAAATCCAGCGACCTATCCTTTTCCAATGCGGCCTGATAATGTTGCAACGCACTCGCGTAGTGCGCCAATTTCTCTTCGGCTGCAGCTACGATACGCAAGGCATTCGCTTGTTCCTCTTGGTCTGCCTTATCCTCCTTGCTTACCGCCAGTGCCAATGCCAGCGCGCCTTCCGCATCGCCTTGCAGCAGCAACAAACGCGCGCGCAAGGCCTCTATACCGAAGCGCAATATGCATTGCTTTTCGCACATGGCTTCAGATAACTGCAAGGTTGAATCTGCCTCATTCAAGCGCGCCAGATTGGTCAGAATCACAGCCTTACGGAAGGCTGCTGTCAGGCGGGATTCCGGCGGATAAATCTGCGTCTTCTCCAGTAGTATCTTATCCAGCCAAGTCAGTGCGGCCTCATCATCGTGTAATTGGTGGGTAACCGTGGCGAGATTGATCAGTGTTGTCGCAGCCCCCGCCGAATCGTCCAGCGATTCTTGCAATGCCAAAGTTTTGGCGAAATTATTTTTTGCACGCAATAACTCACCGCTCCTTAATGCCCGTCGTGCATCTTTGTCTGCGGCTTGTGCTTGTTCCAACGCTTGCGGCGGATGTGTAGCAGGCGTGCTCCCGCAAGCCGCCAAAATTCCCGTCAACAGCAATATAAATAATCTAGTCATGACTATCCATTTTGACTGGCCCGGTTTCAGGTACGGGTACAACACCCTTCAATGGCCAGTGTGTACTCAATGAATCGATCACTTCCTGCGTATCACCGATCACTCCACGTGTCATGTCCAAGGTTTCACGTGTCTCTCCCAGTATCGCCGGTAATTGTGGCGCAGAACGCTGTACCGTATTCTTAATGATCTCGCTGGTCATACGCAGATTTTCCATGCTGCCGTCCGCCTTATTCAACAATGCGGGTAACTCTTGGTTAAGTTTTGTCGACATCGTTTCAGCATTTTCCGCCGATAGCCTTAAGGAGTGCAGCAATGGCGTTACTTCATTGTTGAGGTTGGCATCGACACTGTTCAGCACGCGATCCATGCGTTCCCGTGTGTCGCGCATCTCGGCGGAAAATTCGCGCAGGTTTTGTAATGTCTGGCGCACGTCGCCATTAGGGTCATGCAATGTATGATGGACGTCGTCAAGGATAGGCAAGATGCGATCCTTTATGTCGGCCACTGTTTGTTCCAGTCCGCTGGCACGCTCGAAACGTACTTTGTTGCCGTCTGCTAATATAGGTTTATCTTCTGATCCACGACTGATTTCGAGTACCCCGTCTCCAATTACGCCTTCTTTTTTCAGGCTCATCACCGCATCCTGCCTGATCAACTTGAGGTACTTCGTTTCGATGCTGACCTCGACTTGTACGAGCCCATGCTCATCCAGAGTTAGCGTGTTCAGCTTACCGATCTTGAACCCACTGAATTTAACCGGGATGCCTATACTCAAGTCCTCTCCGCTATCGGCGACAAAATATATCGGGGACTTTGCCGTGAATGCGTCTTTTTTTTCTCCGGCCCACAAAAAAGCCAGCCCTATTCCTATCGCCGCAAGTAATGTGAATACGGCGGTTTTGCCGAACAGGTTTTTGAAGCGTTCGTCTTTGTCAGCTAGCAATGTCACATAAACCTCACTCGATTTTTTCCCAAGGCAGAGTTGTTGCCTTGTCTGCCATCACCAATACTGCGTGACCTTGAGTGGCATAAGCCTCCAGCGCCGTTACCCAACTCTGCGCAAAATGTTCGTTGACATCCTCGAACACGACCGCATCCACTACCAGCACCTTTGGCATTTGCACTAAAGCGCGCAACAGCCCTGCCAATTTGCGTTGCCAAAGTTCGCTACTATACGGCGATGCGGCCATGAATTCGGCGCAAGCATGCTGCTCCAACCCCAGTACGTCCAACCAACGCATAACGCTTTGTTCTGTTTCAATCACCTCGCGCCGGACGTGATACCACAATGGCAGGGTAACATTTTCCCAAATCTTGAGGTTGCTGATCAGGCCGCCATTTGCTGCCACCCAACCCACACTACCCGCCATGCTCGCGCTCAACGGCTGCCATATCACGGGTAGAGGTTCGTCAAGGTGCCTTCTTTCTCCCTGTTGGCCGATGCCTACTGTTCTTTTGCGTCTTCTATCACCTTGCACGATCTCAATTTGGCCTTCCGGGACATCCGTTTCCCCGATTGCCATATCAATCATGATATCTTTTTCAACTGTCGATGAAAATTGTAAAAGTCGCGTCTCGCCCGCGTGCAGGGTAAAAGAATGCGTGCGATCCGAACCTTCGCAACGTACATCATGAAATTTTAACAGCGCGGTCATATTAGAAAAACAGAACCGTGATCAAACCATCACACGCGAACACCGCCAGCAAGCTGCGCATGACCGCACGGGAAGCCGCTACCGGGATCTCGGTCATGGCGCGATTTACTGTCAGCCCATAATAACAAGACACCACCGACACCAACATTCCGAAGCAAATGCTTTTTAACAATGCTGCAAATATCTCCAGATAACTGAGCATCTCAAAAAAGTGCCCAACCTCACCTATTAGAGAGACGTCGATATTCCAGGCAGTCACAACCATGCCCGTACCGATGGCGACGACTTGGAAGTAAAAAGTCAGCGCCAAGCTGGTGATCGTCATCGCCAACATTCTCGGCATTACCAAATAGTCAACAGGTGAAATGCCCATACGCCGTAAACTTTTGATTTCGCCATTCACCTGCATCGCGGCGAGTTCGCTTGCGATCGCCGAACTGCTGCGTCCAACGATTACAATCGCCGTCAGCAAAGGTCCAAGTTCGCGCACTACTGTCCAAATCAGCACCTGCAAGGTCAACAATTCGTTACGTCCAACCAGGTTGCTGACTTGCATCACCATGATCAGGCCCGCCAGAAAACCCATGGCACTGATCGGCCCCACCGATTGAATGCCAGTAAAATAAAGCTGTTTAAGCAGAATGTTGCGCACCGGCCACTTGAGTACCTGCGGCAATGCAAAGAGCGCTTTCCATATCAGCGCCACACTGTCACGCAGGAACAGTCCCTCCATGCCCAGGAAATTTTGCAATCTCAATACTGGATTTTTCATTGTAGATATCGCCTCGTTATGCCGTCATCATCTCACATACCGTGCAACACCCACTACCAAGTAAGTTGGCAGTTTGACATAAACCCGGTTAATTCATAAGGGGGCCATAATGAATTATTTGAGTTCATTTTTCTGCGTTACAATCCGAGCACAATGTGGCTTTCAGTATATTTATTTAGGAACGAAATTTAAAGTCTGGTGACGGTTGTTTGAACAACATGAAAGAACATAGGTTCGAAAGATTTTACAGCGCAGCATAACCAAACACTGGGTTGCCGGGAGGATTACTATGTTGACCCCAAAAATTTACCTTGCCAGAAAGCTGGCGAAACTCAATGCACTTTTTGGGTGGGGTCAGGTTATGTCCATGAGTGTCATTCTGCTGATTGCGCTAGTGGCAAGCATGGCCATCCTACTGTACATGAATTCCGCTGCGCCAAACACCATCACTATCGCAAGTGGGCCAAATGGTAGCGTTTTCCAAACTAATGCCGAGAAATATAAGAAAATCCTAGCTAAAGAAGGCGTCACGCTGAAAATCCTTCCTTCGGAAGGTTCCATGGACAACTTCAAGAAGTTGTCCAATCCTAAAGTTGCTGTCGATGTTGGGTTTGTGTTGGGTGGCGAAGTTAACGGAGCCGACATTGATAATCTGGTTTCACTGGGGAGCATTTCCTACCAGCCGCTCATGATTTTCTATCGCGGTGGATCCAAAAATCTGCTTTCCGATTTCAAGGGGCTGCGCTTAGACATTGGTCAGGAAGGCAGCGGTACGCATGCACTTGCACTCACGCTCCTTAAGGCCAATGGCATTGAGCCGAATGACGGGACTATTTTTGTCGACATCGTTTCTGGCGACTCGGCGCGAGCGTTACTTGAGAATCGGATTGATGCCATTTTTGTTATGGGCGACTCCACCTCCACAGACTTGATGCACGAGTTGTTGCACACGCCAAATATCCATCTGTTTAATTTTACCCAGGCCGACGGTTACAGTCGCCGCATCAACTATTTAAATAAACTGGAGTTGCCAAAAGGCTCACTCGACTTTGGAAAAGACATCCCTGCCGAAGACATCTATCTGATTGGGCCAACGGTGGAGCTCATTGCACGGAGCAGTTTGCATCCGGCTTTATCCGATTTGCTCCTTGAGGCTGCGCGCGAAGTGCACGGCTCCCCAGGTCTATTCAAAAAACGCGGCGAGTTCCCTGCCCCACAAGAGCACGAATTTCGCATTAGCCCGGATGCTACCCGCTACTACGCTTCAGGCAAGAGCTTTCTCTACCGGACTTTTCCCTTTTGGATTGCGAGTCTTATTGCACGCGTACTCGCAGTAGTCGTGCCGGTTGCGCTATTGCTGATACCCGCACTCAAGGTGGCTCCGGCAATCTATCGCTGGCGAATCGAATCACGCATTCACCGCTGGTATCGTGCATTGTTGGAACTCGAACGCGATGCGTTCAAACCTTCGGTTGATCCGAAACGGCGCGAGGAGCTTTTGCGGCACTTAGATCACATCGAAAACACAGTAAGTAAAATAATTGTGCCGGCATCTTTCGGTGATCTTTTCTATGGTCTGCGTGGACATATTACTTTCGTTCGGGAACGGTTACTTTCGCAACACTCATTTTTTTCACCCGAATCAGATATGACGAAAAACGATCATGATGTCAAAGGGTCGGAGTAAATGGCCAGGTCGGAATTTGGGTGACAGATAAAGCCGACAATTTTGAAGTGTTGATGAAGCAGGCTTTGCATGGGGATCAGCGCGCCTATGCTGACCTGTTGCGGGCAACCTCGCACTTTCTGCGACCATTCCTTGCGAAACGTCTCAGTTTCACAAACGAAGTGGAAGATCTGTTGCAAGAAATATTGATCTCCATCCATAAAGCTCGCCACACCTACGACGGTAACCGGTCTTATAAGCCGTGGGTATATGCCATTGCAAAATTCCGTTTGCAGGATTATTTGCGGGCGCATTATTCCGACCAGTTGCACCATGCCATCGAATTGTCCGACGTGGAAGAAAGTTTGTCTGAACATGTAACCGAAACCGCAATCAACTACGAATCTATCAGTGGGGAAGTCCAAAAGCTTCCTGAAAAGCAGGCGACCATCTTGCAACTGATGCATCAGGAGGGTTACACCGCCAAGGAGGTGGCAGAAAAAATGGGCATGAATGAGTCCGCTGTAAAAGTCGCAGCGCATCGCGCCTACAAGGTATTGAGAAACAAACTGGAAAGATAATGGACAATATCGAAGAGCTGATAGCCAAGCTGGCACAGGATGAAGAGACAGTGCAACCTGCCCCACACCCCTTCATGCTAAGCCTCAAATGGATGGGATGGGCAGTGGTTTATCTGTTCCTGTCGCTGATGCTTTCCGGGCTACGCCCAGACCTGATGTTAAAACTCCATGAGCCATGGTTTGATACTGAAATCGCAGCACTTGCCTGCATTTTTGTCTCCACATCCCTAAGCGCTGCATTGTTGTCGTTTCCCGATATGCACCAAATGCGCCGACTTACATTTCTACCGATGATTGCATTTGTGCTGTTTGTACTGGTAATGTTTTTTGCATGGCAGGCGGAGAATCCGCACGCTCCGTTACCTATCCACAGCTTTGAATGCACCGTCAGCATTACATTATTTGCACTGTTGCCGGCAGGTTGGACATTCTATGCAATGCATAAATTTGCCAGCACGCATTATCACTGGGCCGGTAGCAGCGCACTGCTTTCAGCCTTTAGTGTTGGGGCATTGTGGCTAAGGTTGCATGAGATAAATGATTCGATCACGCATGTTGTTGAGTGGCATTACCTGCCCATGATTGCTTTCGGCATTGCTGGTTTGTGGCTGGGGAAGAAAATACTGAAATGGTGACAGGCACGCGGCGGATAACACTACGTTGTGTTGAAGGGTGGCGGCGACGCCGCCGGGTAGCCCCGGCCTCCCCCTTGCGGGGACATCCGCCCTGCGCAAAGCGCAAAATTGTGTGGTATCTTTCGTGTACTCGATAATGTACTTTTCCCTGAGATGCCATGAGCCTGCTTTCCCTGATTGCTGCCCTGTTGCTGGAACAACTCCATCCGCTTGCCTCGCGCAAGCAACTGCTCGTATGGCTGAACGGGTATGTCCATTTTTTTCAGCATCACTTTAATGCGGGTGAACACAAGCACGGCAAGATCGCGTGGCTGATTGCGGTGCTGCTGCCGTTGTTCGGTGCGGCGGTGTTGTACTGGCTGTTGTTTCGCGTTAGTCCGGTGCTTGCATGGGCGTTCAGCGTGCTGGTGCTTTACCTCACCATGGGTTTCCGCCAGTTCAGCCACTACTTTACTGACATCCATCAGGCGCTACGCGACGATGATCTGGAGAAGGCGCGCGGCCTGCTTTCCACGTGGCGCGGTGTGCCCTGCCATGAACTGAATGCTGAAGAAGTGGCGCGTGTCACCATCGAAGAAGGGTTGCTGGCCTCGCACTATCATGTGTTCGGCGTAATAGCGTGGTTCGTATTCACCATGTTGCTGGGGCTGGGCCCGGCGGGTGCCGTATTGTACCGTCTGGCACTGTTTCTCAATTCGCGCTGGGGTAAGCAGGACGATGTCGAGTTTGGCCAGTTCGGCGTGTTCGCGCGGCAGGCCTATTACTGGATGGAATGGCTGCCGTTGCGCCTGACCGCCATCACCTTCGCCATCGTCGGCGATTTTGAGGACACGGTGTATTGCTGGCGCACGCAAGCGAAAAGCTGGCCCGACCCGGAGGCGGGTATCGTGCTGGCAAGCGGCGCGGGCGCGCTCGGCGTACGTCTCGGATTGCCCATCCCGCAAGGCGGTCTACCGCTCAGTCGCCCGGAGCTAGGCATCGGCGATGAGGCCGATGCCGACTTCATGCAAAGCACTGTGGGGCTGGTGTGGCGTGCATTGGTTTTCTGGATGATTTTGTTATTGTTGTTGGGGATGGCGACTTTGGTGGGGGGGTAGAAAAACCTGGCGAGAGGCGCACTTTACGTTAACGCGCTGGACGCAGTAATGGTTCGGCAAGCGTACCAGACAATACCAGCGGCGCACTACCTGCACGCATTTTCAAATCGACGGACAGGCGCCCGGATAGCTGCCCGCCAGGGCTGACGTCGACAGAACCCAAGGCGCTCATTACTCCAGATGAAATCTTGAGCTGACGCAAATGCTGGCTGTTGTTTTCTATTTGTAGAGTGCCGCTCAACTCATCGAAATGGGTGCGACCACCAGACATACCTTGCTGATTGGTGGCAGTTTGCACCATGTCAATTTTATTGATGACGCCCTTCTTTACTGTGAAGGTTCCATCCAAATACGGCGCATTGGCTAGTCGAGGTAGCGTTGCACTATTTAGCTGGAAGTTGCTGTCGCCATCCATCTCACCCTCAATATTGGATTGCGGCAAGGCCTTTTGCAGCTCTATTGCCTTGATATTCAGATGGCCTTGCATCTGCCAACCTGTCTGCCAATGAAGGTGTGCGCTGCCCGTTAATTCCCCACCATAAAGTTGGCCATCGATCCCGGTGAAATCGGCCATGCCTTCACCAGCCTCACCGTTCGCGTTTAGTTCGTTGAACAGGATGCCTGGAAACCACGGCAGGCTGCTCTCCTTGATATGCAATGCGATCTGCCAGCGCGATTGCTGCGGTTGCAGTTCCACCTCAAGCTTTCCATCTTCGCTGCGTAACAAGGCCTTGCTAAAATATCCTTGCGCATTCCAATCGGCAGTGCCATTTATTGATGGCAGGTTGAGTCCCTCGCCGCTGATACGCGCACGCTCCAATACCATGCGCTCCACCGGGTAATGTGGATCCCCGCCTGCGGCCTGCAACCAGCCCAACACCTCTCCGAAAGAATCGGCATTCAGCGCAAGGTCGTTGATCTCCATGGTTTTGATCGTCCTGATATTGGCAAAGAACGCCGTCACATCGAAATTCAATACTACACTTGTGGCTTTCAATTTCTGTGTATCGCCCACGGAAACATCCTGTAATTCCAGCTTTGGCAGAGGCAGCAAGGCCACCTTTATCTGTGCTATGTGCACCGGCTGTTGCAGCTGTGCAGAAAGTTTTGTCTCCAGTTGCGCGACATAGTCCTGCATCGGCCAGACATAAGGCAGAGCAACGATCAGCGCTAGCAGTAATAGAAACAGGCTGGTGGCTATCTTGCCCAACGGCAGAGGTTTGCGGCGTGCATGGGCGATTGGAGGGCTCGTCTTTACTTGCGGTGTTTTGCCCGGCTGCTGTGTTTCATGCTCGACTTGGGTTTGCGTTACCGCCTGCGCCTTAGCGCGTTGTTCAGCCTCAGCCCAGGTTTTTGCCTGCTCATCGGCCATTTGATGTGCGTCCTTCTCCATCTTTGCCTTGGCTGCTTCCTGCGCAGCCTTGTTGCGTGCAGCTTCGGCTTCCTGCAACGCCTTTTGCTCGGCTAATGCTTGCGCCTCGGCCTCGATTTCTTGCTGCGTTTTTGGTGCAATTTTTTCTGGCGTAAATTGGTCATGCTGCACAATTTCTGCCTGCTTCTGAAGGACATCAGCTTGTTCTATCTGGTCGGGAATTTCTTCTGATGCGACGTTTGGTAGTTGGGTGGGAGCTGTGGTGGCGGTTTGCTCCAAACCATTCAGAATAAATGCTTCAAGATCGATGGAGAAGGGAGCGGATTCCTGCGGTATCCCGGTCTGATCGATACTCTCGGGCGTTTTAGCATCCTGCTTTATGCCCTCAGATGCGTCAACGGTTGCTTCGTATACCTGATGCTGGCGTCCGTGCTTATCGTTTTTTACGCCGCGATACTGGAATAGCTTGGCGTACTCGGCGCTTAGTCGCGAAATGATGTCGTAATAGGAGCGGGAAATATAGATCTGGTCAAACGAGGCAAAACTCATGATGCGTTGCGCATCGTTGATGCCATCGCCCACCATGTTGCTTTGCCCGTTCATATCCTTCACGATATTCACCGGACCGAGGTGTATGCCCATCCTGACCATTAGCTCGGGATAGTTCTGGTGCTTGTTGGCGGTCACCGCTTGGCGGAATTTCAGCGCCACTTCAATCGCATCCTCGGGGTGCTGAAGGAAACCGAGCGCCGCACCGTCACCGGTGTCCAGAATGATGCGCTGATTTTCTTCAATATCCTTGATGAATTCCGAAACCAGTTTATTGAACTGCTCCTTGAGCTCGATCTGTTTGGATACGGATTGTTTGGTATAACCAACCACATCGAAGAACAACACTGTGGCAATCATGCTGCGGGCAGCAGAAGCATCAGCTTTGGCCTTGGCGGCCAGCGTCGATTCAGAATCCGCTTGGCTCGTTTGTCTGACTTGAGCTTCTGTCTCGGCCTTTATTCTGGCGATCTCGTGTTCGGCTCCGAGCTGCGCTGTATCCACTTCTTGTCTCGCTTTCGCCTCGGCTTCGGCACGAACGCTGGCTCTTGCCTTGGCACGGGTTTGAGCCTCAGCCGCTGCTTTCGCCAAGGCCGCTTCCAGTTCCACTGTCGCCTGTGCTGCATCCTGTACGGCTTTCAAACGGGTTGCTTCCGCCTCTGCTTTGGCTTTGGCAACTTCCGCCTCGGCCTTGGCTTTGGCAATTTTTTCCTCGATCTTGCGGCGAGTCGCTTCCGCTTCTCGTTTGGCTATAGCCTCGGCTTCCATCTTGGCTGCTTCCAATTCCGCGCGCACCCGTGCTGCCTCCAAACGCGCCGCCTCCAGTTCCGTCCTCGCTTTTGCCGCATCCTGTTCGGCCTTGATGCGTACGGCTTCGGCAAGCACTTGGGCAGCCTCTTGCTCAGCCTTGAGTCGAGCCGCATCCGCTTCTTGTTTCGCTCTTGCTTGCATCTCGATATGCGCCCTGATTTCTGCTTCCACCTTGGCTTGCGCCACTTCTGCTTTCGCACGCTCCCCGATTTCATCTGTCTGCGCGCGCGCGTTGATGTTGCTGGTGAAGTCGAGATCCTCCGCTTTTTCCATATGGCCTTCTGCTACATGTTTGGTCTGGACGGACATTTTGGGTGTGGACATCCTCAGCATATTGCCAGTTCTGGCATTGGCCTTGTCCTGAACAAAACCGCCATTCTCCAGTTTCTGCAACATATCGTCCAGGCTGGCGCGTAAACTGGGCGCAACCCGCTTTGCCAAGATTTCTACGGTGGATTCGTCATCAACCAACACCAAGACGCGTTTTATATCATCGGATAACTGATGGGTGTGATTTTTTATTTCGCCTTCCCCCTTCAGGGTTAAGACAAATACTGTTTTATTATCCATGCCACATTATCTCACTGATAAAACTACTAGCCATTTTATTAGTCTACCAAAAGACGACAGCCAAGTGGCTGCTTATGCAGTGGTGCAAGGTCAATCGCCGTAATTGTCAGTGTCACCGGAAAGGTCGTGACAACCATATAATGCTTGGGGCATGTCATCATTACCGCAACTTAGTATTGACCAAAAAGCCCAGCGCCGTTAGTATAGCGGCCTTGTCAATTCCCTGATAGCTCAGCCGGTAGAGCGACGGACTGTTAATCCGCAGGTCCCTGGTTCGAGTCCAGGTCGGGGAGCCAATTACTAAAATCAAGCCCGCGATTCTGCGGGCTTTTTTCTTGCCTATAGGCTAGAATTGCCTTTAATAATCAACTGTTACGACTTCGCATACATCCGCAATAGTTCGCAAAAGTTCCCCAGCATCCGCAATTTGATGGGGGTATTGCTGGGGGTATTTAAAATCTTAGTGGGGGTATTTATGTTGAGCGCAAGGGCAATAGATGCATTAAAACCGAAAGAAAAACAGTACAAGGTCAGCGACAAGGATGGTCTTTACGTCCTCGTCACGTCTGGCGGTTCACGGCTTTGGCGGTACAAGTATCGGTTTGCAGGAAAAGAAAAGGTATATGCAATCGGGCAATATCCTGAAATCAGTCTGGCTGAGGCGCGTGAAAAGCATGAAACGATACGCAAGCAATTGCGTGAAGGTACTGATCCCACGGCTGCGAAGCAGGCGGCAAAGGTTCGCTTGAAGGAAAAGCATGAGCACACTTTCAAAAGCGTGGCCGAAGCTTGGCTAAAGAGGGAAAGCAAGCGCTGGATGCCAGATTACAAAACTAAGATTTGGCGAAATATTGAAAATGATTTGCTGCCATTGCTCGGTGATATGCCAGTTTCCGGCATTGATACCCCAATGCTATTACGTGTGGTCAAAGGTATCGAGGATCGCGGCGCAATCGATGTGGCAAGTCGTGCACAACAGCGCATTACAAGCATACTGCGATATGCTGTCCAGCATGGTTTAATCGAACACAACCCTGGCGTGAATTTGCGCGGGGTGGTGGTCAAGCCGCAAACAGAACATCGCGTGGCCGTACCTGTCGGCGAGGTCGGCGAACTGGTTAGACGGGTCAACGGATATGTGGATGACAGCGGGGGCAAGGTGCTCACGCAACTGGCTTTAAGGCTGACGCTGTACACCTTCCTGCGCTCAACTGAAATTCGCGGTGCCAGGTGGAACGAGATTGATTTTGGCAAGCAGGAATGGTTGGTACCCGGCATCCGCAACGCGGAAAAGAAAAACGGCGGAATGAAAAGCCGAAAGGATCACGTTGTACCGCTATCACGGCAGGCTGTGGAAGTGCTGGAGGCTGTTCGAGAACTGGACTTGGGGGATGATCTTGTATTCCCGATTCAAAGCGGGTCAAAGCGTGTTATGAGCGAAAACACGATGAACCACGCGCTAAACAATATGGGATACAAGGGGCGGCAAACGGTTCACGGACTGCGCACCATCGCATCCACGCTCCTGAATAAAGGCGACTCGCGACACAAATGGAATAAAGACGCGATAGAGCGGCAACTTGCACACTCGCCGAACTCTGACAACGCCGTGCGTGATGCTTACAATCGCTACGAATTTCTTGACGAGCGAACGGCAATGATGCAATGGTATGCCGATCATCTGGATGAGCTTCGAACGGGTGCAGCTGTGTTGCCGTTCAGAAAGTTGGGCTAGTTTCGCAACTGCCCTCACACGATGGAGCCACTGAGGCGGGAATGCCAGCACAGCAATGCTGGCATTAGCTTTAAGTAAATTGTACAGTCGCTCCAGCTATATTGCCTTCACGCATGCAGGCACGTCACCTCAAATCGAATCCAAATCCTCAACCGCAAAACAGCCCGCAGAAATATGGGCTGTTTTGTTTTTTTGCTGCCTTCCCAATGTTGTCTTATTGATATTGTTGCGTTTTATACATTATAGATATGCGCAACAGATTCTTAGACGTTTTTATCAGGTGCTGCAAGACCAACTCTATCTGAGGTAGTCAATTTCGGCTACTTCAGTTTGGGCGGTAGGGACACCTCCAGACAGTAATAAAACAGAGCGTGTATTAATTACGCCTATATGTTTGTAATACTATGGTTATATTGATAATAAATGCTTTTAAGGCTTTACAGGCAGCGTTCATTCTG
>Ga0302274_10000219_pt1 | contig 60957 bp, 63 predicted proteins | sample III_Bog_N2_1_FD_198755 | JGI IMG/M metagenome (GOLD analysis project Ga0302274, IMG submission 198755) | Peat permafrost microbial communities from Stordalen Mire near Abisko, Sweden - III_Bog_N2_1 | ecosystem: Environmental > Terrestrial > Soil > Wetlands > Peat | place: Sweden: Abisko...
GCCTGCTGGCCTCGCCGGATTTGATCAACTGGACCAACCTCGGTTGGGGTTTCACCGGCACCAACGGCTCGCTGCTCTTCCAGGACACCAACGCCGTTAATTTCCCGAACCGTTTCTACCGCGCCTATTGGCCGTTGCCATGAAACAAAACTTTTCATTCATGGTCATCCTTTGGCAGTTGGCTCTCGCCTTGCCAAGTTTCGCCGCTCCGTGGATTCAGACCACTTCATTGCCGGATGGTTATAGTGGTCAATCGCTGGTTTATTCGTCCGGCTATCTCTATCAGTCAGGGGGCGAAAGTAATTCAAATTCAATCTTGGATGGCGTAAATGTTTTCTACGCCCAAGTTCATAATGATGGAACGATTGGAAGCTGGAATTTAACAACACCTCTGCCTGATGCCGTTACCTTTCATGCTGGCGTTGTCGTTAATGGTTTCTTATATGTGCTGGGGGGAAACCATTATAACCCAGAAAATGGGATTTTTATAACAGATATAGTATATTACTCAAAAATTAATTCGGACGGCAGTCTTGGTGCATGGAATACGACAAGTCCATTACCAAAAAATCTAAACTTTTTAAGCGCTTCGGTCTGGAACAACACCATCTATGTGGCTGGCGGCGGCGACGGCTCCCTCGCAGTGAGTAATGTTTATTCGGCTCAAATACAAACGAATGGCACTTTGTCGAGTTGGACGATACAATCCTCATTGCCAATCTCAGTTTACACTCATGCCGGGACTGCTAATGGTTATCTTTATGTTTTGGGTGGCACTCTTAATAATAACGGCATCATTCAAAGTGTTTATTACACAAAGATTAATGCCGATGGCTCTCTGGCAGGTTGGAATCAAACCACACCGTTACCGCAACCGGAAAGTTACTTCGGTGCAATAGCGGCAAATGGCTTTGTCTTTTCGATTGTCGGTTTCAATGGATCAACAGCAACCAGCAGTTTTTATATTGCTGATGTGAATGGCAATGGAACGCTAGGTTCTTGGGCATCCGGAACTTCTTTGCCAGAACTAAACTACCAGACCGCAATCGCCAACAATAATTCATACATTTTTTTGACCGGTGGTGATAACAATGATGGACAAGGTTTAAGCGCGGTTTATTCCATGGCACTGCCCGCGCCGCCCACCGCGCCTCAATTTGTTTCCCGCAGTTTCACCAACGGGAATTTCCAGTTTCAACTCGCGTCCAGCACCAACACCGGCTTCGGCCTGCTGGCTTCCACGAACCTGACCTCGTGGACCAACATCGGCTGGGGCTTCACCGGCACGAACGGACTGCTTTCATTTCAAGACACGAACGCCGCCAGTTTTCCTAAACGATTTTACCGCGCGTATTGGCCGCTGCCATGAAAACATGCCTGTCATTTATGGTCGTTTTGACCCTCGCCTTGCCGGGATTGGCCGCTCCGTGGGTTCAGACCACTTCGTTACCGGATGGTTATAGCGGGCAATCATTGGCTTATTTTTCTAATTATCTTTACCAAGCAGGTGGTCTTAGTGAAATGAACGGATATGCGGATGGCACAAATGTTTTCTACGCCCAAGTTCACAATGACGGAACCATTGGAAACTGGAATTTAGCAACACCTCTGCCTGATGGCGTTTGCTATCATGCTGGGGTTGCCGCTAACGGTTTCGTGTATGTGCTGGGGGGAAATCATTATAATCCAGAATTTGGGATTCTTCTGACAAACACAGTATATTGTTCAAAAATTAATTCGGATGGCAGTCTTGGCGCATGGAATATCGCCAATCCATTGCCTCAAAGTCTCAATAGTTTGAGCGCTTCGGTCTGGAATAACACTATCTATGTGGCTTGTGGCGGCGACGGCTCTTTGGCAGTGAGTAATGTTTATTCTGCTCAAATACAATCAAATGGCAGCCTTTCAAATTGGACAACACAAACTTCATTGCCGGTTGCTATTTACACACAAGCCCAGGCTGCAAATAGTTATTTGTATGTGCTGGGCGGCATTCTTAACAACGAAACTGTTGTTCAAAGTGTTTATTACACAAAAATCAATGCCGATGGAAGTCTGGCAGGCTGGAATCAAACTGTTCCCTTGCCACAATCGGAAAGCACCTTTGGTGCGATAGCCGCAAACGGTTTTGTCTTTTCGATTGGCGGCTACAATGGTTCTGTAGCGACCAGTAGTTTTTATGTTGGTGCGGTGAACGGCAATGGTTCTCTCGGTTCTTGGTCATCGGGAACTTTTTTGCCAACACCTATTTTTGATTTCGCAGTCGCCAACAATAATTCGTATGTTTTTTTGACAGGTGGACAAAATAATTCCGGCCAATCTTTAAGTGCGGTTTATTCCATGGCGTTGCCTGCGCCGCCTGTGGTGCCGACGATGGTGGCGGGCAGTTTCACCAACGGGAATTTTCAGGTTCAACTCGCGTCCAGCACCAACACCGGCTGCGGCCTGCTGGCTTCCCCGGATTTGATCAACTGGACAAACATCGGCTGGGGTTTTACGGACACCAACGGCTCGCTGCTCTTTCAGGACACCAACGCCGCCAGTTTCCCCCACCGCTTCTACCGCGCCTATTGGCCGCTGCCATGAAAACAAGGCTGCTATTCATGGTCGTTTTGGCCCTTGCCTTGCCGGGTTTCGCCGCTCCGTGGGTGCAGACCACGTCGTTGCCGGATGGTTATTTCGGTCATTCGCTGGCTTATTCGTCCGGCTATGTCTATCAAGTAGGGGGTGCTAGTGCTAATAACGGATTTGTAGATGGCACAAATGTTTTCTATGCCCAAGTTCACAGTGATGGAACCATTGGAAGCTGGATTTCAGCAACACCTCTGCCTGAACCCGTTTTCTTTCACGCTGGTGTTGCTGCCAACGGTTTTGTTTACGTGCTCGGCGGCGAGCACTTTATCCCAGATAACGGTATTACCATCACAAACACCGTTTACTACGCCAAGATCAATCCGGACGGAAGCCTTGGCACATGGCAGACGGCCAACCCGTTACCTCAAATTCTTGACTTTTTGAGTGCTTCGGTCTGGAACAACACTATCTATGTAGCTGGCGGCGGCACCGACACCATTCTGGTTAGCAATGTCTATTCTGCCCAAATACAATTGAATGGCAGTCTGTCGAGTTGGACTACGCAAAATTCGCTGCCGATTGGAACTTTAACTCAGGCAGAGGCAGCCAATCGTTTCCTTTATGCGCTGGGAGGCTCCGACTTTTCGGGCAATGTTTTATCCAATGCTTATTATACCAAGATCAATGCCGATGGCACTTTGGCTGGCTGGAATCAAACCGTCCCATTGCCGCAACCAGAAAGCAACTTCGGTGCGATAGCGGCAAATGGCTTTGTCTTTTCAATTGGCGGCAATAACGGACGAAACGCAACCAGCAGCTCTTATATTGGGGCGGTGAATGGCAATGGTTCGCTCGGTTCTTGGGCATCGGGAACTCCTCTGCCATTGCCGATCTATACTTTCGCTGTCGCCAACAATAGTTCGTATATTTTTTTAACTGGTGGTGAGGATAATAATGGTAACCCGCAAAGCACGGTGTATTCCATGGCGTTGCCAGCGCCGCCCACAACACCTCAATTTGTTTCGCGCAGTTTCACCAACGGGAATTTCCAGCTCCAACTCGCGTCCAGCACCAACACCGGCTTCGGCCTGCTGGCCTCGCCGGATTTGATCAACTGGACCAACCTCGGTTGGGGTTTCACCGGCACCAACGGCTCGCTGCTCTTCCAGGACACCAACGCCGTTAATTTCCCGAACCGTTTCTACCGCGCCTACTGGCCGTTGCCATGAAAAAGAATCCACTTTTCAATGCTGTCGCCAGCCTCTTGACCTTCGCCTTGCCGGGATTGGCCGCTCCGTGGGTGCAAACCACGTCGTTGCCGGATGGTTATGCCGGTCAATCGCTGGTTTATTCATCCGGCTATCTTTATCAAGCTGGTGGCGCTAGTGAAATGTCTGGATTTTCAGACGGCGTAAATGTTTTCTATTCCCAAGTTCATAACGACGGAACTATTGGAGCCTGGAATTCAGCAACTCCTCTGCCTGAAGGCGTTTGCTATCATGCCGGAGTTGCAGCTAACGGATTCGTATATGTGTTGGGAGGAAATCATTTCAATATAGAAGTCGGGGATTTTTGGACAAATATAGTCTATTACGCAAAAATTAATTCCGATGGCAGTCTTGGCGCATGGAACAACACCACTCCATTGCCTCAAAGTCTATATTTTGTCAGCGCTTCTGTCTGGAACAATACCATCTATTTGATTGGCGGCAGTGACGGCTACACTTCTACACTGTCGAGTAATGTTTATTCAGCACAAATACAGACGAATGGCAGCCTTTCAAGTTGGACAACGCAAACCTCATTGCCGGCTGCAATCTACTCCCAAGCAGAAGCTGCTAATGGTTATCTTTATGTCTTTGGCGGCACAGTAATAAACGGAGACATCCTTCGAAGCGTGTATTACACGAAGATCAATGCCGATGGAACTCTGACAGGCTGGAATCAAACCACACCACTTCCGCAACCGGAAAGTTATTTCGGCGCAATCGCGGCAAACGGTTCGATTTTTTCCGTAGGCGGCTATAATGGGACAAATACAACGAGCAGTTTTTATAGCGCGGCAGTGAACGGCAATGGTTTGGTCGGCTCGTGGTTATCCGGAACTGCTTTGCCAACGCCTCTCTACCTTGAGGCTGTTGCCAACAATAATTCGTATATATTTTATAGCGGCGGGCAGAACGAAGCAGGTCATAATCTAGTTGCAGTTTATTCCATGGCGTTGCCTGCGCCACCCGCCACGCCGCAATTTGTTTCGCGCAGTTTCACCAACGGGAATTTCCAGCTTCAACTCGCGTCCAGCACCAACACCGGCTTCGGCCTGCTGGCCTCCCCGGATTTGATGACGTGGACAAACATCGGCTGGGGCTTCACCGACACGAACGGCGCGCTGATCTTCCATGACACCAGCGCCGCCAGTTTCCCCAACCGCTTCTATCGCGCCTACTGGCCTTTGCCATGAAAACAAATCTATTTTTCAGCGCCACAGCCAGCCTCTTGAGCTTCGTGACGAACGTTCTCGCGGCAACGTGGACCAGCCTTACTCCGCTACCGGACGGTTGCAATTCTCACACTTTATCTTACGCCTCCGGGTATCTTTACAACATCGGGGGCACCTTCAACTCCGACGGCGACGCGGAAGGCACAAATGTCCTCTGCGCCCAAGTCCACAGTGACGGAACAATCGGAGCCTGGACAAACACCACCTCATTGCCTGTAGCTGTCCTCAATCATGCGGGAGTAACGGCCGATGGCTTTCTTTACGTTCTGGGTGGCTATCACTATACTGATGCCATTGGAGATGTTCCGACCAACATTGTTTATTACAGCAAGGTGAATACAAATGGTTCTCTCGGTTCTTGGAAGACGGCCAATCCCTTGCCGAACAATCTCATTTTTTTAAGCGCCTCGACCTGGAACAATACAATTTATGAGATTGGAGGCATTGTGAACCTCAATCCGCCGACAAACGCTGTTTACTCAGCCCAAATCCAAGCGGACGGAAGTCTTTCGCCCTGGGTATCCCAGCCATCCGTGCCAATAACCAGCGCTAACGCTTCAGGAATCTACTTACACACGAGTGTGGCCAACGGCTATCTTTACGTGCTGGGAGGCCTGGTTGATGACGGGAGCTTTGTCTGGAGCAATGTTTATTTCACCAAAATAAATGCTGACGGCACCCTGGCCGGTTGGAATCAAACCACGTCCTTGCCACAAGGATTGTCTTTCTTTGGTGCGGTTGCGGCAGGTGGACAGATTTTGGCAATGGGAGGTGAAAATAACACATCGCTTGTGAATGTATTTTACAACGCGACGGTAATGGGCGACGGCTCGTTGGGCACCTGGCAAGCAGGGACAGCCCTGCCACAACAATTGGAAGGATTTGGAACAGCCGCCAACGGTTCTTATATTTTTATCAGCGGTGGCGCTTCTCCTGTTCAAACTCAGAGCACGGTTTATTCCATGGCGTTACCCGCGCCGCCAGGCCCGCTGACATTGACAAAATCAAACCTCGTCAACGGCACATTCAATCTGCGACTGACTTCCACGCAGACGAACACCGGCTTCGGCTTGCTGGCCTCCCCGGATTTGATCAACTGGACGAACATCGGCTGGGGTTTTACCGGCACGAACGGTTTGCTTAATTTTCAAGACACCAACGCTGCCAATTTCACCCGCCGCTTTTACCGCGTTTACTGGCCATTGCCATGAAACAAAACTTTTCATTCATGGTCATCCTTTGGCTATTGACCTTCGCCTTTCACCAGCACGAACGGCACGCTGCTCCTCACAGACACCAACGCCGCCAGTTTCTCCAAACGATTTTATCGCGCGTATTGGCCGTTGCCATGAACGAATTTCCGTAAAAAATCATCCGTTATGAGAGCTACCAACAAAAAACTTAAGCAAACTATGAAAACCAAGAAAAAGACCAAAAAACGCATCAAAAAAATCCCGCCAAAGGTTATCGAGGAACTTAATAATGACTTGGCAGCATTTGCGGCTGAATTCGCAGTTGTGAACAAAGTGAGGGTCAAGAAGCAAGTGCCACTATATTTACGGCCCAATGATGATGAGCTGGTCTCGACCCTGCCAGGTGGCACCGAGCATCAAGTGATTTGCAGCTACAATAACCGCCTCGGCATTGTTCATAATGACACGTTGTATTGGACGCCACAAGAACACCTGGATTCAATTGAAGTGATTACTTCACCCGACATAACCACGGGCGCTTCCAGTTGGTGGGACTGGGGGCGGGATAAATTGATCAAGCGCGCCGCTGACATACGGGACAAATATCTCAATAATCCCTACGTTCGTGTCAGCGGATTTTCGGTTGGATTACCAGCCAGTCTCAGCATTGATTTTGAATTTAAGGATTAGGCACCCAACAATAACGAAATTCAGTTTTTGAAATTGTTTTTGCCGAAAATACCAAGGCCTTGACGTGGCTGCTGTCGTGCCAGTCGCAGTGGTAGTTAAAGCTGCCGGTCTGTTTGAGGACGCGGGTGAGTTGCACGCAGCGCGGGCGCAGGTAGAGCGTAACGGGGGAGGATTCTCTTTTGGCGTATCCTATAAATGGGCTTCATCCTTGCTCAAACCCGACGACGCGAGGAACGAATCGCGTAATGCGTGAGCAAGCTTAAAGGCTTCCTTCTGTTCCGGAGTAAATGAGACTAGCTCGGGGTCAATTTTTTCAGCGAACTTAACCATGCTTGATTCGACCTGTTTAGACTCAACCATGCTCAACTCCGCAACATACAATTCACGAAAGCGTTTTTTGGCGGCTACAATCTCATCTTTCGTATACAAGTCTGTTCCCGTGCTGGACAGAACAGCCGCCAAATGCACGACTTCCAAGTAGCGCTTTTCGCGAAGTTCACGAAACGGTTTGATGGCTTCAGCATATCGAGCTTTCGCCTCTTTTCCCGCGCAGCGGCCTCCTTTTCCCGCGCGGCATTGAAACTTTTAATGCTCATCACCACCCCGACAACCACGCTCACCACTCCAGCGAGTTCTGAAATAATCTTAACAATGGGTTCTATGTCTGTGATCATAATGTTTTCTCTATTCTTTCAGATGTTGCCGTTTGCCGCTCTATATGTGTTCCATTCAGCACCGGATTGGGCGCTTGGCCGGGAAAACCGAAAGCGTGACCAGCAGGCAAAACAGAATTTTTTGTTTTCATGCTATTCAAGGGTTTGACTGATGCCTTGCGCTTTAACGGCGTTCAAGAAATTAGTCAGCGTGGCCGGGTCTGTGATTTTTTGCTCCACAACCACTTTAGTTCCGTTCGTTGCCGTGGTAGTGGTGGTCGTGGTGGTGAACAATGCCGACATGAATTTAAGGGTGATTTGATTTCCACGAGAAGCCGTTGACGAGGAACTGGACGTGTTGCTGATTCCGCCGCTCACGGGCACGCCCGGAGCCGACCCGTTCAGGTCAATAGTCAACTGCTCACTGCCCGAGGCACTCGCAGCGATGTTGAATGTGACATCCACTTCCGATGGAAAAATGCCGGTGGTAAAATCGCCCTTCGGATAATTCGCCTTCAAGTATTTATTGGTGGCGACGGTTTCGAGTTCAGCGGCCTTGAACTCTGCCAGCCCTGCCCCGACTTGTTTGAGGGCATTGACCAAGGTGATGTTGCTGGGTTTGGCAACATTGTTCGTCGAGCAACAACCTGCCAGCAATAGAGCGGCGAGCAATGGAACAGCGATGAGGTTGTTTTTAGTTTTCATGGATGCGGCGGTGCGGGCGGCGGTGTCGGCGGCGTGTGGTTGCCGCAGTGACCGGGCGGGAAAATGCCGAGCAGAAACTGGCCGCGCACTCCGGCGTTGGCGGGATCGGTTGCAGGCCATTGCAAATCGGCGGCGGCCGAGAAGACCGGAAGCGCAACCAGCGGGCAAAATATTAGTTTCATATTTCTAATTCAATTTGGTAACAATGAAAATTAACCGCGCTTTTGTCAAACGTGTAATTTTGTGCGAGTTTTTTAGCCACTAATTTATAGTTGACAACTGTATCTAGTGAGATACTATGTAAGAAATATGGGATTCATTGAGTTTCCATTCATCGAAGTGCCGAAAGATTTGCGCAAGATTGTCGGCGAGCCAACGTCCGGCACGCGCGCCTACCGTCGTGAGGGGACGCATGCGGAGTGCGGCCAGTGGATTGAAGACCTCGGCTTGCATTACAAGGGAGATGTGGGCATCTCGCCCGCTGGTGTCACTATGTTCGTGCCAGTCCAAAGGGCAGCGGTTCACAAACGCATCAAGGAAGGCAAGCTGACCGCGTTCTTTTTTTACATCACCCGCATCGAAGACACGTTTTTTGGCAGCAAACGCAAAGTCAAAATGCGTCCCTACATCCTGCTTTCCATGAGCGAATGCAAGGCGTGGGTGGCGGAAATGAAGCGGCGGATGGGCTATGTGGATGAGCCGGACGAAAGCCTGATGGCACAGCGTAAAAAACTCAAACCGGCAGCGGCGGCAGATGAACCAAAATCCGTCAAGGAAGCCGTGGAAGCCCTGGACTTTGCAGACACCGACCCGAAAGACAAGCGGGACAGGAAAGTCAGGTATGAGCAGGACGAATTTGACCGTGAAAACCGGCAGCAGGATATGTTTTTGCTGCTTGCGGAAGCGATGGCGGCGATGGCATCCGACAAAAAGAAGGCTGAATTTTATCGGAAGCGGCTGGAAAATGGAATGGAATGGGACAAAAAAGAGAAGAAATGGAAGTGGAAGGAGTCACATGAACACAGAGAATAAATTTGATGACCGGCTGATACGGTTGCCCGAGCTGGAACGGATTTTCGGTGTGTGCAAGCGGACGGTGAGACGTAAGGCGGAGGCCGGTGAGTTACCACCTTTGGTTCGCAGCGGCGGCGTGGTGGGGATGCTCGAAAGCAAAGTGAAAGAATATTTTCGACGGTTGAGCGGACAAGGTGCAAATTAACGGAAGGAGAAATAAATATGATTGCTTACATTTATCGGCCAAAACGTCAGCGCAATGGCAAACAGGTGTTCAATCGGATTTGGCGGGCGCGGCTCAAACTAAATGGCGACGCCAAGGCGCGGGACATTTCGCTGAACTGCGCGGACAAACAAACCGCCGAACAAAAACTGCGGGACAGCATCCGTGATTATGAAAGGACGGCGGTCGGTTTGATGGCACCAGCAGCGCAGCGCGAGACGTTTGAAAATCCAATGGAACGGCTGGTGGACGGCTATGTGGCCGACTTGAAGGCGTTGGGACGTTCCGCCGATCACGTCCGGCATGTGGACACGCGGCTGCGGCGACTCATGCGGGAATGCAAATGGCAAAATCTTCGTGAAGCCACGGCGGATTCATTCCTGCGTTGGCGCACTGAACAAAGAAAATCTCCCAAAACCATCAATGAATATCAGGCGGCGTTGTCGGCGTTGTTTTCCTGGCTCCGCAAACAAAACCGCGTCGCGGCCAATCCGTTTGAACTCGTCACCAAGGTGGATGCGCGCGGCAAGGAAAGTTTCCACCGCCGGGCATTGAATGACGATGAAGCCCGGCAATTGTTGGCAGGACAGCGCAAGTCACTTTATCTGCTCGCGCTGCACACCGGATTGCGTCGCGGTGAAATCAATGCGTTGCGGTGGGGTGATTTGCATTTGGACGTGGCCAATCCGTTTTATGCCGTTCCAGTGGCAAAGAGCAAGAGCCGCAAGGAACAACCGCGCCCGCTGCATCTCGAACTGGTGAAGGAATTGCAGGCGTTGAAATCTTCCAGAAAAGGAACGCCAGAAACTTTGGTGTTTCCCGAACGAGTGCCGGCGATGAAAGTGATCCGCGCGGATTTCAAGACCGCAGGCATTCCGCTCGTGGACGAACGCGGGCATCGGGTGGACTTCCATGCTTTGCGAATGACCTACATCACGCGCCTGCAACGGGCGGGCGTTTCGCCCCGTGAAGCGATGGAGCTGGCGCGCCACAGCGATATGCGTCTGACGATGAAAACCTACACGGACGCGGCGCAACTGCCTTTGGCTGCAACCGTCCGGGGACTGCCCTCGTTTGATGACTCACACATAGACTCACAAACTTTAGTCGCGGGTGGTCAATTCGTGTCACCATCGGTCATCGGCTTGAAGCAAATTAAAGTAGGCAAAACCGTTGGGAACATTGATGAAAGTCGCAGCTTGACTCCAATTGTCGCACTCTGTCACTCTGAACAGCCAAGCGGTGATTTGGGGTTCGAATCCCCCTCTCTCCGCCACCCTCAATTTAGCCGGTAAAATTAAGGTTACTGAAAGATTTTGCGAGTGAAATGTTCGCCCTTCGAAACAACGATTTCGAGCCACGACTGGCGATTTTTGGCGGTCGAATTATAACCCATTTAAGTTTCGTCTCACCCGCTCTTGGTGATAGCGCGCACACACAAGAAGAGCAAAAGGCGATCTGACACTGAGCAGCGCAAAGCAAAACCGGTTTCGTACGAATCCCCCTTGAACTTGTTTGCCAAGGAGGTTTCTGGTAAAAAAACTTCCGGCGTTACTGCCAAAATTAATTTGTGGAGGAAATTGAAAAGGAATGCGCATGAGCAAAATTCTAAAACAAGAAATCAGCCAATTAACCGGCCGCCTGGACAAAATCATTTTGGAACAGGCGGGGAAAAAGCTTTTTAATCACTTGGACACCGTTCGCCGTTTGGCCAAGCAGGCGCGGCATTTCGGCAGCGAAGCCAGCAGGGAATCCAAACATTTATTGTTGGATCGGCTCGACACGAAGGAAGCGTATCAACTCGCGCACGCCTTCAGCCTATTTTTTCAACTGGTGAATCTTTGTGAAGAGCGGGCGCGCGAACGCCATCTTACATCAAAAAAAATTGCGCCAATGTCGCTCCGGCATTTGTTCCAACAATTAAAAGCGGCGGGCGTCACCGAAAAACAGTTACAGTCGGTCTTGAACGAACTGGAAATCGAGCCAGTGCTCACGGCACATCCGACCGAGGCGAAACGGCGCGCGGTGCTGAACCAGATGGCGCGGCTCACGCAGGAATGGAGTCAGCCCGATGAAGTACTAGAGGCACTCTGGCAGACCGAGGAAATCCGCGAGCAAAAAATCGGCCCACTGCACGAAGTGGACACCGCGCTGTATTATTTCAACCGGACGATTTTTGAAACGGCGGCAAATTTTTACGAAACGTTCGACGCGGAGCTGGCCAAAAGTTTTCCCGGCGTGAAGCGTTCACGGCAGTTTCTCACCTTCGCAAGCTGGGCGGGCGGCGACCGCGATGGCAATCCCTTCGTGACGCCGGAAATCAGCCGCACGGCGATGCAACGGCAGCATGACGCGGTGATGCAATTTTACCGGCGGGAATGCGAGCAATTGAGCAAGGAAATCACGCACGCCGATGCCGGCGAAGATTTGTCCGTGCCGCACAACCGCGCGCAAACCGACGGGAAGTATCAGCCTTACGAACTATTCCGCAACCAGATCGGCGCGCTGCGACGCAAGTTAAGCGAAGGCAAACACGACCATGCTGAATTCATCGAGACGCTAGAAACAGTCCGCCAAGGCCTGCTCAAACAAAAAGCCAAGCGGGCAGCGAACGGGCGCATCCGCCGCCTATTGATTCAGGCGAAAACCTTTGGCGCACATTTGGCGGAACTGGATTTTCGTGACCACAGCGGCAAGCTGGACAATGCCGAGGCGGAATTACTTGAAGAATTTCGCGCCATCCGCGAAATCCAGAAAGAATTTGGCAGGCAGGCCGCGAGCCATTTCATCGTCAGTATGACACGCAGCGCCGATGATATTTTACGGCTATTCCGGCTGGCGAAATTGGCGGGCGTTTATGAAATCGACCTAGTGCCGCTGTTCGAGACGATTGAAGACTTGGAAAACTCCTCGAAGATTCTCGGCGATTTGTGGTCGGACGTCGAATATCGCCGTCATTTGAAAGCCCGCGGCCGCGTGCAGGAAGTCATGGTGGGCTACTCGGACTCGAACAAGGATGGCGGCTATCTGGCGGCGAACTGGTTTTTGTATCGCGCGCAAAAAGAAATGTCGCGCGTCGCCGACGAGTGCGGTGTGAAGCTCCGGTTTTTCCACGGCAAAGGCGGCACGATTGACCGGGGCGGCGGCTCGAGCTATCGCAGTTTGCGCGCGCAGCCGCACGCGGCGCATGGCGGGCGCCTGCGCATCACCGAGCAGGGCGAAGTTATTTCGCTGAAATATTCCAACCCCGTCATCGCGCAAAGAAATTTAGAGCAGCTCACTTCCGCCGTCATCGCCGTGCAATGCCTGCCGGAAACCGAGACGGCGGAATTGCCCAAGTGGGAAGCGCACGCCGACCGGCTGGCGAAGCTGTCCTTCGCACATTATCAAAAGCTGGTTTATGAAACGCCGGAGTTCGCGGAATACTTCTGGCAAGCGACGCCGATTGATCTCATCGAACATCTGCGGCTCGGGTCCCGGCCGGCGCGACGCGCGGCCACGGCGGACATCCGGCAGTTGCGCGCGATTCCGTGGGTGTTTTCGTGGACGCAATCGCGGCATCTGATTTCCGCGTGGTATGGCGTCGGCTCGGCGTTGAAGGATTTTGCCGCGCAGACGCCCGACGGACTCGAACAGCTTCGCAAGATGTACCGCCGCTGGCCGTTTTTCCGCACAGTTCTGGACAACGCCGAAGTTTCACTCGCCAAAACCGAGCTGGGCATCGCGCGCCAATATGCGGCACTGGTGGAATCCGCCGAGGTACGCAAAAAAATCTTCGGCCTGATCGAGGACGAATACACGCGCTCGGTGGAAATGATTTTGGCGATCAACGAACGCAAGCAGCTTTTGGAAAACCAGCCGACGCTCGCGCAATCCATCCGGCTGCGCAATCCCTATGTTGATCCGCTAAACTATTTGCAAATCCGTTTCCTCTCCGTCTGGCGGAAGGCAAACGAGGCGCAGCGCACGGAACAATTGCGCCGTCTGCTCGCGCTCACGGTCAAGGGCGTCGCTTCGGGCATGAAGAGCACCGGCTGATATGCACGAGACTTACGATTCAAAAATCCAAGGATTGGCTGCGCCAAAGAATTTTCCAGTCCGGCTCGGCATCATCGGCGGCGGGCAACTCGCCCGCATGACGGCAATGGCGGCTTTGCCGCTCGGCTGTGAAGTCATCGTGCTGGAAAAAAATCCGTTTAGCCCCGCTGCGCGGCTTTCGCCGGATTCCATGGTCGGCGATTGGAGCGACCCGACGACGCTGATGAAATTCGCCGAACAGTGTGATGTCATCACCCTGGAAAACGAATTTGTCGATGCGAGTGCCCTCGCCGCTCTGGAAAAAGCCGGGCACAAAGTCTTCCCGAGCGCCGCGTGCATCGCGGTGACGCAGGACAAACTAACCCAAAAGCAGGCATTGCAAACGGCCGGCCTCGCCGTGCCGAAATTTCGCCCGGTTGATTCACCGGCGGACATCATTTCGGCGGCGCACGAATTCGGCTGGCCACTGCTGCTGAAAACCCGGCGGAATGGCTACGATGGCAAAGGTAATTTCAAGGTGCGCTCGGAAGCGGATGTTGAAGCCGGCTGGCAAACTTTGGGCGGCGGGAAAACTGAATTGTTCGTCGAAGCGTTTTGGCATTTCAACAAGGAGCTGGCGGTGATCGTCACGCGCGGTGGCAATGGCGAGTTGGCCGTTTATCCGGTGGTTGAAACGATTCAGCGCGATCACGTTTGCCACGTGGTCAAAGCGCCGGCAGAAATCCCGGCGCAAGTTATAAAGGCGGCAACAGACATGGCGCGGCGCGCGGTGGAAGCCGTGGGCGGGGTGGGCAGTTTCGGCGTCGAAATGTTTTTGTCGGCCAACGGCGGGATGGCCATCAACGAACTGGCTCCCCGCGTGCATAACTCCGGCCATTACACCATCGAAGCGTGCGACTGCTCGCAATTTGAAAACCATGTCCGCGCCGTGCTGGGCTGGCCGCTGGGCAATCCGCAGATGCGCACACCGACGGCAGTAATGGTGAATTTGCTCGGCAAGAAAATAGCGCCCGGCGAGCCGCACGGGCTTGAGAACGTATTGCGGATGACCGGCGCCCGCGTCCATATTTATGGGAAAATGATGAGCGGCGCGGGCCGAAAAATGGGTCACATCACGGTGCTGAAAGATTCGATGGAAGAAGGACTGGCCATCGCCGAGCACGCGGCCAGAGAAATTTATTTTGGAGAAATGAAATGAAAGATGAAATGAAAGAAAAAAAACCTCCGCTCGTCGGCATCATCATGGGCAGCGATTCGGACTGGCCGACGATGGAGTCCGCATACAAGGTCTGCCAGGAATTCAAAGTTCCCTGCGAAGTCTGCGTGGTTTCCGCACATCGCACACCGGACGACATGGCGCGTTACGCAAAGTCGGCGCACAAACGCGGCTTGCGCGTTATTATCGCCGGGGCCGGCGGCGCAGCGCATCTGCCCGGCATGGTCGCGAGCCACACGCCGCTGCCGGTCATCGGGGTACCGGTGGAGAGCAAAAGTTTGAATGGCCTAGATTCATTGCTTTCCATCGTACAAATGCCCGGGGGCATTCCCGTAGCCACGGTGGCGATTGGTGGCGCTAAAAACGCCGGATTGCTGGCGGTTTCAATCCTCGGTGGCAGGGATGCCAAGCTGCTGACGAAGATGATTATTTTCAAACGACAATTAGCCATTGAATCGCGTGAACGCAGCCGCAAGTTACAAGCAAGTTTGAACAAGTAAGACCGGGTTTTATACACCGGCGAGGTCCAAGCTGTAAATCGCGTGAAGGAGTTTGCTCAGGCCACGCTATGAAGTCCGTTTCCTTTTGACAGCGCCTCAAAACCGGAAATCACGTCGAATAGTTCCTCGTCAATCCCCGCCTGACGAATACGATGGAAGGTGCCGTGCAGGGTCTCCAGCAGTTCATCAATGTTCTTATCGGCGCGCTCCATTGCGGCCAAACGGCTGGCGTTCTCGCTCGCGAGGGATTCGGCGCACGCCCGAAAGAGCGAGATAAAAAGATATTCGCGGATGAGTGCGCGCAGCGTCACCGGGTCGCCGCACATGACTTCGGGTAACAGCTTGGTCGGCCAGGGAACTTTGGCCAGTGCTTGCTGCCAGGGTGCGTCGAGCGGCAATAACCGCTGACCGACTGGTTCGTAGAGCGCTCCGAACTTCGGGCGGTTGTGAAAAATGTAAAGCCGCGCATATTCGCCTTTGGCGCGCCGGGTTTCGCTTTCGATTTGAATCTGGCCGACGAGCGGCGTGATGGCCTGGACGGAATTCGGCACGGAAAACATTCCCATCAGCGGCACGCCCGCATCGGCCAGTCGCGCATGAACGCGCTCGCCAACCGCCCAGACTTCCGGTTTGCCGGGCAAAGCAGCCAGCGTCTTGACGGCATAATCCGCCACCACATCATTAAACTGGCCCACCAATCCCTGATCGGAACCGAACACGACCGCGCCAATCGCACCGGCGTCGGCTTGAGCTTTCCGGTTTGCCACTGGAGGCGCAGGTTGGGTTTCCCGAAAGCACGCGCCCAGTCCCAATTCCACCGTGCGATAATAGCCACCCAACGCGCGAACGGACTGGTCATATTGCCCGATACTCGAAGCAGCCAAAGCCTTCATCGTGCGAACGACCGATTGCAGGTCGCCGGCACTACTAAGCTTGCGGGTCAGGCTCGCCGTGGTCTCGCTCATGGCTGCTCCTGGGATTCAGCTTTTGCAGTCGGTTTAACTTCGGCTGGAGGCGGGGATTCGACTTTCGGTTTCGGGTCGGTTTTAACTTCAGGTTTGGCTTGGCCGTCCGGCTGGGGCTTGGCTTCGGCTTTAGGCCCGGTTTTAGGTTCAACTTTGGCGGTTCCTTTAGCTTCCGCCTGAACTATGGGTTTAGGTTCCGGCTTGGGCTGAAATGGCACTAGCGCCTTGCGGGCGATTTCAACCACCGTCGTTTTATCCTCGTCGCTTAATTTTGGAGCGGTTTCAAAGCGCGCGCTCACCTCCGCCGGAATCGTCGCCGCCGCCTCACGCACGGCCTGTCCGGCTTTGGTCATCTGTTCCAACGGCACCGGATCAAACAGGTTCGCGGTCAATGCCAACAGGACGGTGATTTGGGCAGGCACCGTAACCGGGGCAAATTCCGGTTGTTTGAGGCAAGCGCGGATGCGCCGGCCGTGCTCGATGATCTTGCGGGTATCATCATCCAGCCGGGCGCCAAAACGTGCGAATGTTTCGAGTTCCTCAAACTGCGCATAGGCGAGCTTCAAGTCGCCGGCAACGGCGCGGTAAGCCGCCCATTGCGCCTCGCCGCCCACCCGCGAAACGGATTTGCCGACATCCACTGCCGGCAGCACGCCCAGTTCAAACAGCGACGGCGAGAGGTAAATTTGTCCGTCCGTGATGGAAATCAGGTTGGTCGGAATGTAGGCGGAAATATCCTGGGCTTCGGTCTCAATGATCGGCAGCGCGGTGAGCGATCCGCCGCCGCGTTCCTTGCTCAAATGCGTCGCGCGCTCCAACAGGCGCGAGTGGATGTAAAAAATGTCGCCGGGAAAAGCCTCGCGACCGGGCGGACGCCGCAACAGGAGGGATAGCTCGCGATAAGCTTCCGCGTGCTGCGTCAGATTGTCGTAAACAATTAAAACGTCACGGCCCTTTTCCACAAAGTATTCCGCGATGCTCGTGGCAGCGTAAGGCGTGATATAAGTCAGTCCCGGCGCGTCGTTGCCTTCGGCGACCACGATGACGGTGTAATCCATCGCGCCCTTTTCGCGGAGGTTGGCCACAACTTTGGCAACCGCAGAAGCGCGCTGGCCGATGGCGCAATAAACGCAGATCACATTTTTTCCACGCTGGTTTAAAATGCTATCGAGGGCGATGGCGGTTTTGCCCGTCTGCCGGTCGCCCAAAATCAATTCACGCTGGCCGCGCCCGATGGGAATGAGCGCATCAATGACCATCAGACCCGTCTGAAGCGGGACGGAGACCGGCGCGCGATCCATGATAGCCGCAGCCGGACGTTCGATGGGCAGGCGCTGGTTGGAAGCCACCGGTCCTTTGCCATCGAGTGGCCGACCGAGCGGATCAATGACGCGCCCCAACAATTCATCACCCACGGCCACGTCCATAACGCGGCCGGTCCGTTCAACTTCATCGCCCGCGTGTAAATCCTGGTACGGGCCGAGCAGCACGACGCCGATTTCATCCTCGTCCACGTTAAATGCGATGCCCAATATGCCGCCGGGAAAGGTAACCAGTTCCTCAAAGCCTACGCCGGGCAGACCAGAGACCTTGGCGATGCCGGTGGCGACACTGAGGACTGTGCCGACTTCGCGGGGCGTGAATTGCGGCGAGAAGGCTCCCAGTCCCTGGCTGATTCCAGCAAACGTGCGGTCGAACACACTCTGCAGATTTTCAGGGGCAGCGTTCATGCACTCTTTATTGCGGGCTTGGCTGCTTCAGTTTCAGGCGCGGATTTGGGTTCTGGCTTGGACTCAACTTTGGTTTCCGATTTCGCCTCGACCTTGGCTTCAGACTTGGGCGTAGTTTCCACTTGGGATTTTGTTTCGGGTTTAACTTCAGGTTGCGGTGGAGGCGAGACTTTAGGTTTAATCTCGGGCTTGGCTTCAGTTTTAGACGCCGGCGCAGATTCGGGTTTGGGTTCAGCCTTAACTTCCGTTTTAGGCGTTGGCTTTGCTGCAGGCTTGGGAGCTTCCGGTTTAGGCTCACCTTGGACATCCGGCTTGGGCGCAGGCTTGGCCTGCTCTTTCAGAAGTTCGCCGACACCCTTTTCCAACGACGCCAGATAATCGGCAATGCTCCAACCGACTTTCTGCCCATTCGCGATCAGCTCAACGCCACTGACCAAGTCCGGCGAAGTCTCGAACCGGATGGGTACTTCCGCCGAAAAGGTTTCGTTGAGCGCATTTTGGATAGCCGCACGTTGCGCCGCAGGCAGATCGAAAGTGCTGTGGACGAGCGCGGGTTCCGAATTCTTTTTAAGCGCTTCGCCCAGCACGTTCTTCGCTTGGCCATTCAACTCACGCAAGCGTCGGTCAAATACCTCGCCCATCCGCTCTTCTAGGCTCGTCGTGGCCAGATCGGTCAGCGCCCTACGCGTGATGGCAAACACTTCCTTCTGCGTCAAACGACTTATGGCTTGATTCAAATTATGGGCGTCGTTGACCAGCGATGCCTGACGGTTGGCGCTCAAGGCATCGGCGGCCTTGCGGGCCTCGTCGAGGAGCCGCAGTCGTTCGGCTTTCGCCTCGTCCGTCGCCTTGGTCAAAAGCACGGCTCGCTGCTGGTCGAATTCTTCGTTCTTCTTTTGAAACTCATCGCGTTCCTTTTGAGCTTCGGCTTTTTTGGTGTCGGCGTCCGCAAGTTCCCTCGCAATCAGCTTCTCCCGCGCTTCGATGGCATTGAGAATGGGTTTGTAAAGAAAGCGCTTCATCAACCAGACGAGGATGAGAAAGTTCAGCGCCTGCGCACCGATGGTGAACCAGTCGAGCAGCATAGGTTTTATTTTCCCGCCACTTTGGCCGCGCCGGCGATGACGTGGTTCCAGAACGGGTTGGCAAAAATCAGAATCATCGAGACCACGAAGCAGTAAATCGCGATGGATTCGATCATGGCCAGGCCCACGAACAAAGTGCGGGTGATGGTGGCGGAGGCATCGGGCTGTTGGGCCAGCGAGCTTAAGGCGGTCGAGACGGCGCGCCCTTCGCCGAGCGCCGGACCGATGCTCCCCAGCGCGATGGTTAGGCCGGCGGTGATGATGGAGACCACCGCGATGATTGTCATGTTATCCATAATTATGTCCTTTGGTTGGTTGGTGATTGTTTCAAGCTGCGGGTGCCGGCGCCGGCTTGGGCTGGCGCGAGCGGGTGGCGGCGGCGATATAAACCGCCGCCAGAATGCTAAAGATGTAGGCTTGCACCATGCCGGTCAGCAGCCCGAGCAACGTCATCACGATGGGAAAAATAAAGGGCGTGATGGTGAGCAGAATCGCAATAATCATCGCCCCGCTCATCATATTACCAAACAGGCGGACGGCCAGGGCGAGCGTACGGGAAAGCTCGCTGATGATGTTAAACGGCAGCATGATGATCGTCGGTTTCGTGTAGGAGGCGAGATAGCCCCACAATCCCTGTTCCTCGATGCCAAACAACGGCACCGCCACAAATACGCACAACGCGAGCGCCGCTGTGGTTGAGAGTGACCCGGTCGGGGGCTCATAGCCGGGAATGACCGTGCAGAGCGCCGCCAGCGCAACAAACAAAAATAGCGTGCCCAGAAAACCGATGTATTTTTCCGGATGCTTCAGGCCGACATCGGATATTTGCTTTTCGATGCCGGTCACGACGATTTCCAAAAGATTCTGCCAGCGCGAGCGTTTAAGATCCGTGGAAAGTTTGCGCGTGATGAGTTTGGAGCCGACGGCCAGCACAAGCATCAATCCCCAGGTGAACACAATCGTGCCATTGAGTTTGAAAACACCGTGCTGCCAGAAGATCAACTGGTCGGTGCTAAGGCGCATGGTTGGCCTCCTTGGCGATTGAGTGGGAATGCTCGATTGGCGTCCGCGTCAGTCGCAACACGAAAAATCGCGCGATGAAAAATCCGAGCAGACAGGTCAACAGCCGCAGCCAATCGCCGCGTCCGACAAAATAAACCCCGGCGAGGACGAGCCCCATCCGCAACAACATGCTGCCGAGAAACCAAAGCGCCGGTGATTTGGAGAAAACGCCCTTGCGCACCGTCCACCAAAGGCCGCCGAAAAATATCGCTCCCAGCACAAGACCTGCGCCCAAGGCGACCGCCAGCAATAAAACATTATTCATCGTTATCCTCCGTTTCGTCATGCATGGCCTTGTCTTCCTTGGCAACCCAATGCCAGGCATTCAAACAGCCGACCGCCAGCCCAGCCACCAGCAGCGCCAAGGTCCACGGATGTTTGCCGGGATGATGATTATCCAGCCAGATGCCGAGCGCCGCGCCGAGCAATGTTGGCACGACCACTGACCAGCCGACCAACCCCATCATGCCGAGACCGAACCAGACCCCCTGCGTGGATTTGCGCGCCTTGAGTTTGCGCGCCGCCTTCGCGCCGATTTCTCCGGCGAAGGTCGGTTCGTTCTTCGACGTTTTGTCTGGTTGATCACTCATGTTGCAGGGTCGCGAAGCGACGCAGAAATCCGGTTTCCAATTTCGCCACCGCCGTGCGCACGCTTTGCTCGTTATCGTCCAGCGTTAGAAATTCCTTTGCCACCGCCGCGTGCAACTGGCCGAGATCCGTTCCGCCAATCGCGCGGCGAACGGACACGAGCACGTCCGCGCCGGTTTTGACCAGCACGCCTTCATCCACCGCCACCAAAACTTCGCCGCCGGCTTCGGTCTGATAAATCAAAATTCCCGGTACGAGCGCGGCCACGCAATCGAGCCGGTGCGGCAGAAGACCAAACGAACCCTCATGCGTCTCCGCGACGATGCGCGTCACCTCGGTCGGCTCGGCAAAAATCTGGAACGGCAGGAGAATTTTAAGATGCATGGGCGACGTCGGCATGTTCGTCCTTGGGTTGTGGTTTCGCTTCCGGCAATGGCGGCACGGGCACGACTTTGGCTGGAGTTGAAGCAACGGGCTTTGGTTCAGCCTTGGTTTTAGCTTCAGAGTCCGACTTCAGCTTCGATTCCGTTTTTGCATCTTTTTTGACGTCTGGCTTGGCTTTATCAGCAGGCTTTGCTTCAACTTCCGCCCCAAGCTTGACCGCTGGTTTCGCTTTCGCTGCGGCTGGGGCAGCCTTTGGTTTGCCCTTTGCCTCGCTGATCGCGCCGATCATGTAGAGGCCACTCTCCGAGTAGTCTTTGAACTCGTCGTGCAGGATTCGTTCGCAGCCGTCCAGCGCGTCTTTGAGGCTGACGAGTTTTCCGGTCAGGCCGGTGAATTGTTCGGTGGTGAAAAAGGGCTGCGTGAGGAAACGCTCCAGCAGGCGGGCGCGCACGACCACCTTGCGATCCTCCGGCGAAAGCTGTTCCAGGCCGAGCATGGCGATGATGTCCTTGAGTTCGCCGTATTGCGCGAGCGTGCGGCGGATTTCCTGCGCGAGGGCGTAATGCCGTTCGCCGACGATGCCCGGCGTGGCCATCTTGGAACTGGATTGCAGCGGGTCGATGGCCGGGAAAAGTCCTTCGCTCGCCCGCTTGCGCGAGAGCACGATGGACGCTGACAGATGCGAGAACGTATGCACCGCCGCCGGATCGGTGAAATCATCCGCCGGCACATAGACCGCCTGAATCGAGGTGATCGCGCCGGTGTCGGTGTTGGCGATGCGTTCTTCCAAGCCTGAAAGCTCCGTGCCCATGGTGGGCTGATAGCCGAGACGCGACGGCATTTGCCCCATCAAGCCGGACACTTCCATGCCGGCCTGGATGAAACGGAAAATATTATCAATGAGCAGCAGTACGTCGCGATGCTCGTCGTCGCGAAAATACTCGGCCATCGTCAGCGCCGTGTGACCCACGCGAAACCGGCTGCCCGGCGGCTCGTTCATCTGGCCGAAGATCATCACCATGTTCGGTAGCACGCCAGCCGCTTTCATCTCGCGGTAAAGTTCCTCGCCCTCGCGGCAACGCTCGCCAATGCCGCAAAAAATACTGACTCCCTGCTGATGGCCGATCATGTTGTGGATCATTTCCGTGAGCAGCACGGTTTTGCCCACGCCCGCGCCGCCGAAAAGGCCCGCTTTGCCGCCGCGTTCCAGCGGCACGAGCACGTCAATGACCTTGATGCCGGTCTCAAAGATTTCTGATTTGGTGGAACGTCGCGCCAGCGGCGGCGGCGCGCGATGCACCGAACGCCATTGGACATCCATTGGCTGTGGTTGCCGGTCAATGGCGTTACCGAACACGTCAAACATCCGCGAGAGAATGGCTTTGCCTACCGGCGCTTTCAACGGACCGCCTGTATCGGTGACGGCCATGCTCCGCGCGAGTCCCTGCGTGGGCGTCAGCGCAATCCCGCGCACATGCCGCGCATCCCGTTGCGCCAGTATTTCGATGACGATTTCGTTTTGTGCCCCCGTTCGCAGCACGGAGTAGATCGGCGGCAACGGCCCGTCGAAGCGCACATCTACGACACTGCCGCGAACCGAGGCGATCGCGCCGAGATTGGCTGTAGCTGTCATGCTCATTTCTTTTCCATCGCAGCCGTGTATTCGCCCTGACGCGCAGCGCGATTGCATTGGGCGCGATGCAGCAGGGCTTGCTGCGCCGCTTTTGCGTTAGCCGCCTGGCCGCGCCAAATCTCCAAAGCCGGCTGTTGGATGGCGCGGGCGAACGAAAATGACAGCGCCCACGGCAGTTGTGACTTGAAACGTAAATTCATCATATTCAGCCGGGCCGAAGCCAATTCGGCGGATTGGCCGCCGGATAGAAAAGCGATTCCCGGAACTGCCGCCGGCACCGTTCGCCACAGACTCTTCATCGTGATGTCGGCCACTTCGTCAATAGCTTGTTCCTCGTTCGGCAGTCGGTCCTTTAGCCGCACCTGATACTGCTGTTCGCCGATGCCGACTTCTTTGACTTCTTGGGGGGCGGGACAAGTCAATCCCGGCAATACCATGTTGGGTTTGAGAATCATGCCTTCCAGCAGCACGCGCTGACAATTGAGTTGGATGAAGACATTTCGCAGTACTTCTTCCGTCACCTGGCGGCAGACCTCCAAAGTATGATTGCCATCCATCAGCACCTCCGGCTCGACGATGGGAACCAGACCGGCTTCCTGGCACAACGCGGCGTAGCGCGCGAGCGCATGCGCGTTGGCCTCAATGCAACTCCGGCTGGGAATATTATCGCCGATCGCGATCACCGCGCGCCACTTGGCAAAACGCGCGCCCATTATAAAATATTCCGCCAGCCGTTCACGCAATCCGTCCAGACCTTCGGTGATTTTTTCACCGGGATGAGCGGCCAGGTCCTTGGCCCCGGCGTCCACTTTGATGCCCGGAATTATTCCCACGTCCGCGAGGGTTTTGAGAAAAGGAGTGCCGTCCTGCTTCTGTTGACGGATCGTCTCATCGTAGAGGATCACGCCACTGATGCTTTCTCCGAGGCCGGGCGTGGTGATGATCAATTCCCGATAGGCGCGGCGGAACTCCACGGTCTGCGGAATGCCGAGTTGCGCGAATCGCTTGTTGCAGGTTGGATCGCTTTCATCCATTGCCAGCAACCCCTTGTCGTCGGCAAACAGTTTTTTTGCGGTATCTATTAACAGTTTTGGGTTCATATAATGTGTTTTAGCTCAAGGTTTTAAGGCAGTTGTTTCCAGCGACGCGTTCCAGCCACCACCCAGCGCTTTGACCAACTGGACGCTGGCCGTCAATTGTTCCATCTGAAGGTTCAGCGCTGTCCGCTGATTGCTTAATAGCGCGGTTTGCGCATTGATTAAGTTGAGATAAATATCAATGCCGGATTGATAGCGGACGTCCGCAAGGTGGAGATAACGTTGCGACGCGGTTACAGCAGTATTCTGTTCTTGCAGTTCTTGGGACAAGATTCGCAGCGTCGATAAATTGTCTTCTACTTCCTGAAATGCGCTGAGCACGGTCTGGCGGTAATTCGCAACGGTGCCCTGGTAAATCGCACGGGACTGTTCGGTGACAGCTTTGCGTAAGCCGCCGTCGAAAAGTGTTTGCGCCAGCGTTGCGCCGACGGACCAGACCAGACCCGGCCCAGAAAAGAGATTTTGCACAGCGGTATTTTGGTATCCGGCCGCACCACTCAAGGTAATAGACGGATAATAGGCGGCGCGCGCCACGCCAATTCGTGCGTTCGCCTCGGCGACGCGGCGTTCGGCAGCGGCGATGTCGGGACGGCGTTCGAGCAGTTGCGACGGCACTCCGAAAGGAATGGCGATTGGTTTAGTAGTCAGGGAATCAGTGGCGATGGAAAACGATGAAGCCGGCTGTCCGAGCAGCGTTGCGATGGCGTGTTCGAGCAGTGCGCGTTGAATGCCAAGGTCGGTGGCCTGGGCCAGCGTAGTGTTGAGCTGCGTTTCAGCTTGCGCCACGTCCTGGTCAGACGCCAAACCGGCACCATATTGGGCTTGGGTCAGTTTTAGCGATTTCTGATAGGCGATCACCGTCGCATCCAGCAGCTGCTTCTGCGCATCCAGCACGCGCAGCTCAAAATAATCTACCGCCACTTCCGCCTGCACGGTCAGCCGTACGTTTTCTAGATCAGCCAGCGTGGCTTGCGCTTCCAGCGAATTGGCTTTAACGGTGTTGCGAATGCGGCCCCAGAAGTCCGGTTCCCATGACGCATCAAAAGGTAGCGCATATTCGGTAAAAGTTGAGGCCGACGATGATGAACCAGATAAATTTTGAGATGCGGCTTGGCGTGACCGTGTGACCGAAGGGCTGGCGGTGATGGTTGGAAAATACTGTGACCGGGATTGTTTCACCACGGCCCGTGCGGCGAGAAAGTTGGCGAGCGCCGCAGCGACCGTCTGGTTGGAAACCGTCACCTGACTTTCAAAAAGGTTCAGCTCCGGCTCGTGAAACATTTCCCACCATTGGCCGCGCAGCCTATCGTCCTGTGGCTCGGCGGTATTCCAACCATCAGTTTCCTGCGATTGCACCGGCGTCATTTCTTTGAAAGCAGCCGGCGATTGAACCGGTGGTTCCGCATATTTTGGGGCAAAGCTGCATCCGACGAACAACACCAAAATTGTCAGAACAACGAAGTTCATTCCAAATTGCAATGTCAGCCACGAGGTATTGGTTTTCATTTTATCGCTCATGGCTATCCTCGGAAGATGTCGAACGGCTCGATCTTGAGTACTTTGCGAACACCGATATAGCTGGAGATTCCGGCGATCAACAGAACCATGCCGAAAGCCAGGCCAAGATTTCCGAACGTGATGGTCGCGGCGTAGTTGGGCAGTCGGGATTTGGCAATCGAAATCATCAACGTAACCAAGCCAATGCCCAAGCCGTAGCCAATCATGGCCGTAAAGAATGCCATGAACAGAATCATATAAACCAGCTCGCGACCTTTAGCGCCAATAGCTTTTAGCGCGCCGAATTTTTCCAGATTTTCGAGGATGAAAGTGTAAAATGTTTGCCCTGAAATAGACAATCCGACAATAAAGGCGATAATGGTCATCAATAAGATGTTGGTGCCAATCCCGGTCTGATAGGTGTAGTAATGAGTGATGCGGTTGTTAAATTCATCCTTGGTAAAGGCGACGTAGCCAAGCTTGGCGACTTGTTTTTTAATGCCGGCTACAGCCGCGTCGTTTTTCGGCTGCACCAAGACATAAGACATGGTGAACCGCGTCGAGGGGAGGTATTCAATCGCACGGTGGTAGGTGGTATAGAGTGACGGCACGCCGTTCAACCCGTTGGAGACCACCCGGGCAATACCCACAATCCTGCCCCGGTGATCATTGAGTTCAAAGGTCGTGCCGATTTTAGGATTTCCCAGCTTGGAGAATTCTGCGTCGTCCACCACGAAGAATGTATTGTCGGCATAGATGTCTTGAATGTTGCCCTGTTCCAGTTCAGGCCGGCCAAACAAGCTGCTGTCGTCCAGCCCGACCACATTGACCCCTTGAAACGTTCCATCGGCAAGTTTGACCATCGCGCCGCCCATAAACAGCGGTACCGCGTAGCTGACGCCGTCCATGCTGCGCGTCGCATCCAGTACATAATCCGGCATGGGAATCGGGCTGGTGGCCGTGTTGACCGCCGGGTCCATGATCCACATGGCGGCGCCAATGTTGGTGACTGGCGAAAAGGCGCGGTTGAGAATGCCGGCGAACATGGCGGTCATTTCCATCATCAGGAACACGGCAAAAGTGATCCCGATCAACAGAGCAAAGAATTTACCTCGATCATTGACGAGCAGCTTGAACCCGATCCGCAGGATGCCGCTAGATTTCATATTGGGGGTTTATTCATGGCATTGCCTTAGGTCATTTCTGCCCAATAAATACATCCACCATCTGGCCGGGATAAACCGGTGCGTCTTGTTTCTGGAATCGGAAAATCACCGGTAACACCCGCAGATCCACTTGCTCTTGTTTCTGATTTGACAGCTCGATCTTGGGTGAGATGTAAGGCTGCACCCGGACGAACTCCAGTGGCACCTTGATGTCCGTGCCGGTGATCTGCATCTGCGCCTGGATATGCCACTTTGAAGGCAGCCGTGAGACCAGGATCTCGTCCACGTAACAGCGCACATCCATATAATCTTGTGGTCCGCTCATGACCACCAGCGGGTCAAACAGTTCCGTGTAACTGTCGTAGTTGCCCTGCGACGATACATAACCTCCGACCGCCGCGTTGACGGCCAACACGACTCCGGCCACCGGAGCTTTCACCGAATAATATTGCAGTAGTGCGTTGGCCGCTTTCAGCGCGGCGGTTGCCTGATTGACCGTGTCGTCGGCGGTATCCAGCACAGTTTTGCTTATGGATTTTGGGTCAGCGTCATAGGCGGCGCGGTCTTTGTCATACTGGTCCCGAGCGAGTTTCAGATTGGCGACGGCCAATTCGGTGTCGGCGCGTTGCACGGAATCTTCAATGGCAAACAATGGCGTGCCAGCTGACACCGATTGGCCTTCCTGTACCAGCACCTGGGTGATCGGACCAGAGATTTGCGGAAAGATATTGATGTTTTCACCGCTCGGCAGATCGCTCTCGATCATGCCATTGGCATAAATCGCTGACTCGAACGGGTTGCTGACCGGTTTAAACACCGGTGGTTGGGCCTTTCTAACCATGCCAAAAATGTAGGCAGCAATGAGCCCAGCCAGTATGCCGATTATGGCTATAGTAAAAATGATTTTATTTCCAAACGCCGTCTTGGGCGCGGCGGCTTTGGTTTCAGATTTGGTTTCTTCCAGTTCAACTTTTGGTTTGCTCTTGTTCACGGCCATTGGTTTGACGTCCGGCTTAATGCCGGTTTTAGTTTCAGCGTTAGCTGAGGGCGTGGACTTTTCCGCACTTGTTTCGTGGGTTAACTCGACCGCTTTGGGATCGGGCACCGGCGCAGTTGTTTCCGTCTTCGGCTTGGTTGCTTCGGCTGCCGGTTTAGGTTCGTCAGTATTCATTCGGTTCCTTTGTCTTCCTCACCAGCACTGAGGTGGCCATCTTCCATGTGAAGGATTCGATCCGCATATTCGTTGATGCGTGCATCATGGGTGACAATCAGGATGCAGCGCTTTTCATTGAGGATATTCTCTTTTACAAACGCGATGATCATCCGGCCCGTGTCACCATCCAGCGAAGCCGTTGGCTCGTCGAAAATCAATATTTCCGGCCGGCTAATGATTGCCCGCGCAATCGCAACCCGCTGTTGTTCACCGCCGGAGAGCTTCACCGGCAGCATATCACCCCGGTTTTTCAGGCCGACAATTTCCAGCTGCTTTCTGGCCTCGTTGATAGATTCATTCCAGTTGTGCTGCTTGAGAATGAGCGGAATCGCGACATTCTCCGCCGTGGTCAGGCGCGGAAACAAATGATAGTCCTGAAAAACAAAGCCAATCGTATTGAGACGGAAATCCGCCAGCTGGTCATTGTTCAGAGTCCAAATATCGGCCCCTTTGACTTTGACGTTGCCGGCGTTCGGCCGCAGGATTCCGGAAATCATACTCAGCATCGTCGTCTTCCCGCTTCCGGAGGGACCGACAATGAACAACATCTCACCAAAGTGAGCGACCAGTCCGACTCGATTCACCGCCGTCACCTTGGCCTCGCCCTCACCGAAAGATTTTGTCAAATCAGTTGCGACGATCGCCTCATGCTCAGTCGTATCATTTTTCACTGTGCCGGAGTCCAGGTGTCATCAGGATCATAAGCCGTAATGGACCTGGCGATTTTAACGGTCTTTGGTCCTAGGTTTTTTTGATATATCCTGCCTTGTTGATTGACAATGAAGGTCATCACGCCGGTGTTTTCCCATTCGGCTGGCCAAGCTACGAGGGCAAATCCGGCCATCATCCGGCCATTGATGATATAATCATATTTACCGCCGGGTGCGTGTCTGCCCTGGCGGGACAAGATTTTAAAATAGTAGCCATGATATGGCGCCTGTCCGTCGTTGAGCATTTTTGCCATACGATGGTAGCCGTCCACGCGCGCCTGAGCGATGAGCGGGCCCAATGGACTCAAAACTTCACCCGGATGATTTATCGGCCAGAATAGTCCGTCGTGCGTGCCGGGCGTACTGCGCAGGAACTGGGCGTAAGCCAGCACGCTATCGCCCATGCGGTCCTCGCTGGCATATTCGCGCTGGGCATCCACATAGGCGTCGCAGACATTAATCGCGCCCATTTCATCCATGCCGATGCGCCGAGCGAGGATTTCCTCTTTTCCCGCGGCGCTGTCAAAGAACCATTGGTTGTCCTGTTTCACCAGCGGAATCGGAAACGGCCAGCCGTCCGCGCCAATTTGCAACGTGATGGTGGAATCTGTATTGGTGGTCAATTCAACCTTTTCCATCAGGTGCTGGACAAACAATTTGTATTCCTCGGTAGCCTGAACTGCGTCTGGCGAAATCAATTCATGCCCGGCCGGACCGAAAATCATATGCAGGGCGTTGGTATCATGGTTTGAAGCGGCCGCCTCCAACGCGGCGACAGCGTCGTTTGCTGTAGAAAAAACCTGTAGCTCCTGTCCCAAGACACAAATCGGCAATGCCAGTCCCGCTCCAAAAGCCATCAGAAACATATTTTTGAAAGTCATAAACATAATATTAATGCCTGACCCCACCACCATGGCCGCCACCGCCGCCGCCTTCGCCAGAGGATGCTGGCCGCGACGCCGGCGAAGAATGTGTGGCCGGTGCCGAACGAGTGGCTGGCTGGAGACTCTGCTGGCCGCGATTACTAAAGGCTTTTGTATCATGCGAATTTTGGATGCCGATGAAAGCTCCGTTCGGCTCCTGCCGGTTGAAGGGCTGAGAACGTTGAAATGGAGCCGGCGTAAATTGTCGAGTATTGCCAGGCTGATTTTGAAATGTGGCTTGGCGGGCCGGTTGCGGGTGGGTTAACGCCGGAGTTGTCGGCTTATCCGGTCTGGACGTAGCAGGATGGGACGGTCGCGTTCCCAATGAATTAAATCCCGGCCGGCCAACCGATGCCGTTATGGGCTGGTTATGAGGAGAGCCATAGCCGCGGTCACCGTGATATACCCCGGTGGCACCCGGATGATTGTTGGAATGCCAGACGATCGCCTGATTGAAGTTGCGCTGACGCGCAGGCTCATGCCACCAACCAGACGGACGCGGATGATCGTGGCCCCAATAAACGATATTGCGCTGCCCCCAATCAAAATCGCAATCCAGCCAGCCGCCAATTGCATACCCGACTCCGAAGGTGACGAAGGGCGAGCCGTATCCGATTTGATAATAAACCACGTCCGGTTGGTAGACTGGCACATAAATCACCTGGGGATCAGCCGGAACAATTTCGATGTTGCCGCTGTCGTTGACTACATGTTGCTGCGGCGTGGATTGCAGGTTGCCAAGATTATTTGCCGATACCCGCAACCGTTGGATGGAAGCCATCACATCTGGCTGTTGGTTGAGGAACGTTTGCCCCAATTCCGTCGTCCAATTTAAGTTGTCATCCATCCATTTCAAAACACTGGGGTAACGCGCCAGCGCCTGAACGCTGGGATCCCACGGCTGCTGGATAATCTGGTTGGGGTCTCCGCCACTGGTGACATAACGGTCTGCCAGCACAATTTGCGTGGGTACCGTGGACGCCGGTAGGATTTGAGCGATCAAGGGATCGGGATAAAGCGCAATCGGCCCCAGCAATTGATCCATTTGCGCGGCGGGAAGCGCTTGATAATCTGGCATCGGTGGCGGAACCGCCACCTGTGCCCGCCCCGACATTGTCACGCCAATCAGCAGACACAGCAGAGGGGAGATTTTAATTAATAGATTCATCAGAATATAAGAATTCGAACCGACCAAGGCTTGTCATCACATTATGACTGTAGGCCGAAACCGTTGTCTTGCACCATGGGGTGTTCACCCCATCCAGATGGCACGTCTCTCGACGCGGCATTTTGGATAACAGCCCGCGCTAGCCAGCAATCGGCACCATCGGCTGCGAATGACCATGAAAAGGCCAGCGCAAGTCACCGGTCATCAAGTAGATGATCATGGCAAACAGCATCACGACCACGCAGAACCAAATGCGCCAATCCCGATGCGCACGACGCCAATAAGGTGCCTGACCTTGATGGATCGGGCCGCCATTCGGATCGCCGTGCGACTTTTGTTCAGCCTTAATTTCTTTCATAGGATCTAAATTCTGCGTTCAGACTCCGGCATTAAATGCTCGTAGTTGGGTTGGCTGGATTCCCGCCAGCGTGTTCATTTATGCGAATCGGCATTTTTTAAACTCTTGATTCGATTCAATTCGGGAACCAGCATCTTCCCGTCTTGGGATTTTCTTGTCAGTGGATTAGCGGCCGAAGTTTCGGCGTGATTCCATTTCCAATTCCGTATCTCTGGCAGATCCTGGCCGTGCTTATCAACGTAATGCTTGTGTTCAATAAGTTTGTCCTTCATCTGCTGCTTCAAATAGTCACCTTTTGAACCTAAATTTGGGACGCGGTCGACAACGTCTTTCACCAAATGGAAACGGTCGATTTCATTCTGCACGCGCATGTCAAAGGGCGTTGTAATCGTGCCTTCTTCCTTGTAACCACGGACATGGAGATTGCGATTCGTCCGGCGGTAGGTCAGTTTGTGAACCAGCCATGGATAACCATGAAAGTTGAAAATAATGTGCTTGTCCCTGGTAAATAATGAATCGTAATCCGTTTCGTTTAAACCGTGCGGATGTTCACTCGCTGGCTGAAGTTTCATCAGGTCAACGACGTTAATCACACGGATCTTTAAATCCGGCAGATGCTCGCGCAGAATGGAAACGGCAGCCATGGTCTCCAATGTGGGCGTATCACCACAGCAAGCCATCACCACGTCCGGTTCGGAGCCTTGGTCGTTGCTGGCCCATTGCCAGATGCCGATACCCTGGGTGCAATGCACGACGGCGGCATCCATCGTAAGCCATTGCGGCAGTGGATGTTTTCCGGCGACCACGACGTTGACGTAATGCCGGCTACGGAGGCAATGATCGAAGATGGACAACAAACAATTGGCATCAGCGGGCAAATAAACGCGCACGATGTCCGCTTTTTTGTTGATAACATGGTCGAGGAAGCCAGGATCTTGGTGTGTAAACCCATTATGGTCCTGCTGCCAGACGTGCGAGGCGAGCAGGTAGTTCAGCGACGCAATCGGGCGACGCCAAGCAAGTTCAGAGGTAACCTTCAACCACTTGGCGTGCTGGCTGAACATTGAGTCCACGATGCGGATGAACGCCTCATAGCTATTGAACAAACCGTGCCGTCCAGTCAATAAATAACCCTCCAACCACCCTTCACACTGGTGTTCGCTCAGCATGGAGTCCAGCAAGCGGCCGGCGGGCGCGAGAAATTCATCATTCTTCACTTCGCGCGCATCCCACTGGCGGTTGGAGACTTCAAAGACTGCGCCTAAAAGATTCGAAAGCGTTTCATCAGGGCCGAAGATGCGAAAGTTTTTCTGGTTTAGCTTTTCCACATCCCGCAGGAATTTGCCCAGCACCATCGTGTCCTGGCCTTCATTTACGCCGGGCGACGGCACCGGCACCGCGTGGTCGTGAAAATCCGGCATGACCAGGTCGCGCAGCAGAAGGCCGCCGTTGGCGTGTGGATTGGAACCCATCCGCCGATTGCCTTTTGGGGCCAACTCCTGCAGTTCCGGTTTGAACCGGCCATTGGTATCGAACAATTCCTCGGCTTTGTAACTCTTCATCCAGCTTTCCAACTGCTGGAGGTGTTCAGGATGGTCGGCATCCACGAGCAACGGTACTTGGTGCGCGCGGAACGTGCCTTCGACTTTTAGGCCATCCACTTCTTTGGGACCGGTCCAGCCTTTCGGCGACTTGAGCACAATCATCGGCCACCGGGGACGCGTTGTGTCACTTTTGCCCCGCGCATTGGCTTGAATTTGCCGAATATCTTCAATGGCTTGCTCCATCGTTGCCGCCATGAGTTCGTGCATTTTCTCCGGCTCGTCACCTTCTACAAAGTAAGGCGTCCAGCCGCAGCCACGAAAATATTGTTCTAATTCATCAGGTTCGATGCGCGCCAGAATGGTCGGATTGGAAATTTTGTACCCATTTAGATGCAAGATGGGCAGCACCGCGCCGTCGGTGATCGGATCAAGAAATTTGTTCGATTGCCACGCCGTCGCCAACGGGCCGGTCTCGGCTTCGCCGTCACCCACGACACAGGCGACAATCAAATCAGGATTATCAAATACCGCGCCGAAAGCATGACTGAGCGAATAACCCAGCTCGCCGCCTTCGTGGATCGATCCCGGCGTCGTCGGTGCCACGTGGCTGGAAATCCCGCCGGGAAATGAGAATTGCGTGAACAGTTTTTTGAGTCCGGCTTCATCTTGCGTGACGTTCGGATATACTTCGCTCCAAGTGCCTTCGAGATAAACGTTGCCCACAATCGCCGGACCGCCATGACCGGGGCCGGCAATATAAAACATGTTCAGGTCATATTTCTTGATCACCCGGTTCAAATGCACGTAAATGAAATTCTGGCCTGGCGTCGTGCCCCAGTGACCCACCACCAGCGGCTTCACGTCGGAGAGTTTTAGCGGCCGCTTGAGCAGCGGATTGTCATAGAGATAAATCTGGCCGACCGACAGATAATTGGCGGCACGCCAGTAGGCGTCCATCTTTTGCAGCAAATCCGGAGTGAGAGTATTCATTTAGTATTTTGATGGGGTTATCTGCCCGGCTTTTCAGACGAAAAGCCGGGCTGTTTATATCGTGGCCGGCAGCTTGGTTTAATCCACCAGAGAGTTAGCTGTTCACCAACTCATCCACCCAATAGCCCTTGCGATTATAGTGCCCATGCAGGCTGATTTCGTAGTCCCGCGTGATCAGAGCTGACTCGGTATATTCCGGTGATTCTTTGATGGTCGCGCGATCGAGATTGACGAAGACCTTCCGCTCGTCCCAGCTCACGCGCTCAATCCATTGCGGTGAAACCAAGACTTTTTTGCCCGGCCACCAGTTGTGGGTGTCAACAATTAGATAGCGTATCGCCCACGTCTCGTCATCAATGATAAAATCCTTGATGTGCCCGACCTCGCCGTCCAGCGCCTGAAGGTGATGGCCGCTCACATCTTTGGTGCTGCGCAAATGCGCATCCCAACCATGCTCGCGCTGGGTGCGCTCATTCTGTTGCTTATGAGCTGCTTCCAATGCACGCACATGACGATCGCGCGTAAAATCCGGATAGGCCCCCCAACTGTACGGGCCTCCCCAATAAGCCGGGTAGCCGTAATAGCCGTAGTAAGCCTGCTCGAATTGGTGGGAGACCGGTTTGTGACTTTCCAGAGGCGGACTGTCCTCAATTTGTTTTTTGGTCAAATCAACGACAATATCTTTAGTCTCTTTGTTCACGGCGACCAGAGCATACGGAGTCAATAGCACCTGCCGGTCGGTGAGCCATGTTCCGGTCTCAACCACCAAATAGCGGATGGTCCAGTGCCGGTCGTCGAAATAGAATTCTTTGACCTTCCCGATTTCCCCGTCGCGGCTGTCCAGTTTGTAACCCTCCAGTGTTTTGGTTTTAATTAACATGTTTTTGTTTGGTTTGATGCTGGCATCGGCTGACCGCAAGTTTGAAAATTGGTTTCACGCGATCAGCACGGATGACAGGACTAAATTGCGCGCCCGGGGACAGCTTTGCTATGGGGTATAACCCTACTGTAAAGCGGAGTTGTTAAATGTGCCGCTCGAACACGAATGCAGAACCGAGCGGGCAATCATCAATTCTTCATCCGTGCGAATGACGCGAACCGTGACGCAACTGCCTGGCACCGAAATCACCGGCGTAGTTTCATTGTTAAGCGACTCCTCCAGTTCGATGCCGAGAAAACGCAAACCCTCGCAAATGCGCGAACGGATCGGCGAGGCGTTCTCGCCGATGCCGCCGGCAAAAACTAATGTGTCCAATCCGCCCAGTGCGGCAGCATACGCTCCGATCCACTTCTTCGCCTGATAACAAAACAATGCCACAGCTTCCGCCGCGCGCACGTCCGATTTTTCATGTTCCAGCAAATCGCGCATGTCGGAACTGGTTTCCGAAACGCCGAGCAGGCCCGACTGGTGATTGACCATGTCGTAAAATTGTTGCGTGGTCATCTTTTCGGTGCGCGCGAGATACGGCGCAAGCCCGGGATCCAAATCGCCCGAGCGCGTGCTCATCACCAGGCCCGCCGTTGGCGTGAAGCACATGCTGGTGTCAATGCTTTTACCATCGCGCACGGCTGCCAGGCTCGCGCCGTTGCCAAGATGCGCCAAGATCACGCTGCCCTGCGATGCGGACGGATCGCCGAGGCGCGCAAGTTCCTCCATCAAATAGGCATAAGACAAACCGTGGAAGCCGTAGCGCTGAATTCCCTTAGCATCAAAACGTCGCGGAATCGGCAGCAGCTTGGCCACGCGCGGCATGGTTTGGTGAAACGCCGTGTCGAAGCACGCCATTTGCGGCAGCTTCGGATGCCGCTGGCGAAACGCTTCAATCAGTTCGATCTCGCCCGGTAGATGATCCGGGTCGTAAGGGCTGAGACGATGCAATTCCGCCAATAACTCCGGCGTGACGATTTCTGGCTCCGTATGCTTCATGCCGTGAACCACGCGATGTCCCACGCCTTGTAGCGATTTAAAATCAATATGCTTTTCGAGCCAGTCAATCAGCGCATTCGCCGCGGATTTATGATCGGCGGCAATGAGTTTGTGATTAGACTCGGGTTGACCATCGGCCGCGTGATATTTCAGATTCGTTCCGCTCAGGCCGATGCGGTCAACGGTTCCATACAGCCCGCGCTGTAACGGTTTGACCGCCGCATACAGCGCAAACTTGATGCTCGACGATCCGCCGTTGATGGTCAGGATTTGCGCGTCCGCGGGTTTCATCGGCGATGCCTAGTCGGGAGTTAATCCAAGCGCGGCGAGTTTTTTGCCGGTGGATACGTAGTCGGCATGCAGCAGGCCTCGAATCCCCAGCCCGTCCGCGATCTCCACGAACATCGGGGTGTTTTCGACATAAACGATCTGCCGGGCCGGCGTCATGGCGATGTCCAAAGCCAGCCGGAAAATCGCAGCATCAGGTTTGTGGAGCCCGACCAGGCAGGAGGAAACAAACACATCCACAAATTCATCGAGCTTGAACTTATGGATCCGATAATCATTGAGCTCGCGCGCCTCGTTGCTGAGCACGACGACCTTCAAACCATACTTCGCCTTGAGCCGGCGCATCAGCGCGATCATCTCCGGATACGGTTTTGATTGGGCACACATGAACCGCCAAAACTCCGCCCGCGTGAACGGCCGTTTTTTGTAAAAAATCACCCAGCCCAGATATTCCTCAAGTGTGAGCTTGCCCGTCTCGTAAACGACAAAGTTGAGGCTGTGCCGTGTTTCGAGCTCGTCCCAGTCCAGCTTGAAGTGTTTCGCGGCGCGGCGGCGGGCCTGATGATTCCAGCCGTCGGTGAGCAGGACGCCGCCGATGTCCAGGAATAGACAAGTGATCGGAGCAGATTTTTTCATGGGGCTGGTGATGGGCAAACCGGTTGAATGCATTTCTTCATGGACCGATAGATAATTTCTTTGCCGAGGAAATTCAATATTCGTTCGGAGATTTTATTTAACATGAGTCGCTGGTCCTATTTCTTCTTCGTACCGGCGGCTGTCAATTCAGTCGGCAGCGGCCAGCGATGACCAGGCGCTAGGAGTCCCTGGGTAATTTCCGGTCCCCAGGTGCCGGCGGCGTAATTGGGGAAATCGCTCGGTGCCGTGGCTTGCCAGGCTTTGAGCACCGGCATCAAGAGTTGCCAGGCCGCTTCCACCTGGTCGGCGCGCATGAAGAGCGTCGCGTCTTTCTTCATCACATCCCACAGCAGTGTTTCGTAGGCATCCGGCGACGGCGCGGCAAAGCTCGCGCGATAACAGAAGCGCATATCCACCGGGCGGAGCTGCATTTTCGGCCCCGGATATTTAGCTTGGAAACCCAGTACAATCCCTTCGACGGGTTGGATGGCGAGAATCAGCCGGGAAGGCTGCCAGCCGAGCGAGGCTTCCGGCGGGAAGGACTGATGCGGAACCGCGCGAAACTGGATGGAAATTTCCGACGCCTGTTGCGGCAGACACTTGCCCGTGCGCAGATAAAACGGCACGTCCTGCCATCGCCAGTTGTCAATAAACAGCTTCAGCGCGGCGAACGTCTCTGTCTGGGAATCCGGCGCAACGCCTTCTTCCTCGCGATAGCCGGACATCTTTTTCCCGACAATATGGCCCGAGGCGTATTGTCCGCGCACCGCGAATTGTACCACTTCGTCGCGGTGAATTTGGCGAACGGCGTGCAGCACATCCACTTTCTTATTGCGGATTTCATCAGCTTGAAACGAGACCATCGGCTCCATCGCCACCAGGCAGAGCAGTTGCATCAAGTGATTTTGCACCATGTCGCGCAACGCGCCGGCGTGATCGTAATAACCGCCGCGATGCTCCACGCCCACGGTTTCGGCGACGGTGATTGTCACATAATCAATGTAACGCCGGTTCCACATCGGCTCGAACAGCGGATTGGCAAAACGGAACGCCAGAATGTTTTGCACTGTTTCCTTGCCGAGATAATGATCAATCCGAAAAGTTTGCGACTCGTCGAAACTCGCGGCGAGAACGGCGTTCAGCGCGCGGGCCGATTCCAAGTCGTAACCGATGGGTTTCTCGATCACAATGCTCGCCCACTCGCGGTCCTGTGCCAACCCGGCCTGGCCGAGGTATTTTGGAATTTCGCCGAACATGCTCGGCGGCGTGGCCATGTAGAAAATGTGATGAGTTTTGGTGCCCCACTCCTTTTCCAACTTGGCGCATTCTTTGTCGAGCGCGGTGTAGGTCGGCAGCTTCTTGAAATCACCCGCTTGATATTGAATGTGCTTCGCGAACTGATTCCAAACTACGGGCTGGGGTTTTCCAAAACGGGAGAATTGACGGACCCCGTCATGCAACCGTCGCCGCAGCGCGTCATCACCCAACTTCATGCGGTCTACCACGATGATCGCAAACTGTGCGGGGAGGCTGCGATCCTGAGAAAGGTCGAACAAGGCCGGCACGAGCTTGCGCCAAGTGAGGTCACCGGCTCCACCAAAAATGACGAACACGGTCGGCTCCAACAGGTCGTGTTCGCTCGTTTTCATGCTACAAGCATTAGCCAGATAACGGCTCGTTCGCTATGGGGTAAAACCCGAACTTAGCCGAAACAATGCCGTTGGCATGATGAGTAACTGCGACGCCCCGTTGCAGAAAATGGGGCGCGCCCTCGTCGCGTGATCAACCAAATAAAGCATTTTCTTTCCCGCGACTGGCAGACCGAGTTGCGGCAATGACCTCACCGCTGCCAAATGATCCGGGCGTCTTCGAGCGGCATCGCCACGCCGTCGTAATGCGGCACCGCGCGCGCCGTGTAGTCCGCCGGAGAGCGGGTGGCTGACATCGTGGCGCTGTAAATGTAGCTGCCGGCTTCATCCGCCAGCGGATGCAGCAGGGTCATTTCCTGGCGCACAGGCGCACTTTCTTTTCGGCCATCGGCATAGAGTTCCACGCTGACTGTCTTGGGATCAAGGCCATGGAGACAAACCTGGACTTCAAAAATCTGTTGATCGCCCTTCGTCTCTACTTTCACCTGGCCAAAGTGCAGCGCGGCCCATTTCTGATCAAGGCCGTGCCGCCAATCCACCACTTGTTTGCCGGTGGCGCCTTTATTCGCCACGCGCGACTGGCAGGCAATCGCCGCCGGGAGATAGTGCTGCTCGGTATATTCGCGCACGGTGCGGTCGGCGGCGAAGTGCGGGGTCAAACGCGCCATGCTTTCGCGCATCCGCTTGACCCAGGCGGTGGGCATACCTTTCTCGTTTCGCGTATAGAATTCGGGGATGACCTCGCGCTCGAGTCGTTCGTAGAGCGCCTCGGCTTCGGCCGCGTCCCAGGCGGGATCGCTGCCGTGTTCCTGACCATCGCCCAGGGCCCAGCCCAAATCCGGCACATAAGCCTCGGCCCACCAGCCGTCCAGTTCGGATAAATTCAAGCCGCCGTTGACCAGCACCTTCATGCCGCTCGTGCCGCAGGCTTCCCACGGCCGCCGGGGCGTGTTGAGCCAGACGTCCACGCCTTGCACTAGGCGCTCGGTCAATTGCATGTCGTAGTCGCTGAGAAAAATCGCGTGCGGGCGAACATCCGGCCGGCGAATAAATTTAATCCACTCTTTGATCAGCGCCTGCCCGGCTTTATCCGCGGGATGCGCCTTGCCCGCAATCATCAGTTGCACCGGCCACTGCGGATTGGAAAGCAGTCGCAGCAATCGCTCGGGGTCGTGCAGCAGCAGGTTTGGGCGCTTGTAAGTCGCGAAGCGCCGGGCAAAGCCCAGGGTCAAGATTTTCGGATCAAAGAGATGTTTCGCCTGCTCCACCGTCTCCGCCGAAGCGCCTGCGACGGCATAATGCCGGGCCAGCCGCTCGCGCGCATAATTTACCAAGCTCTCGGTGGAATTGCTGCGCAACTGCCAGAGGCTTTCATCGGACACCTGCCGGATGCCTTGTTGCTCCGATTGTTCCGTCATGCCCAGCCAGCGGTCTTTGCCGCAGGCTTTGGTCCAAAGCTCGTCGGCGGCGGCCGAATCCCAGGTCGGATGATGAACGCCGTTGGTGACATGGCCAATCGGCACTTCGTCCACCGGCCATTGCGGAAACAGCGGCGCAAACAATTGCCTGCTGACCTGTCCGTGCAAACGGCTCACGCCATTCACTGAACCGCTACCGCGAATGGCGAGATAAGCCATGTTGAAACTCTCCGTCGAATCGTTTGGGTTTTGCCTGCCCAGCGCCAGCAAATCGTGGAGCGAGATTCCGAGCTTATCCTTGGCGTAATGTCCCAGGTATTGTTCGATCAGCGCCGGGGAAAACCGATCAAACCCGGCCGCCACGGCCGTGTGCGTGGTGAAAAGATTTCCCGCTCGCGTCACGGCCAGCGCAACTTCGAATGGCACCTTGTTCTCCTCCATAAAAGTCCGCGCCCGTTCCAACACCGCGAAGGCCGCATGACCTTCATTCAAGTGACAGACATCAGGTTTGATGCCCAGCGCCGCGAGCAAGCGCCAGCCGCCGATGCCCAGCAAGGTCTCCTGCTTGAGGCGCAGTTCTGGTCCACCGCCGTATAATTCACTAGTAATACCGCGATGCGCCGGGAAGTTCGCCGCGTCATTGCTGTCCAACAGGTAAAGTTTCGCCCGACCAACTTTAACTTCCCAGGCGCGCAGCCAGACGGAATAACCAGGCAAAATAATTTCCAAACGCAACCACTCTCCATTCGGCTGCCGCAGCGGCGTGATGGGCAACTGGCCGGGGTCGTTATACGGATAGAGGGCCTGTTGCGCGCCGTCCTTGTCGATGACCTGACGAAAATAGCCCTGCTGGTAGAGCAGCCCGACGCCGACGACCGGCACGCCGAGATCGCTCGCCGCCTTCAGTTGATCGCCCGCTACATTGCCCAGGCCGCCGGAGTAAATCGGCAGCGCTTCGGTCAACATATATTCCATGCTGAAATAGGCGACGCACTTCAACGGCGACTGCGGATGATGCTTCTGAAACCACGCTGGCGCCGCATCGGACTGGCGGTTAGATTGCAGCAGTTCTTCGATTTGTTTGCGGAATGCCGGATTGGACAACACGCTCTTGAGCTTGTCCCGGGAAACAGTCTGTAGCACCACCCAGGGATTTTGCGTGAACTCCCACAGCGTGGGGTCAAGTTGTCGCCATACGTCGTCGGTGGCATGATTCCACGACCAGCGCAGATCTAACGCCAGTTCCGCCAGGGAATCAAAACCGTCGATGTCCGAGTGTAAAGAATTATCGGTTGGCTTGCTGGTCGGTGAAGGTTCGTTCATAAGTTTATCAAAGAAAGGTAAAGTAGATTAGCGGGATCAGTTCGGATCGCCCTCGTTGCGCCAGACTGCCACCGCTTCGGAGATCGTCAGCTCATGCGGCGGTATGGGCGCGCGATAACCGTCCGACCTGATTTCCGGCGGCGCGGCGGCCTTGGATGCGGGTTGAACTTCGGTCTCGAGCCGCGCGACTTTAGCTAGCCGGCGACGAAAGCGTTCCGCGCCTTTGAATTTCGCCGTCAGAAACGTTTGCGTCAATTCCCAGGCGAGGGCGTGACCGATCACGAGGCCGCCCAAACAGATCAGGTTCAAATCATCGTCCTCCACGCCTTGATGCGCGGAAAAGTTTTCATCAATCAAGCTGGCCCGGACGCCCGCGACTTTGTTCGCCGCGATGGCCGCGCCCACGCCGCTGCCGCAGATACCGATGCCCCGCTCCACCGCCCCTGCCGCCACCGCGCGCGCCAGTGGAATCATAAAATCGGGATAATCGTCGTCTAACTGCAACTGGGGGTCGCCAAAATCAGTGACGGCATAACCGGCTTCGCGCAATTTGGCAGCCAGAAACCCCTTCAATTCAAACCCGCCATGGTCGGCGGCGATGCCCACGAGTTTCAATGGTTTTGCCAACACAGCTTCGGTTTGAGGGCTCATCACCTTTCGACGAGTTGCGGCCCCATCGCGGGATAGTCCGTATAACCCTTCGCATCTCCCCCATACAAAGTTGCTTCATTCAGCGGGTTTAACGCCTCATTCAACCGGAAGCGTTCCGGCAAATCCGGATTCGCAATGAACAGCCGGCCAAACGCAACGGCATCAGCTAAATCTTCCGCCAAGGCTTGGGTTGCGGTCGCGTAAGTGAAACCGTTGGCCACAATCAACGGCCCGTGAAACTCCTCGCGCAGTGCCACCAAGGGCACCGGCACCGCGCCATGTTCCAAATCATCTTCCGTGGACATGGTCAAATGGGCGTAGGCCAGATTAAAACGATTGAGCTCGTGTAACACATGACTGAATGTTTCCAGCGGATTGGAATCGTGCATGTCGTTGAAGACTCCGCCCGGCGAAAACCGGATGCCCACGTGGTCAGCGCCCCAGATTTTTGTGACCGCCACCACGACTTCCAGCGTGAGCCGGGCGCGGTTGCGCACGGGACCACCGTATTCGTCAGTGCGCTGATTCGTGCCATCACGGAGAAATTGATCCAGCAGATAACCATTGGCATTGTGGATTTCCACACCGTCAAAGCCCGCATTTTTGGCGCGTTTCGCGGCGGCGGCATACTGCGCCACGATGCCCGGTAATTCCTCTTTCTTCAACGCCCGGGGGGTGACGTAAGGCTGCATCCCGTGTTCCGTAAGCACCTGACCAGTGCGCGGCGCGATGCCGCTGGGCGCGACCGGCAATCCGCCATCTGGCTGGAAACTCGGATGCGAGATCCGCCCCATGTGCCAGAGCTGGAGAAAAATCCGGCCGCCCGCATCATGCACCGCATCAGTCACCCGCTGCCAGCCGGCAAATTGTTCCGTCGTATAAATGCCGGGCGCATTGGGACAACCCGTGCCTTGCTGGGAAATCGCCACGGCTTCGCTGACGATCAGGCCCGCCGCCGCGCGCTGGGCGTAATACTCCGCCATCAACGGCGTCGGCACCCGGCCCGGCCCCGCGCGCATGCGGGTGAGCGGAGCCATGACGATGCGGTTTGGCGCTTCAATCGCGCCCAGACGGACGGGGGTAAAAAGATCGGGTGTGTTCATAATTTTGCCAGTGAGAGATTCCCGTTTTCGGGCGTAGCAAACAATGGGGTGAACACCCCATGGCCAAAACCCCGCAAAAAACTAAACTGGCTTTGCGTTAACAACCAAAAAACAAATCGAAAGCAAAACCATTATGACCAACAACAATTCCGTCGTGGCGATTTTCAAATCCCACATCGAAGCCGAAACCGCCGTCAAGGAACTCCAGCAGGCGGGCTTTGACATGAAGAAACTCTCCATCGTCGGCCGTGATTATCACACTGACGAAAACGTGGTTGGTTATTACAACACTGGCGACCGCATGAAATACTGGGGCAAGCTGGGCGCGTTCTGGGGCGGTTTCTGGGGCTTGTTGTTCGGCTCCGCCTTCTTCTTTATTCCCGGCGTTGGCCCATTGCTTTTTGCGGGTCCCATTGTCAGCTATATCGTCGGCGCACTGGAAGGCGCGGTGGTCGTGGGCGGTTTGAGTGCGCTGGGGGCCGGTCTTTACAGCATGGGCATTCCCAAGAACAGCATTCTGCAATACGAAACCGCCGTGAAAAGCGGCAAGTATGTCTTGATCGCGCACGGCGCCGATGCGGAAACGATCCACGCCCGGGAAATTCTTAAGCAAACCAATCCCGAAGCCTTGACGGAACATCAACCGAAACGAATCAGCAATGAGGCGTGCGTGATGACGGCATGAATTGCCACCATTTTTGAAATTGCCGCTGCGACTCCTGTGTTATTCCTATATGAACGGTAAATCAACCATGCAGCTCGGCATGATTGGCCTTGGCCGAATGGGCGCCAATATGGTGCGACGACTGATCAAAGACGGACATCGCTGCGTCGTCTTCGACCGTTCGCCGGAAGTGGTCAAGAAATTCGCCCAGGACAACGCCGTGGGTGCCACCTCGCTCGTCGATTTGGTCAAACAACTCGATAAACCTCGCGCCATCTGGTTGATGGTGCCCGCAGCCGTGGTGGATCAAACCCTGGCCGACCTCGTGCCATTGCTCGAAGCCGGCGACACGCTGATTGACGGCGGCAATTCCTATTACATCGATGACATCCGGCGCGCCAAAGAACTCGTGCCGAAAGAAATTCATTATGTGGATGTCGGAACCAGCGGCGGCGTATGGGGTTTTGAACGCGGCTATTGCATGATGATCGGCGGCGATTCCAAAGTAGTTGAACGACTCGATCCAATTTTCGCCAGCCTGGCACCGGGCCTCGGCGATATTGCGCGCACGCCGGGCCGCGAAAAGCTCGGAGGCACCTCTGAGCACGGCTATCTCCACTGCGGCGCCAGCGGGGCCGGGCATTTTGTTAAGATGGTTCACAACGGCATCGAATACGGCATGATGGCCGCGTATGCCGAGGGCCTCGGCGTTCTACGCGCCGCCAACATCGGCCAGCAGCAACGCGAAAGCGATGCCGAGACTACGCCGCTACGCGATCCCGAACACTATCAATTCGACCTGAACCTCGCTGACATCACGGAAGTCTGGCGGCGTGGCAGCGTGATCGCCTCCTGGTTACTGGACTTGACAGCAGATGCGTTGGCCAAAGATCAAGCCCTAGCCGAATTTTCCGGACGGGTCTCTGATTCCGGTGAAGGCCGCTGGACCATCAAGGCAGCCATTGATGAGGGCGTGCCCGCACCGGTGTTAACCACGGCGCTTTACGCGCGGTTCAGTTCGCGCGGCGATGCGGACTTTCAAGATAAGCTGCTTTCGGCCATGCGCTATGGCTTTGGCGGGCATCTGGAAAAGCCCGCCAAGTAAACCCGGCAATGCTCTGGACTGACTTAAGCCAACTCGTCGGGGCAATCCTCTTGATGGTCGGTGCCTTGCTGCCCGTGGTGAATCCGCTGGGTGACGCGCCCATTTTTTTGGCCATGACCCCGGGCTGCGATGAATTGACCCGTGCCGATCTGGCCAAACGCATTGCCATCTTTTCTTTTTTTCTTTTACTGGGAGCGATGTTGCTTGGCTCGTTCGTGCTGCTGATGTTTGGCCTTTCCATCCCCGTGGTGCAGGTCGCCGGCGGGGCCGTGGTCTGTGCCCTCGGTTGGAAGCTTCTTACCGACAGTCCAAAACCGGCTGACGCAGCGCTGGATACCGTGCACGCCAATGCCATCGCGCTGGGCCGGGCATTCGCTCCGTTGACCATGCCGCTGACGATTGATGCCGGGGTGATTTCGGTGGCCATTACCGTCGGGGCCAACCATGCGCACACGTTCAAACACGCGCTCATTCAGGTGCTCGCCTCCGGCATCGGCGCCGGCCTCATTGCGCTGTGCATTTTGCTGGCCTATCGCTACGCCCAGCGGGGCGGCAAACGGATCGGCCACACCGGCATGATGGTGGTGGTGCGGCTTTCGGCCTTCATAATGGTGTGCATCGGGGTGGGCATCAGTTGGAACGGCGTCAAGTCGTTGCTGGCCGAAGTGGGTGTTACCGCCCACTAACCCGGTAAGAATAGTTAAGAAACCAATAAACCTTATGCTGCGCAAACACTGGGCATGGCCAAGCAAGCAGACACAGATTCAACCGCCAAGACGCCAAGGAGCAAAGGTGCTAGCCCGGTGGGGCGGGCCCAATCTGACCGCTATATCAAAGAAATGCGGCTTGAAATAGCCCAGCCATAAATGGCTGGGCTATTTTCATCAAAGCCGCTTTCTCCGAAGTATGCCGCAACCTGGCCAACCGGCGCGCCGGGTGATCGTCAATTTCCTCGTAGCAGCCGACGTGAGCCGGCTCAAACTTCACCCTCCCGCCGTAATAATGAGCAGACTGACGTCCGCAGCTACCAAAATGACCGGAGCAGACGAGGTTTGTCAGCGGGTTTTGGAAGTTCGGCGCGCCAAAAGACTCGATAACGGATGCCTGAAAACAATGCCAAAAACTATGACGATTAAAGCCGCCAGCATAAGGTATAGCGACGTTGGCCCGAACCAGGCTTTGAGGTGCTGCCACTGCTTCCCGAAATAATATCCGAGCAGGATGTAAATGATGGCATAGGCCGCCGACCCGGTGAGATTGTAAAACAAATAGGTGCGCCAAGGCATCTTTGACATGCCGGCCAGCAGATTGACCACGACCGGTGGAAAGAGGAAGATGAACCGCGCGATAAAAACCGTCTTGACGCCATGATGATTGAAAAATTGCTCCGGCCACCGCAGCTGTTCAGGCGTGAGATGGAGCCAGCGAATTTTTTCCAGCCCCCCCTGCCCCAACCGCCGCCCAAACCAGAAGGCGCAGATACCGCCTAGAAAACAGGCCGCGGTTCCGGCCGCCACGGGCGGCCACAGTGAATCCCCAGTTTTCTCGATAAAAAAACCTGCTCCCAGCAGGATGGTTTCGCCCGGGATCGGCACGCCGAGGTTATTCAAAAACGCGACGATGAAAACGAGCACATAACCGTAATGCGGAATATGTGGGAGCAATTCATGCAGCCAATGCAGCATATCCTACACTTTCTTCAGGCTGTGATCCTCTGAAGTAGCTTAATCCAGCTTCACCACCATCTTGCCGAGGTTATTTCCGGCGAAGAGGCCAATGAATGCGCCGGCGGCCTGGTCGAGGCCTTCAACCACCGTTTCCTTGTTTTTCAATTTGCCCGATTCCAGATAGCCGCCCACTTCTTTTTCAAATTCTCCCCTGCGGTCCAGCGAATCACTGACAATCATGCCGCGCATGGTCAGGCGCTTAATCGTGATGTTAAAGAGATTGGATGGGCCAGGTCTTGGTTTTTCCTCGTTGTAACCGGAGATGCCGCCACAGGCAATGATCCGGCCATGCACGCGCAACGTGGCCAGCGCGGCTTCCAAGGCTTCGCCACCCACGTTGTCGAAATACACATCAATCCCGTCGGGGGCCTCCACTTTCAACTGTTCAACCACGAAGCCGGTTTTGTAATCGAAGGCAATGTCGAAGCCGCATTCCTCGCGCAGAAATTTGACCTTGGCCATGGAACCGGCGGAGCCGATGACTTTGCAGCCTCGTATTTTCGCCAGTTGACCGGCCACATTGCCAACGGCACCGGCAGCGCCGGAAATGTAAATGACATCGCCCGCTTTGACCTCCACCAGATTCAAACCGGCCCAAGCGGTCATGCCCGTCATGCCGAGCGCGCCAAGATAGGCCGAGAGCGGTTGCACCGCACGGCTGACCGGATGCAGGTCTTTCGGCGAAGCAATAAAGTATTCCCGCCAGCCGAGGTTGGAGACGACGACATCGTCCGGCTTGAATTCCTTTGCGCGCGACTCAATGACTTCGCCCACCGCCCCGCCCTCCAGCACTTTGCCGATTTCAAACGGCGGCACATAGGACTTGCGATCATTCATCCGCCCGCGCATATACGGATCCACCGACATGAACAGATTACGAACGAGCACCTGCTGATCCGGCAGCGTTTTCAGTTCGGTCACGGCCAACGTAAAATTGGCCGCGGTGGGAATCCCTTGCGGGCGGGACGCCAGCCGGATTTCGCGGCTCATGGTGGCTTTCATAATTTAATCCTGATAATTCATCCGCTCGTGGTCTCACTTTCCAAATTGATGCCAGTTGGTTTCCTTCATCTGAATGGCGAAATGGCCGGCGGCTTTTTTTAAATTGGCACACGCCAGATCTCGTTCGGCATCCGTGACGGCACCGACCTGATTGAACCGCGCCAGGGCATCGCGCACATGCGCCGCATCAGTCATCGGCTCTTTGCGGGCTTGGGGGGAAGGCGAAGGCCGTGGCCGGCAGCGAAGCTTTGTCCGCCACGGAAAGGCGGCCCTGCGTTGCCGTGCTATAAGGTTTCCAAGTGGAAGTGGCCATGGTTTTATCTTTCACCGCGATTTGCATTTAACCAGCACTACGCTGTCGCTGGTTGCTCGGGGATGTGCTTATCAATATATTGCATCAAGCGTCGCTGGGTGGCCCGGAGGGACTGGCTCGCAACTTCGGCAATTCGCCTCATGATCTGATAGCCCAGCTCATGATCTTGCTCGCATTGTTCGCGCAACCGGGTTCCGTAGAAAAATATCGCGGAGGTCGGCTCCAGCGCGCGCGCCGTGAAGTGCATGGAATAGGGCGGAAAAAGCCAGGACCAACCCAAGTCATCACCGGGCACCAGTGTTTGAATGGGAATGACGTTTTGGTCTTCCATTTCCGACGAGAGTTCCACCCGGCCGGTTAAGATAAGAAAAAACCGGTTGGCCGGACTGCCTTCCTCGAAGATCGTCGCCCCGGTTTCAAACTTCATCTCCAAGGCCGAGGCGGCTAGCAGTTGCAGTTGTTGGGCATTTAGTCCCTTAAAAAATGGCTGTTGCGCGATCAGATTATAAAGTTCCGGCGACAATGTGCCGCTCATGTCAGGTAAAGGAGAAACCAATGCCATTTCACCCGCCGGCGCAGCGCTGACGACCGGTGGATTCATAAATCCTTTTGGGCCGCGGCCCTGGTGGCTTGGGAACTTTGCTCAATCTCAGCTTCGGCAATTCCGCCTTCGACCAGCCGTTCATTATCGCTGCGGCCTTCTTCATCTTCATCTTCGCTCGGCGCAACCCGGGCTTTGGTTCCGGTCGAACCGGGCAAAGGATCCCAGCGTTCGGACTCGGGCGCGGATTCCAAAATCGCATCATGTGGATCGATGTCCGGCACGCCGGTCAATTCCCGCTTGGCCTGCGCAAAATGGGACGCGGTCGCATCGTGTGACAAATGGCCGTCAATGATCGCCAATTCCGCCGCCCGCGCCTGGACCATCTGGCGGGTCACCGTGCCGACGCCGGCGGAATTTTCCGAGATGATTCCATCCTTCAGTGGATTTTTTTTCATAATTAAAGAATTACCGCGCGTGATTGGTTTGGTCGTTATGCGACGTTTTCATTTCCCGGGTGCCGCGATCCTCGCGCACGTCGCGGGATTTGGAAAATATATTGTCCCGTTTTTTGGGCTTGGGATGCGGCAGAATGCGCTCTTGATTGGGTCGGGTATCGTGCATGGCTTGCGGGAAAACCGGGGTTGGTGGCGTAGCCGCAAGTTTAGTGGGTTGATGTTTCATTAAGTTAGTTCTTGATAGATGGGTTGTGGTTTGGTAAAAGAATATTATTCTGTTGCGCTGCGAAAACTGAAGCGGTCATCCGCCTCCAGCCGGTCGAAGTTGGTGGTTTTATCCGGGTTAAGCCCAAGCCGATGGCAACTCTCAATAAAATGATCGCGCTGCTCCGGGTTATTCATCGGGCTGCCCGCTTCCTGATCATCCGACCAGTCCTCGATTTCCGGTGCGGTTTTCGCCGTGCCATTGGCTAGCAGCCAGGTACCGATCTCATCATAGTTTTTAGCGATCTTTACCTCGGCGGTGAACTGCTCGCCGGTGATGCCCTTGAAACTGAAGAGCTGATTATCGAGCGGACAATCGTAGTGATATTCGCCCAACTTGCCCGCCAAGCTGGCGCGGCATTTGTCCACGGCCCGGCACGCGATGGCAAACCCGCCAATGCGGTCACGCGGGCTGTGTGGCGCTTGCTTGCTCAGGTCCCGGACAAAAATGAGTGTTTTCAAGTTATGTTCCTTAGTGGCAAGAACATTTCACGTCCGATTATGAAAACCGTGGACCCGCGTAAGATTGCGTTCCGCGATCAGATCTGCCTCGGCCTTCAGCCAATGCTGCACCTCGTGACCAGGCTGCGAACCTTGATTCTCATAGGCGAAGTAAGCTTTTCGCGCCACTTCGTCCGTTGAAGGCGAAAAATTAATTTCATCGGCGTCAAAGCCCGTACTCGAAGTTGGCCGGGGGGCAATGACTGCTGATTGGGTTTTGGATAGTTTATGGTGTTTCATAGAGCGATAGATGTTTAATGTTCGTGTGTGAAAAGTGATGAACCCGGATGCATTTGGGATTCACGTTCGACTCCTCCGAACAATTGCGCCTCGGCCTCCAGCCAGTGTTTTACCTCATTGCCGGGCTGCGAACCCTGCGTCTCATAAAGGTTATAGGCCCGGCGAGCCACGGCTTCCGGCGATGGTGGCGAACCCGTTTGGCTTTGATTTAAGTCCGTGTCCGGAGTTGGAATTTTCGCCTTGGAGGTTCTTGGGTTTGCGCTCGGGGCAAACTGGTTTGAATTCATGCCCAGAACATGGCTGGAATACCAATTGACGGCTATGGGGTGTTCACCCCATCACGGATCGTGAAACTTATGGTCCGGGTCGGAGCCAGTTGTCGTCAAGCGCGGGCAAAATCTATGAAACCGCGTTGAACATCGGTGTGGATGAGTTTGACGCGAACGTGGTCACCCACCTTGAGACCTTGGGTACCTTGCATGAGCCGGCCTTCGGTTGGCGGCTGAAGGAGCCGCACCCAGGTGCCTTTTTCTGCCGCACCGGTGACGATGACGTCGAATTGCTGGCCAATTTTTCCGGACAGCAGCAGCGCGGCAGCAGACTTGTTGACCCGGCGTTCAACTTTGGTGGCAGCATCTTCCTGATCGGTGCAGTGCTTCGCGAGATCAGTCAGCTCCGGAATGGAATAAGACAGCGGCGCGCCCGTCAGCGCAGCTTTTAAGAGCCGTTGCGTGATGAGATCGGGAAAACGACGGTTCGGCGCGGTGGAATGGGAGTAGTCTTTAACCGCCAGCGCAAAGTGTCCGGGCGCCTCGCCGCCGGGAAGATCGAGCGCGTACTCGCCACGACCGATGAGCTTGATGATGGACAGCGAAAGGTCGGCGAACTTTTCCGGCGCGGCCGCGCGGCGGCGCGTCAGAAAACCTTCGAGCGCGACGGCATCCGGTGCGGCAGGAAGCGGCTCTTTGAGTTCAGCCGCGAGTTGGACGATGCGCGCCCAGCGTTCGGGATCACGCAGGACGCGGCGAAGGGATGGAAATCTTTTACCAGCCAGATAAATTGCGGCCACGGCATTTGCCGCCACCATGAATTCCTCGATCAATTGCGTCGCCCGGTTGGATTGATCCAGTTCCAGCTTGGAAAGCGCATCCCCGGCGAAAATCGCCTGCGCTTCCAGCGTCTGTAAACTGAGCGCGCCGTGATGATGGCGCAGTCCCGAGAGCCGTTGCGCGACGCGATCCTGAAGGCGCAGATTTTCGTCGAGTCCAGCAACTTCAGCAATTCGCTTGGGTGCGGGGCCGGTGCCGGTCAGCCACGCGGCAACGCTATTGTAAGCCAGCTTGGCGCGATTATGAACCTGCGCCCGGTAAAGTTCCGACGAGATGAGCGAACCGTCGGCATTGAAAACCATGTCCGCCACGATTGCGATGCGGTCCTGATCTTCATTCAACGACGTCAGGTTGGTGGACAACACTTCCGGCAGCATGGGGAAAATCGCGGCGGGCGTATAAACGGATGTCGTGTTGCGCGCCGCATGGGTGTCGAGCGCCGAACCTTTTCGAACCAAAGCGTCCACATCCGCGACGGCGACGAGAATTCGCACTTGGCCGCCCGCAAGCGATTCGGCGACGGTAAGCTGATCGAGGTCGCGTGAGTTGTCGTTGTCAATGGACGCCCAAAGCCGGTCGCGCAGATCGCGCACATTGTCCGTCGCTTTGGCGGGGCCAACGATGGCGGCCAACTCTTTTTGCGCTGCCAACGGAAAATCCGGTTCCAAGCCACGTTCAATCATTGCCTGATGCGCGATGATAGCCAAGGTGGTCCGGTCGCTGGCCGTGCCTGGGAACACTGGTTTGGGTTGGCTGGACACGACGGTCGGGGCGGTGCCGGTGGGTTTCATAAGTGATTCGGTAATCATATCACGACCCCAAACAAAAGCGACTATTTGATGGGTATGCCTAGTTTTTTGGCAGCGGCTTCAATAATTGAATTCTTCCGATTGTCCTGCGAATTGGCTTCTAGCTTGGTAGCCGCACAATCACGGGCCACAATGGATTCAGCATTGGTCAGCAGATCCTCGATTAAGCTGGCAAGGCCCTCGGGATGGATTGAATCAATGAGCGCACCGGTATGTCGAATCAGACCGGAATTTTCCAGCTTTGAAAAGGCGAGGTTTTTCAATCTTGGGTCATGGAACGCTTGCAGTTAGAAATTGTCAAAAACGACCTGAGCTAGTTTTGGTTCGGTGTTGAGTTCCAAATTATATTCATCCGATTTTTTTCGGTTGATTGAGGTTATTTTCATAATTGGATTTCGCTTTTCGGGCTCAAACAAAAAATATTGCGACAGAGTGGATTGCTACCGATTCATGGCCTGGCCATTTATTTATTAGGTTTTCCTGCGGAATCCACCAGCAAAATAGAAGATCAGACTAGCCATCAGAATTATGCCAATAGCGGCACTGCCGAACATAGCACTGCCTAGGTAAAAGCCCCCCGCAACCAACAATAATGCCAAAAAAAGTAAAAAAGTCGATATTTTCATGGACTTAGGATAATATAATGCTTTGGCTGGTTGAAGTTCTTGAGAGTTTAGTTTTTGAATTAGAGCACTGGTTTTGGTGTGGATTGACGGGTGTAGTGAAAAATTATGGCAGTAAACCGGATTGCTACAGCGTCTTGAGAGCCACGGCAGCGTCGTCGTAGGATTTGTAGATCGCCACAACGACGCTGTTGTTTTTCATAATAATTTGATCTACGCTTGTTCCGGGGTCTGGTTTGATCAGTGTTCAACCAGCTCGGGTTGCGGCGGCTTGGCCTTCACCGGCTGCACGGCAGCTGCGGTATATGGTTTTTTGATATTTTTGTTTTCGGAGCAAGTGCCCCCGTCTTTGCAAACAGCCAGGGCTTCTTTATTGCAACAGGAACTGGCCAGTTCAATGAATGAGTCATTCTCGGCCTTTTCCTCCTTGATAAGTTCCTCCAGTACACTGGCAGCTCCGGGGTTTCCCAACAACGACGCCCAGGCATGCAGGCAGCCATACGAGGCGATGGCGTGGTGCTCGATTTTTTGCGCGGCGGAGATCAGGGCCGCATTGATGGCGGGCGATCCTTTAAAGTCGGCGGCGAGGTGCTCGCCCTCTTTCACAAGCCCAACGGTGGTTTCACATTTCTTCGCGGTGACTTTGGCGTCGAATGACTTGAATACTGTCTCCAGTTTTGTCACATGGCCTTCCGTTTTTTTCAGGTGACATTGAAAATGCTCCTGCAACGCCTTGCAGGTTGCCAGCTTGATCAGCCTCGGAATGGCTTGGACCAGTTGTTTTTCCGAATCATAACGGTCGGCCAGTTCGGCCAGGAATAATTTATTTAATGCAGTCATTTTTATTTTATGGTTGGTTGATGGTTTATTGGGCGGTTGACTCATTTGTTTCAGGAAGAGTTTTCCATTACCCGCAGCCACCTTGCCTCTGCCAGCAAAACCACGCCATGGGGTGTTACCCTACTATTGACGACCAAGCGGGACAATATTTCCGGCCACCATTTGCGATGAGTTTGCGAGCTTTCCGACCATGCTGGCTTTCAAAAAGTGCTGCACGCGCGGATCCGTGTTACGTTGGATCTCGTCGGGAGTGCCGATGGCGACAATGCGGCCTTCATCAAGCATTGCGATGCGATGGGCAATTCCAAACGCCAGATCGCGATCATGCGATACCACCAGCGTCGTGGCATGAATCCGTTCGTTTAGTTTCACAATATCTTCCGCGATGCTGACCGCTGAAACCGGGTCAAGTTCGCTGGTCGGTTCATCGTAGAGAATTAATTGCGGTTCGACTACCAATGCGCGGGCGATGGCCACACGCTTGCGCATTCCGCCGGAAAGCTCGTCGGGCATTTTATTTTCGGCGCCTTTCAAACCGACCAGTTCGAGGTCTTTAGAAACGATTGCGGCGATCTCGCCGGGCGATTTCAAATGATGTTCGGCCAGGTAAAAGCCAACGTTTTCTCCTACGGTCATCGACGTTAACAGCGCTCCGGACTGAAAAACCATGGCCACCCGGTATAGGGTCGGAATGTCGGGCGATTGGATCGGCTGGCCCTCGATGAGCGCCTTCCCCTGATCCGGTTCCTCTAGGCCAATGAGTTGACGCAGCAAAACCGATTTGCCACTGCCGCTTGAGCCCATGATGACGAATATTTCTCCGGGGTTGACCTCGAAATCTATGCCCTTGAGCACTTCAAAACCATTGTAGCTTTTGCGCAGCCCACGAACCGACAGGCTCACTCCTTGCGACCTTGGAGCATCAATGGTCATGTTTCACATCAAGTCCCGGTATTCGATGAAAATTTGTTCACGCTGAAGTTCTCGGATTGAAGCCGGATTTGGCCGACAGCTCTTGCCACAAATGCTCTTCTTCCTTGTCGATGCGCGCCGGAATTTGAATGGACGCCTCGACGTAAAGATCGCCGCGTTTGGCACCGCCGGCGGGCAAACCTTTGCCCCGAACCCGTAGCTTTTGTCCTTGTTGAAAACCGGCGGGGACTTTCACTGAAATCCTGCCTTCCAAGGTTAGCACTGGAACCGTCGCACCCAAAACCGCCTCCCACGGGGCCAACTCCAGCTGACCCATTAGATCTGTGCCGCGCACTTGCCAATCAGGATGCTGGGCATAGCGCACCCGCAAATAAATATCGCCGGCGCTGCCGCCATTCGCTCCCTCGCCGCCTTTGCCGGCAACCCGGATGGACTGACCAGCCTGGACGCCTTTGGGAATTCGCACTTGATAGGTTTCCGTCTCTTCCCGGCCGGTCTGGGCATTGGTTCTTCGCACGGAAATGGCACGTACGGCCCCCTTGAGTACTTCATCCAGCGTAATGAGAATGTCGCCTTGAATATCCTGGCCGCGCAAGGCTGCCGGTGGTCGCGCATGACCGTTGGCAAAATCTTGTCCGTCAAACGGCGAATTTTCTCGGGCTTGGCCCGCGCGTCCGCCGAAGAATTGTTCAAAGAAATCGCTGAACCCCGTGCCCTCAAATTGAAATTCATTTTCGCCGCCACGCGCTCCCCACCCGGCGGACCGCCCTCCGCCATGACTCGGTCGCGGCCGGGCTTGCGCGGCCGTTTTCCAATCAGCGCCGAGCTGATCAAATTTCCGGCGGCTCTCCGGATTGCTCAATACCTCGTTGGCCTCATTGATTTCCTTGAATTTTTCCTCCGCGGATTTTTTATCTTTGGCGACATCGGGATGATACTTGCGCGCCAGCGAGCGGAAGGCCTTCTTGATTTCCTCATCCGTCGCCCTGGGCGTTACGCCGAGGACCTGATAATAATCTTTGAATTCAAGAGCCATGGGAGGCCGGCTGGGCAGCCGTCAGGTCGTTCACCGTCACTTTAGCCGGGCGAACAATCTTCGCCCCTTTCCGGTAGCCACGCTGAATTACTTGGAGGATGACATGGTCAGGTTGCGCTGGATCGTGGCCTTGCGAAAGGGCTTCGTGCCGATGCGGGTCGAATCGCTTGCCAACCAGCTCCTCACTTTCGACGCCGTGCTGACGGAGTAACTGTTGCAGTTGCTTCAAGGTCATTTCCACACCCTGATGAAACTGCGCCGAATCTCGCGATGCGCCGGCGGCCAACGCGCGTTCGAGATTATCAATGACTGGCAACAATTCGACGATGAACGATTCTTTTTGCGCCACCGCGCGCGCCTCGCTGTCCTGCCGGCTGCGCCGCTTGAAATTCTCAAAGTCGGCCGCCAGTCGCAGATGCAAATCTTTTTGTTCAGCAAGATCTTTGAGCAGCGCTTCTGACTCGGTGGCCGCCGTCTCGGCAACGGCATCGGGTTCTGCCGGGGGTGGCTCTGGAATTTTAGTTTTCATAGACGAGTCGTGTTTTGATTAATGATTTTTCCTGCCCGAGCCGCTCTTTTTGCCGCCGCCGGAAAGTTTGTTCACGGTCGCCCAAGCTCGTGCTTCCGCTGTTTTCACAGTTTGACCGCGTTGCTCATAGCCGGCTTCGATGTGCGCCGCCTGTCGCTTCTGCTTGTCGGTGTAGTTGGATTTATCGCCTTGGGGCATGGCTTGTTCCTGGTTTGGTTTTACTTACAACCACCGGCGGCGGAATAGTATTTAATCGTGTTTTCCACCATTTCCCGCGTTTCGCCAGTGAGTTTTTGAATCCGGCCGACCAGCTCTTCCTGCTGGCCTTCGGTGTAACTAAGATCATTATCGGTGAGCTTCGCCCATTTCTGTTTCAATTTGCCCTTGGTGATGTTCCAGTCGCCTTTGATTTCAAGTGTGTTCATGTTAGTTGTTTTGTTCGCCGTCTTAGTGACATGTAAGTATTTTAAGGGTATTTGCCGGCCACGCTTTTCCAAAGCGTGTCGGCCAGCATTAAAGCCAGCGCCACGAAGGCCACCGCAAGATAACAGACCGCCACCTCCATTTCGACCAGCGAGGTTTTACGGTCCATGGCCACAAGTATCACCGGCGAAGCTGATGGTTGCTATGGGGTGAAACCCGACTTCGATCAACCACTTTTTATCCGACCGCTCACCGGAAACCCACCGGCAGGGAAATCAGCCAACCGACACGCCGAGGATTCGACCGATTACGGCCGTTACGGTCATGGCCAAGGCACCACCAATGGTGACTCGTAACGCGGCCCTGCCCAGCGGCGCGCCACCGAGGTAACCGCCAAACGCCCCCAGTACGGCGAGACTCAACAGCGACAAGATGGCGATCATGGTAATGCGCCAAGCTGCCGGCGCGACCAGCAGAGCCAAGATGGGCACGATGGCGAAGGTCGCGAAGCTTGCCGCTGAGATCCATGCCGCTTGCAACGGACGTGCGAGGGATGCCTGGTCAATTCCCAGCTCATCGCGCATGTGTGCGCCGAGCCGATCATGGGTGCTTAACTGTTCCGCCACCTTCATTGCCAGATCCGGCTCAAGTCCGCGTTTTACGTAGATCATCGATAACTCCTGTAATTCAGCTTCCGGCTCGGTGGCGAGTTCAAGCGTTTCAAGGCCGATGTCCGCTTGCTCCGCGTCGCGTTGCGAGCTGACCGAAACATATTCACCCACGGCCATGGACATCGCTCCGGCAACCAACCCTGCCCCACCCGCGATCAAGATTGCCGCCTTGGGAGCAGAGGATGCCGCGACCCCGATCATGAGGCTCGCGGTCGAAACAATGGCGTCGTCGGCTCCCAGCACAGCGGCACGCAACCAGCCAATGCGTCCGCTGCGATGCCTCTCTAGCTGACTGTTTTGTTGGATTGGTTTTGGGTTCAAAGTTTACCTATCGGCTATTTCAAATCAGCCTCAACATTGATGAGCACATCGACGCTGTTACCAATTAAACCTTGGTCGGCGGCGATGTTGAAATCGCGCCGGTCCAGCGTCACCGAGGCTTCCCAACCAGAAATCGCGGCACCTTTCATGCCCGGACCAAAGCCCAGGGCCTTAACCTTGAGCACGACTTCCTTCGCGATGTTCTTCATCGTGAGCACACCGGTAACCGCATAAGAATTGTCTCCGGTACTTTTCCAAGATTCGCTCTTGAACGTCATGGACGGAAATTGAGCGACGTCGAAGAAATTGGTTGAGCGCAAATCGTCGTCGCGCATCTTCGTGTTGGTGGTGATGCTAGCCACTCCGATGACGGCCTCGGCCGTGCTGTTTTCAAGATGGTCGCGATCCACGACGATGGTCCCTTTAACCTTGGCGAAATATCCGGGCACCTTGGTAAAAAAATGGGCGATCGAGAATCCGACCCAGGTATGTACCGGGTCAATGTCATAGGTTTCTACGGCAGCCTTGGCCGACGTCAGGAATCCGAGTGCAAGCGTGGCGATGATCAGGGTGATAAGGGACTTTTTCATGGTGGTATTATAATTTGAGAGATGTCGTTTATTGGTTGTTTGAATTATTTATTTTCCTTGGGAAAATCGGCCCCGCGGGCAATCGCTTCCCCTGCGGAAAAATCTTTTTCCAGCTCTTTGAGCTTGGACATGGCCCCATCGTAGGCATCGTTGCCCAACAGAAGATGGCGCGGCGGTTTGGAGGATTCCACCGCCGCGATAAGGGCTTTCACGGCGCGTACGGGATCGCCGGGTTGCTTGCCCGAATCAGCGCGAACTTCTTTGCGCCACGCGCCCGCTGTTTTCGCGTAGTCGGCAATTTGCTTTTTACTTTCATTCGCCGAACGCCCGGCCCAATCCGTGCGGAAGCCGCTTGGTTCGACGACCATGACTTTGATCCCCAGCGGTTCAACTTCCTGCCAAAGCGCACCGGACAAACCTTCGACTGCAAACTTGGTCGCGTTGTAATATCCCAGCGCCGGCGCGGAACGCAGCCCGGCTAGTGAAGAGATATTGACGATGCAACCTTTGCGACGCCGACGCATTCCCGGCAATACCGCTTGAATCATCCGGCTCAGGCCGAACACATTGATCTCAAACATTCTGCGAACTTCTTTGTCCTCGCCTTCTTCAATTGCCGCGAAATAACCAATGCCCGCGTTGTTCACGAGCACATCAATGCCGCCATACTTTTCCTCGGCCGCTTTGACGGCTGCGTCAATCTGGCCTGGTTTGGTGACATCCAGTTTGAGCACCAACGCCTCGCCCGTTTCCGCCAATGCTTTGACTTCTGCCGGTTTGCGCGCCGTCATCACCACGCGAAACCCGCCTGCCAAAGTCTGGGTCGCCAACTCTCGTCCAAAACCGGTCGAGCAACCGGTGATGAACCAAACGGGTTTTTCATTGGACGTGGATTTTTTATTCTTTGTCTTCATGGTAAAATCGTTTAAAGCATTGGAGAAATTGCCATCATGCCGATGCGTCAATGGAACTCACTCGCACCAGTTTTTTGTTCACGAACTCCTGGATGCCCAGACTGGAAAGTTCGCGCCCGTAGCCGGAATTCTTGATGCCTCCGAACGGCAGGTCGCACGCCGTCCACGTTGGGTGATTGATGAAGACCATGCCGGTGTCAATGCGACCGGCCACGCGTTTGCCGCGCGCGATATCCGCCGTGAACACCGAACCACCCAAGCCGAACTCCGAGTCATTCGCCAGCTCCACGGCTTCATCCTCGTCCTTGACGCGGAAAAACAGCACGACCGGCCCGAAAAATTCTTCATGGTAGGCGGGGTTGCTAGGCTTGATGTTCGTGAGAATTGTCGGCTCCATGTAAGCGCCGCGGCGATCAATCCGTTTGCCGCCCAACTCGAGCTTGGCGCCCTTGGCGACCGCACGTTTGATTTGACCGAGCAGTTGGACTAAAGCCGCTTCGGTGGACAGCGGGCCCAGCGTTGTCGCCACCTCCATAGGGTCGCCCGGCTTGAAGGCCGCCAGCGCGGCTTTAAATTTTTCGAGAAATTTTTCGGCCACGGATTCGACGACGATGAACCGCTTCCCCGCGACGCAGCACTGGCCCATGTTGTTCATCTTCGACCAAACCGCCCACTTGACCGTCTTTTCCAAGTCGGCGTCTTCCAGCACGATGAACGCATCGCTGCCGCCGAGTTCCATCGTGGATTTTTTAAGATTTTGTCCGGCGCGGGCGGCGACTCTTTTGCCGGCATCCACACTGCCGGTCAACGCCACGCCTTCGATGCGAGAATCATCAATCACGCGGTTCACCTGCTCATACGAAATGATCAGGTTGGTGTAAGTCCCGGCCGGCGCGCCCGCCTCCCGCCACAGTTTTTCAAAAGCAATGGCGCATTGCGGCACGCACCCCGCGTGCTTCACCATCACCACATTACCCGCCATGAGATTCGGCGCGGCAAAACGCGCAAGCTGGTAGTAGGGAAAATTCCATGGCTGGACGCCGAAGAGAACGCCGAACGGCGTGTTCTCAATCATGGCCTCGCCCGAACTCGGCTTGAGTGTTTGCGGCGCGAGAAAACTCTCCGCGTTCTTGGCGTAGTAATCGAGGATGTCCGCGCTCAGCTCCACCTCACCGCGCGACTCGGCGATCAGCTTGCCCATTTCGAGCGTCATCGGTTTGGCAAATTCCTCCACGCGCGCGCGCAAGATGGCGGCGGCTTTGCCGACGATAACCGCCCGTTCCGAAAAAGTCTTAAACCGCCAGGTGTCAAAACAGGTCGCGGCGGTTTTAAGCGACGTCTCCAGTTTTTTATTGCTGATTTCCTTGAATTTCTTTAGGACTTTGCCGGTGGCAGGATTGACACTTTGATAGCTCATAATCGCGATCATAGTCCTTCGAGTAATCGAGTGACATGGGGTGAATACCCCATGAGATTGAGCCAATCCCGTCGCCGGGCCGGCCACAATGCGGGGAACGGTTCTCCTTCTCATCCTTCACCAAGCGGACAGGAGAAGGTGGAAATGCCGGATGAGTGCATGAGTTATGGCCGGGGTGGGCGAGGCCGTGAAATCAACCTATTTCTAGTCGGGAGGAAAACTTACTTGCAAATACCGCGTTCGCTGGACCGGATGAACTGCACCAGATGCTTCACTTCCGGCAACGCCGGTAGTTCGGATTCGACCTTGGCCAGCGCGTTCGCCGTGGAGAGATCTTCGCGGAAAATAATCTTGTAGGCGGCGCGCAAGGCGGACTGCACCTCGTCCGGGAAACCGGCCCGCTCCAGGTTGATCTTGTTGATGGCGCGGGCGATCGCGGGATTGCCCTCGACAATCGTGTACGGGGCCACATCCTGCGGAATGCGCGAACAGCCGCCGGTCATGCAGCGGGTGCCGATGCGGCAGAATTGGTGCACGGCCGTATAGCCGCCCAATACCGCGTGATCCTCCACGACCACATGCCCCGCCAGCCCGACGTAGCCGGACATGATAATATGGTTGCCGAGCCGGCAGTCATGCGCAATGTGGACGTAGGTCAGCAGCAAATTATGGGAGCCGACCACGGTTGCATCGCCGTCATTGGTCGCGCAATGAATGGTGACACCTTCACGAAACACATTGCCGTCACCGATCTCAAGCCGCGTGAGGCCGCCTTTGTATTTCAAGTCCTGGGTCGGCTTGCCGATGACGGCGAACGGAAAAATCTCGTTCTCCGACCCCAGCTTGGTATGCCCGTCGACCACAACGTGCGAATGCAGTCGGCAGTTCTCGCCGAGCGTGACGTGCTCGCCGATCAGGCAGTAAGGCCCGATTTCGCAGCCGGACGCAATGCGTGCCCCGGGATGAATAATGGCCGTGGGATGAATCATGCGTCGCGGAGCATAAACGTGACTTCCGCCTCGCTCACCACGTCGCCATCCACCTTGCAGACGCCTTTGGCTTTGCCGATTTTGCCGCGGATCTTCGTCAGCTCGACCTCGATGACCAGCACGTCGCCGGGCACCACCGGCTTGCGCCACTTCACTTCCTCGGCGGACATGAAATAAGCGATCTGGTTGGCCACCTCGATGCGTTTTAGCAGCAGAATGCCCGCGACCTGCGCCATTGCCTCCAACTGCAACACGCCCGGCATGATGGGATGGCTGGGAAAATGACCCCGGAAGAAGTCCTCTCCCATCGTCACGTTCTTCAAGCCAACGATGTGGTTGCCCTCGATCTTGAGAATCCGGTCCACCAGCAGGAACGGCGGACGATGCGGCAGCATCTTCATCACCGCCTCGACATCCATCGCGCCTTCGGCAGACGGCAGCGGCACCGGCGGATCCTTGGGCGGCGGTGGCGAGAAAGTCTGGGCCGCGCGGATGGGTTTGTTGATCTGCTCGACAATTTTTTT
>Ga0302274_10000227_pt1 | contig 59973 bp, 34 predicted proteins | sample III_Bog_N2_1_FD_198755 | JGI IMG/M metagenome (GOLD analysis project Ga0302274, IMG submission 198755) | Peat permafrost microbial communities from Stordalen Mire near Abisko, Sweden - III_Bog_N2_1 | ecosystem: Environmental > Terrestrial > Soil > Wetlands > Peat | place: Sweden: Abisko...
CCGCCCTTCCCACAAACCTTGGAGATCAGAAAACGATCTCCACATTACCACCGCCCCGACGACCACGAGAATAGTTCTTCCACTTAAGAACGCCGAAAAACTGTCCAAACTACCGGGACCGGCTCAGCTTTATCAAGATTGATTTTCTTTACATCTCAATGTGACATCATACACACACTTTGCCCGTGGTTCAGCCTGCCTTCGTTGAGAGCAGTGATATTCACATTTACTGCAGTATTTATAACATTCGGATCGCAGATTATAATTATAGTTACGTGTGATTACAAAAGAATAATTCAGACTATCGACATCCAGAGATGATAGTGTTTCGAATCGCAGAATGACAAGTAATAATCATTTCACAATCTTTCAACCAAACAATACTCACTCAACAAAAAGGACACTATGAATTACTCATTGCTCATGAAACCCCGCATAGTTCTCAAAATCATTCGTAATATCGTTCATCACCACAGCACCATCCTTCGCGCGGTCAAAGCGGGAGAAAAGCGATTCAAAAACGATCCCAGCTTTTGCATCGATGCCGTTCCATCGTTTTTTGCTTCCCGCATTAACACTCCGCAAGACGATACGGCCATCATCAAGCGAATCATTGCAGCTTATAAAGCTGCCAAGCGCGATCAGCCAGGTACTGGCGAAGCATACAATGTCAGCAATGAATGGCTTCCGCTTTACAAACGGAATCTTGGCGCAATTATGGAAGTATTGATCAGCGAGAATGTTGTAGAGATACAGCGAATGTATCAGAACTTTTTTCGTGATCAATGCAGCACCGGGCTGGTAGGCCTTCCTGTTGACATGGATAAACAATATTTCGGCAAAAGAATCAAGACATTATACAAAAAGTATTTTCTGTGCGATGCTCTTCACAGGTTTGACTTATGGAAAAAACGAACTAATAACGCATATTCTATTCATGCTTTAGAGTCTGCGATGATCGGTAATCCTTATGGCTATATCGTTGATAATGTTTTCATTAGAGTAGGCAGCGACTATCAACACTATTACGCATGCGCTATTAATAAATTACTCGAATCGAATAACAAAACCGTGGTCGAACTCGGTGGAGGGTTTGGCGGCCTTGCGTATTTTCTGAACAGAGATATTCCTAATCTTTCATATATTGATTTCGATCTTCCCGAAGCCTTGGCTCTAGCCTCCTATTATCTTATGAAGGCCTTTCCTGATGCCAGGTTTACCCTTTACGGCGAAGAAGACCTCAAGAATGCCGATCTTACACAGCCTGGTATTATCATGATGCCTAGCTTTGAAATTGAGAAAATGCCCACTAAGTCGGTATCCGCTTCGTTTAATTCATACAGCCTCGCAGAGATGTCTTCAATAGCAATCGATCTTTACGTCGAACATCTCACGCGGATTACAAGCGGACATATTTTACATGTAAACCACAACAGAAACGCAGTTCGCAGCGCTGATAACTTTGGCATAGAAGCACATGGATTCGAACTGGTTCACCGCGAACTTGCCGGCTGGACCTTGGCCATCAATCCTGAATCCGATGAATATGAGTACCTGTATAAATTCAGTCATAAAAATTTCTGATAGTGCATGTGAAACAGATTGATTAGCCAGATCAAGGAAGTACCTGTTTATCGGGCCAGTGGGATCCTCACTAGCTGTTCTGAAACTCTTCTGGTCCGATACGACATGACTCCAATCTTCACGCAAGACAGTTGTTGGCCACTTAAATTATCAAAGATAGGGTGGTCACAATCTGCGTGCTGTCGGAGGAATGCATTCAGCGTAACCCTAATTATTTGCATTACGAATTGATGAACATCGAAGTCCTTTTCTAATGAGTATGGAGGCTTAATGGAAGCTTTAGCGCATACCAACGCTGTCTGTACACTCGACACCACTTCTGATGTCTTCACTATTGACGTCGAGGATTGGTTTCACATCATGGAAGTAGAAGGAACACCAGATCTTCGAGCCTGGGATACACTTCCCAGCCGTTTGGAAAAGAATCTTCTGACCTTGCTCGATATGCTTGATGCACAGCAGGTGAAGTCCACTTGTTTTTGCCTTGGCTGGGTTGCCAGGCAATTTCCCCACCTCTTGCGTGAAGCGGCGGAGCGTGGCCACGAGATCGCCAGCCATGGCTTTGGTCATCAGTTGGTGCATGGCCTTACAGCAGAGAAGTTTCGCGAAGACATCAGAACGGCAAAGTGCGCCATTGAGGACGCGACTGGACAGGCGGTTCTGGGTTATCGCGCACCAGGCTTTTCCATTACGCCGAAGACGCCCTGGGCCTTTGACGAGATTCTGGAAGCGGGATATCTGTACGACAGCTCGGTATTTCCCGCTCCACATGGGCACGGGGGCTTCCGCGACGCATCCAAGCATCCCTACCTAATTCAAACCGCGTTTGGACAATTGATCGAATTTCCTGTCAGTGTGGCCAATACGCCGTTGGGTCCGCAATGCTTTTTTGGCGGCGGTTATCTACGTCTGGTTCCAATGTGGTTAATTCTGGCCATGGGCAGGAAGGTGCGCAGCGAGGGAAGGGGAGTTGTTTGGTACATTCATCCCCGCGAGATCGATCCGCATCATCCCAGACTTCGAATGTCTAGAAAGCGGCAATTCAAGTCTTACGTCAATCTGCACGGCACTGCGGACAAGTTGAAAAAAATACTGCAGTCCGGAAGCTTCATGACCTTCCGTGAAGCTGTCAGTCGTTTGCCGAAAATGGAAACGGCTGGATGATGAGCACTCAAGCACCAGCCGCAATCTCGACATTACCCCATTCTAGCAAGCAAGCACCCCAAGAGTAGCCCACGCCAAAGCCGATCAGCATGACCTTATCGCCATCTTTGAGTTGCTTCGAAATGCGAGCCAAAGTTAGCGGAATGGTATTGCTGACGGTATTTCCCACATCTCCAAAAGTAAGGGGAACCTTCTCTTTGGGAAGGTGTAACTTGACCCGCAGATGCTCGTTCATGAAGGCGTTTGCCTGATGAAAGACGAACGTATCGATCTCCTCGACGGTAAGTTTAGTTTTGTCGAGCAAACGGTTGATTACTGCGGGAACGCGCTTTAGTGTGAAGGTAAAAAGTTCCTGTCCATTCATGAACAGATTGGCTGCGCTGCGAATACTACCGTTCTCATCGCACAACTCGGAAAGCGGCTCCTGGGTAAGGCGCTGTCTTGCGCCACCAACCGGCACAATCAGGTTATTGTAGCCACTACCATCCGTGCCGACCTCAATGGCAGCAATGCGCGCGCCGGGCCGGTCTGCACTGAGCACGCTGGCCGTCGCGGCATCGCCAAATAGCACTCGTACTGAGCGATCCTGGGGATGAATGTATTTGCTGTAGGTTTCTCCAGTCAGCAGCAACACATTGCGCGCCGCGCCTGAGTTGATCAGAGCGCTGGCCAACTGCAGACCATAAATGTATCCCGAGCATCCTTGATTGAAGTCCAGAGCTCCGCAGTTGACCTGTAGGCCCAGCCGATCCTGAAGCACACAGGCCGTGGCGGGAAGAACATAGTCTGGACTCTGCGTGCAAAAGAGCAGATAGTCGATAGCTTCCCTGGGGATGGAGCATTGGGCAAAAAGGCGTTCTGCCGCAGCAAAAGCCAGATCAGCCGCAGTTTCCCCCTCAGCCGCAATTCTGCGGCGTTCGATCCCCGTCTTGGCACCGATCTTAGCCATATCCCAAGTGGGATTATCAACTAATAGCTGCTCGTTGGTGACCTCGCGCTCCGGAAGATAAAAGCTTAAAGCAGCAATTTTTGCGCTCATAGTGCCCCTTATTTGGCGGCTTTCGCGACGATGCCGTCGATTACATCCTGTACGGTGACAAAGCTACTAAAATCCTTGGCGCCCAACTGAATGCCGTAGCGCTCATCGAGCAGCGACATAATGGTCAGCCATGCCAGCGAGTTCCAGTCCTCGTATTCGGCGATTTTCTTTTCCGGCTGAATGGATGAGGCCTCGTTTTCCAAAGCTTCTGCAAAAAGTTCAATCAGTTCCGTCTGGGTCATAGAATCATCTCCAAATCAAATTGTGTATTCATGGATGTATGGCAAAGTATTCTCAGGTTGACCAGCAACTACTAAGACAAAAGCCTGCGATCCATCTTTCAAAGGGTATATCCACCGTCCATCACAAACTGCGCGCCGGTAATGCTACGCGCTGCCGAAGAAAGCAGGTATGCCGCCATCATACCAATATCTCCTGGTTCCGTCAGGCCAAGAAACTGTTTATCTTCGATCTCCCGCAGGGTGTTCATAGCGTCCGCAGCTTGATCCAGCATTGGGGTTTTCACATAGCCCGGGGCGATACAGTTCACGCGGATGCGCTTTGCTGCCAGTTCCTTGGCTGCACAGCGCGCCACTGATTCCAGGGCCGCCTTGCTGGCTGAATATGTGGCTAGGCCTGGCGAAGCAATTAATGCCGCCGCCGATGAAACCAGCACAATAGATGCGCCCGCCTGATTGACCACATTCCTGGCGCTGACGGCACGCAACATCATCAATGTGGCATGAAGGTTGGGTATCATGATTGAAGCAATATTGCTGGCCGAAGCCACACGTAGCGGCAGGTGTTTGATGACACCCGCGCAGTGAACAGCTCCATCCAGCGGCGCACCAGCGACCTGCACAGTCTGTGCTACCCACTTTGGGATCTCATCGAGGTTCGCCAAATCAAACACAGAACAGAGATGGTTGGCGGGATTCTCGCACGCTGATGCCGTCTCTTCCAGCGCTTCGCCGCGCCGCCCTGAAAGAATCAGCCGCGCGCCCATCTGGCTTAACACCAGGGCCGTGGCTCGCCCGATGCCCGACGAGGCCCCGGTGACCATAATCAACTTTCCCGATAGATCCAGTGGGTTATGCATTAGGCTCCCGCGTCGATTGTAACTGAGAGCATGGCCGGTCTCATTTAGAGCGCGACGACCATGGCAATGGAAAGACCGCGGTCGTGCGAAATGCTCACCTGCCACTCGGACAAATCCCGCAGAAGCGCGGCTCTCAATGCCGTACCAGAAAGTACCAGTTCAGGACTCCCATCAGCTCTTTTCAGCGTAGAGATGTCGCCAAGTGCAATACGGCCCTCCAGAGGCTCGCTAAGGGCCTTGAGCACTGCCTCCTTCACTGCAAAGCGGCCTGCCAAAAACTCCTGTGCCCTGGGCAATTCCATATATGCCGCTAGTTCGGACTCAGCACATGAAAAGATCCTGTCCGCGAGCGTTTTGCTGACCGCAAGCGAATGGGCCATCTGCGATGTCCTAACAATGTCAATACCGATACGCATACTATTACTTGCCTGTCTACTCGAATCCACGCTCGACAATTAAATGAAATCGCAATCGCCCAGTGCGATGAAGAAATTGTCGCGGTTGATTTCGAATGCTGGAGCACTGGCTCCCCATTCGGCATACACCGTCGGCTTGCGCGGCAACAAGCGCGGCGGCACAGTGATGAACGGCAACGTATTCATGACAGCCAACGAACCAGAAGCCGTATTGCCAAAGATCATGGCCAACTCCGCGCCATTACCGGCTGCCTGGGCAACCGCCGCATGCGAGGCGGCCCGCCAGCAGGACTTTCTCATACTAGGCAGACCGTAGGCGTCTACGATGAATAAGCACTCCATATCGTCGTGCGGAGCTTTGCGAGTAACGAAATAGCCGCATAATTCGCCCTTCCTGCGCAAAAAGAAAACCTTGTATTGAAAGACGGGACTGTCGCGATATCGCCATTTGAGAAACGCCGCTGAACGTTGTCCAACCACACGGCCGTCATGCACGGCAAAAAGCATGCGGTCGATCTCCGCATCCTCGGGCCATTCCACTTGAATCTGGCCTGTGCCAATATGGCTTCCCACCCAAGCAGCGCCACCTACCATCAGCCGGCACGGCCAATCCATTATCGGAGCCAGCATACCGCTTTTGAATTTCCCTGTCGACTGCAACAGAGCTGCTGGGCGCAACGGAGCCACCGCTATATCCAGATCGAAATACTCGCGCATTTTGACCAGCTTCTTCCAAACTGCGGTACCTGCTGGATTCGGCGCCATAATCAGCTGAAAGTCGAAACCGGATAGTTGCTTCAGTCCAGATACCAGCTGAAACAATGATCCCATACCACGCTCATCAGGATGAACCAGGAAGTCTACGATATGTGCTGCTCTATAAGTCTTTTGCTGATGCACAAAGATCCGAGTTAGCGCCATCAGGCGACCGACCAACTCGCGATTTTTATACAGATGAATGCCCACAGATGGACCTTGTGGATTATCAAGAAACTTCCAACGTAAATGACTTTCCTGAGCAATGGCGACAGAGTCTCCGTATTCAGCGCGTGACAGAAGCGCATGAGGGGCGATGTGCTGCTCCCCTAGATTCTCAATTCGTAACTCGTAACTCATATTCCTCTATCCACAGATCGTTGGGTTATTTACTTGCATTTTTGTGCAACGTCTAGGCTACAAGTGGGGCTACCTGTAGACAACGAGTATTTCGAGCCGCATTCATGCGGAGCGCGCCTGACACACGCTCGTAATGAGTATACCGTATGTCTGCACAGTTGCCCTGTGAAGTATGGACCGGCGCAATACTTGCTGAAGCGCCTGATTTCTTGGTCGTCATCGAGCATCTACTTTGGCGACTATTTGACGGTTTCCAAAAGCAGCGAGTAATAAGCATCTGTAATCTGTTCCCACTGATACCGCGCCCGTATGGTATCCAACGCTTGTTGCCGAAGTGCCTGGCCATTCACCTGATGGGCGTTGATTGCATCAACAATCGTGGTCAACTGTTGATGGGTGGAGAAGAATAACCCCGCATCGCCGATTACTTCTCTATTGAACGGGTTATCGTGAGCAATCACAAGGTTGGAACATGCCATTGCCTCGAGCAGCGAAGGATTGGTGCCACCCACGCTGTGACCATGCAGATAAGCGCGCGCATGAAAGCGCAACGCTGCTAACTTGTTCTGGTCGTATACCGTTCCGATGAAGTGAACACGATCGCCTCGATATGCCAATAACTTCTTTACGTACTGATTGGGATTCTCAATATTACCCAGCACCACTAGAGGTAGCGTGGAGATGGACTGCAAATATCCCTCAACGATCTCCAGTACATGATTCTCCGGTTCCAGTCGGCAGACCACCACAAAATAGCCATCAGCTTGCAGATCCCATTCCTCTAAGAGCTTTTGCGCCGGAGGTTCGGACGGAATATCCGCTCCATATGCGATGGTGGAAACCGTATTCCAGCCAAAGTACCGCTTGCGCAGATAGGTGGCGATTGCTTTAGAATCCGCGATAATGCGCGTTGCAAGCAGAACACTGAGCGCCTCAACCAGCGCAATATAAGCTCGCTGGACTCCAGTAAACTTGGTGCGCTTCCACTCTATCCCATCGGTGTTGATCCAAACGCTTGCACCGAATAAGCGCGGGACCCAGGCCGCGAAAGCGCCGCCCATACCGAGCATATAAACCACATCATACTGTCCACGCACCGCGCAAAAACACCTGGCATCCCAGAACATCTCGGCATACTTGCCCAGCGCTGGATACTTGACATATCGCAAGATCACTCCGCTATAGGTCTCGTTGCTTTTGGGCGCAGGAGATGGACAACAAACTGTAACTTGCACGCCACGGGAGGCAAGTCTTGTGGCAAGTTGGTCTGCAAAAGTCTCATACCCACCATAACGAGCCGGGATACCCCGTGTTCCGAGAATTACCAACTTAATCAAGAGTATCTCCTATTTGCATTCTCAACTTTCCGAATGTCGGCTTCGCCAAGTTCGTTCAGTGATGCATAGCGTCCTGAACCACATGGATTGACAAAATCAGTTGACTGTAATCGGGCCCAGAGAATCAACATCGATTTCAATGGCCGCATGTTGAGCGATCATTAGCGAATTCGGAGATAAATCGAACAAGGTTCGCGATCTGCCGTCAAATACGGACATACGTTCTTGAGCTGTTCATACTGATGATGTTTCAAGTAGTTGAGCGCGCCAATGACCTCATATCTGTTCGAGTTAGTCAGCAGCGCCTCTAAAATATATTGCTCATTCCAGAATCTGACTTCGTTTACTATCCAATCACTAGGATAGTCTTTTGGTGTAAAAATATCATGTATATGGACATAAACCCCTTGAGCAAGTCGAGGAAGTATTTCCAGATATTCCTTAAGCACATCTCCCTGAGGCCTGATCATATGCGACGAATCAATAAACAGAAGATCTCCAGCATTCAATTCATTGCTCCAATCAATATCACAGTCTTCAATTCTCTTTCTTATAACTGTTACCTCGCTCAATTCTTCCAGCCACTTCATTTCATAAGGTTCAACACATACATGAACGGGTTTCTGATTGGACAATGAATAGTTTTTAAGCAATGCAACCCTGGCAAGCTTTGTGGAATAACCGCTTCCTACTTCAATAATTTTTGACGGTTTGATGGCTCTTATAAATTGATACAAATAATCCGCCTCACCTGGCCCATAGCTGGGATTATTCAAACAAAAATCGCTGGACGAACGAGGTGCATCATATAGATGCATCGCTATAAGCTCAGCAGAATAAGTAAATTGACTTAAGAAATGTAACTGCCCAGATTCGTTCAAATCGATACCGGGCAGATCGCGGTCCTGAGAAAGAGGCTTTGTTAGAAGCGAGCTGTCAAATAGTGGTTCATAATAGTGGTTTTTTATAGGAAACAGCCCTATACGCTTCAATTCTTTGGTTGTTAATGGTAGCCGTGCGCTTCCAATGCGCCTGTAGCCGTTAAGCACCAAGGCTGCAGGTAATGCAGCTATTGCAAAGAGTACATCAATCGGTTTGCCAATGATTGAGAACAGTTGTTTGAGAAATGCTTTCACAATAGCCTCGCTAAAAACGGGGATGTTGATACCTGCTTCACACCACTATCACCAATATAATATATTGCGGTTGACGGCAAACGACAAATGCGTATACACGATACTCCCTCATCGAGAGTTATATATTTAAATGTGCGGAATTCTACAACACGGCGTATAAATGTTATCAGTCTTGTCGGTACGTCATGTAAACATGCAGATAAATGGGTTTTATACTTCCTGACTTCTTTTATTGTAGCATTTCGGCCAGTGCCCACTATGGCTTCTACCGGATCATCCTGGGTATCCTGGAGTAGGTGCTGCCAATCGAAAGTTGGTGCGCGCATCGACTAGTTTGCTTAATTTCTTTCGAGTTGTCAGAGTATTGAGCTTGGCGGTATACACCGTCAGCGTGGGGGCCAGAGACGCTCCCGAAGAGGTCCCGTAAACTAGAGAGTTTGGTGCCGATCAACCACGGAGTTGGCCGAGCGGCTACTGCCTGGTGACCATCAGCAAACACGCTGCGAAGACAGGAATAGAAGCTTTATCAATCGTTTCAGTAAAAAAGTATTGCCTATAAAACCGTTTAAGAACAGAATCCAACGCCTTATGTAGACACCATCATAAATCTATGACTGACACACTCATAAACTTCGTGCACCTCGGATGCCTGCTCATGCTCCTTGGAAATTTATGAGATGGCTGCTCGTACTGTTGCCCATCTTCTGTGGCCAGCCACGAGGTCGCAATCACTCGACGAAAAGCCCGAAATCTGACACGCCATCCAGTTACGATCAGGCATGAAAGTGTTCTAGAGTGTCTGGCGTCAAGCCGCCTATCTCACGCATCTGTGCAGTCCACGAGCGTGCATAGAGCCCGTCCAGCGCAACAAGCTCTGTGTGCGTGCCAGATTCAACGACGCGACCATGGTCAAGCACATGAATCACGTCGGCGTGCATGGCGGTTGTAAAGCGGTGAGTGATCATGAGGCCGGTGCGGCCTACGGTGAGCGCGCGAAAGCGACGCAGCCAGTCCTGTTCGGACCAGGAGTCCATCGCGCTGGTCGGTTCATCAAGAATCACCAGATCGGCCTGGCGAAAGAAGGCGCGCGCCAGTGCAACGCGTTGCCACTCGCCGCCGCTCAGCTCTTCACCGCCGAACCACTTGCCCAGCCAAGTATCGAAGCCTTTGGGCAGCTGACTGAGAAAGGAGACCGCTCCGGCCGCCTCGGCCGCGGCCATGATCCCTGCTTCGTTCTCCTGACAGTCAACCTGACCAAAGGCGATGTTGTCGCGGGCGCTCGCCTGGTAGCGCACCGGGTCCTGGAAGAGAACTGTGATTTGTCGGCGAAGCGCTTCCGGATCGAACTCGCGCAGATCCTTGCCGTCAAAGAGAATGCGTCCCTGGTCGGGATCGTAGAAGCGGCAGAGCAGCTTGATGAGAGTAGTCTTGCCCGCGCCGTTTCGCCCTACCAGAGCTATCACCTTTCCGGCAGGAATCTCAAGATTGAAATTATCGAGGGCCAGGTGGCTGCTGCCCGGGTAAGCAAAGCTGACCTGTTCAAAACGGATAGCCGTGCGCACCGGCAAGCCTGCGCCCGCTCCGTCGCCGGCAGTGATGCTCGGCCGCAGCGCAAGAAAGAGATCAAGGTTCTCAATGAACAGCAGACTGCGGAAGACCTTGCCACTGCCCTCGAGCAGTGTCCGCAGTTGCGATTGCGCCACCTGAAAAACTTGCAGGCAGAGCAGCAAATCGCCCATGCCTACGAGGCCTACCTGGGTGCGGTGCAGCATCCAACCTAGACCGGCGAGTGTGCCTGCCCAAGCGATTGCACCAGCGATCCACTCGGCCGTGGCGGCTTGTGCGGCCAACCGTATACGCCCACTACTCAGCCCGGAGCGCAGTGACTGGAAGCGCTCACGGAAGGCCGGTCCGAGGTTGAAGATGCGCAGCTCAGCAGCGCTGTTGCGATCAGTCAGCATCCAGTCCAGATAGCGGACATGCCGTTCCTGGCTGGTGTGTGCGTGATTCCACTGATGTTCGCGCAGGATCTGGCGACCGACAAGCAACAGGCCGGGCAGACTGCTGGCTAGCAGCAGCAGCGGCATCCACATGGCATAACGCGCCAGAATGCCGGCCAGAACGATAAAGCTCAAACTGTTCTGAAGAATTGCGCCCAGGTTCTCGATCAGCGCCAGAGGCTGTGAGAGCGCATCGATTCGTACACGATGCAATAAGTCATAGGAGCTGGCCTGATCATAAAACGACAGGTCGAGGCTGATTGCCTGCTCGTGTAGTAGTTCATGCACGAGATCCTGCACCTTCTCAGCCTGCACAGAGCGGACATAAGACAGCGCACTGGCGGTCAACGGCGCCACCAGCCACATCAAGGCAATGCCCAGCGCGGGCGCCATTACCTGGCTCCATGGCTGCCCATGGGCAAGTCTGTTGATCAGGGAACGCAACAGAAGCGCTACCCCGGCCGGGATCAATCCCTGGCAGAGCAGAAGAACGGCCCAGGCAATGGTCCATCCCCAGGCAGCCTTCCATACCAGGCCAAGGGCCCTGAAGCCCGCTGGGACCTGTTTGACTGCCTGCGCTAGCTTGCTGAGTAACACCCGCTCGACACCCCCTCCCTACCTTACTGAAGAACCCTGATTTGGCCAAACGGGATGGTTTTAGCCGCGCTCCACCTGCCACTCCATGCTCTGCGGCCATTTATCCTGAATGCACCGATGAGCGTATCCAGCCCCCAGGTCTCCCGCGAGCAATCCATTCCACCCGGAAGGCCACGGAGACGCGCTTCTTTCCTGGTTCGTCTCTGGAGGCGACGGCGTGATCTGCCGGTAGCCTTGTGCTCCGTGGGGTGGCTCTTTCTGGCCTGGATGGCCATCGACGTGCTCCCCTGCAAGCTATACCGCAAGATGCTGAAGCCCTCCGTAGCGCCCCAACATCCTGGCGCTGAACAGGCCACCGCTCTTGTCCAGCGTGTAGCCTGGGCCGTCACCGCCACGGCCAATCGGGTGCCTTGGCGCGCAGTCTGCTTTCATCAAGGCATAGCCGCCCAGCGCCTTCTCTGCCGCGCCGGCATCCCTGCAGAGTTGCACTATGGTGTAGCTAAATCATTCGAAAAAGGCTTGGAAGCCCACGTCTGGGTCGTTGCCAACGGCGTCACCGTGGTCGGCGGCAAAACCAGGAGTCAATTCACCCTGCTCGGCGTCTTCGCGGAAGAGATTCCGACCAACCACCTGAGCTTCTGAGCGCAGCGACGCACTTGCGATGACTGTTTTCCGTCTTACTCCAGAAAGACCAAAATCAGTCACGCACTTTGCGGAAGATCACTTCGGGACACTGATTTTCGCTCAAAAGGCAATCGTCTCGCCCATAGAGTGGGATCGACCCGTTCAAACCGAGGCGCAGCACGACTTCGAATTGCCGTGCCACATCGGTATCGGCAAAGCGAAACATGGAGTGGCGCAGAATCAAGAGCCCACCCGGCTTGAGGCAGCGGGCAAAATCCCGCACCGCCACCTCGAAGTCAGCAAAGTGAATGCGATGATCGCACCGCACCGGATACGGCTTCTGGTTTAGATCGCCATGCCGGAAGACCGCCATAGCTAGAATGGCGTCGCAACTGGCATCGACCAGCCCTGCGGTCGAACTGGCCACGGCGAACTCCACACCCACATCGGGATGGCGGCGCAGCTCACTTCGACAGACCGCAATGCTATGCGAATTCACATCCAGCCCCAGAATCCTCGCCTGGGCAAAGCGCCTACGCAGAGAAAAGACTTCTTCCCCGGTAGAGCAGCCGAAGCTGATCACTCTCCGCTCTGGACCGTCCTCCAACAGCTCCGCCATCTTGCGAAAGATGACCGGATAGCGTTCCGCGCTGGTATTGCCGAAGGGTTGAAAGAGCTCTTTGGGCGGGCGGCGCAGCAGCAGGTGCGTACGCACAAAGAGGCCCGTCTCCTTGCGCGAGCGCAGAACGCGAAACAACCCGTAGAGGAAACGCGCCGGCTCGAATCCCGGCCACTGACTGAACCTTGCTTTTAGACGTTGCTTCAGGTTCGGTGGTGCGGGCATGGCGGTCTCCTGCGGGCGCTGTGTGCCGTGTTCGCGACGCACACCTTTCCATCATGATGCAGCATCGAGAATGCAGATGTCATCCCGGGAAGTTCATGACTCGATGAGCAGAAATATCGGCATTGCGGGCTGCCTCGCGCAAGGGCGCCAGCAGGCTGCCATCTTCCAACCGGCGCAAAAAACGACCGAGACTGACGCCGCTCAACATTTTTTGCAGATAGATTGCGCGTAAGGACGCGTCTGAAAATGAACCCGCCGGCCAATCCTCAATGAGCTTTTGAATGGCCGCGATATCCATGTATTTGTTGGCCAGATCGCTTTGTTGGACAAGCTGAAATTCGGCGATGATCATCTCCCGGTTTCTGGCCAGCATATCGGTGGAGTCGGCGGATTGCAGTCCTTTGCGGCGCTCTAAAAGTACCTTTTCGGGCAAGCGGCCCTTCATGGCCTGGTGGATCAATGAACGATCCTGGCCATTCTGGCAGTAAGCTTCTTCTGGAATGGAAAAACAATATTCCGCCAGCCTTCTATCCTCCAGAGGTGCAACAATCCTGAGTCCAAAACACCGGGCATTGAACTCTTCAATACCCCGCCGCCCGCGCAGAAACAGAGTCGTGCGTTTTTCCTGAAACGGAAAGATCGACCGGCGGCTGTCCTCCAGCACTTCTTCCGGCAAATTGAGAGAATACAAAAATTGAGGGTGAATCGGGCTGAAATCGAAGAGCCTTAGCCTGCCTGCCCCCGGCTTTACCCGTCCGCGGAGTCGAAGATAGGGATCCCAGAGTCCAAGACGCAGCCCATCCAATAGCCAGGCCGGCGCCAGACCATGCTGGATTGAGAGTTGGATGCTGCTGCGAATCGAAAGCCCAAGCTTCTTTCTGTCGCGAAGGAGCTGCAGCCACTCTCCCATTCTTCCTTGCATAAGAAGCTGCGAAAGCGCCATTTCGCCCGTATAGCTAACGGTATTGTTACCGCCATCTCCCGAAAGCATGGTGCGTATGCCGCGGCGCTGAGCTTCGGCATAGATAGCCATGCCCCACCGCCCATTCGCCGGATGCAATACCGGAATCAATCTCTCATTGGTGAAACGATCAATCACATCGAACAACTCGACCCGATTGTTCGCTACCCGGACATGTTCCATGTTCGGATGGCACTCGGCCACACTGGCGGCAAGCGGGCCTTCATCCGTTATAAATCCATCGAAGGACTCCGTTGGGATGCCAGGTACTGAGGTAAAAGCTGTGATGGCACGGCCTTCCGCTGCCAGCATCTCGGCGGCGAGCACAGAGAGCGAAGTGCTGTCCAAGCCACCACTCAGCAACGAACCGATAGCATCGCCCGAACGAAGACTATTGCGAACAGACCTCTGCATCTGTGCCAGCATGCCCTCGGCGTATTCGCGGGGATCGGCACAGTGAATCGAGCTAAGGCTATCAAGGCTCCAATAGCGTTTCAGATTGCATTTTCCATCTTCGACGAACAGCAGATGGCCTGCAGGAATCGTCTTGATTGAACGATAGACGGTCCTATCCTTGTTCTCGACTTTTCGGATCAAAAGCCGTGCAAACTCCTCGTCATTCAGCTCAGAAGAAACTGCGGGATCCATCAAAAGGCCGCCCGGTTCCGATGAGAACCTTAGACCACCATTCTTTTCGGCATAGTAGAAACTGCCCCTGCCCGCCGGAGAACTGCCGAGGATCATCCTGCGTGGATGCGCTTCATAAATGGCAAATAGATAAGAGCCATCCGCATGCAGGGGAAAACTCTCCCGGTAGCGCAGCCAAAGGCGCAACAAAAGGTCCGCCTCGTTCAGGGTTTTGCCTTCTTGCAGGTTGAGTTCATCCAGAATCTCAGCACGATTAAGCACTCTGCCTTGCAGAATCAGGAGCGTATCGGGGGCATGGCTGACCGCGCTCTGCGCATCACAGCAAATGCCCATTTGCCCGCCTGTGAAATTCCAGATGCGCACCTCGTCCAGGGCGCATCGAATCGCACCGCGGTTCAGGTAGACAAGACCAGATTGAATGTTACCAAAACCGCCAACTCGACCGCAGATACCCATGTAGGTTCATCCTGAGCAAACGCACATCTTTGCAATCAAAAGAAGGGATGCGCTCTCGATGTTGGCCTGCTTGCAGGACACATTGAAATACGCGCAGGCATGTTTTCAGAAAAGTTCTGATTCTTTAAGAAAAACTATCAACCATAAGGCATCGCATCATGGAAAATCCGAGATTGAAAGCCATGCGCCAAGTGCAGGCAGGTTGAATCTGTCTGCACTTGGCGCATGGCTTTCGATCCTAAGTTTTTTAGAACCTTCGTTGATGCTTCAATAGTAGCTAGAAGCAACTCCAACTAAGAGTGGGTCGCAGCACTAGGAGTTCCGTCAGGGTTTACTCCTCCGCCCGTTTCCGCGTTGGAAGCGTCGAAAACGGTCAATTCCGGGGCATGCCACTTGGGCAGATCCTGTTCCTGCATCGATTCGTTCATGTTGATTTTTCTCTCCATCTTCATGATTTCACACCTGCATCGCAGTCAGCCTGTTTGGATGCTTAGAAACTATCCTAAGCCAGAATTTCTTGAAATCAAATAAATTATGGTCCTTTCAAACAGAAAAGATCAAAATGAGATAATCCCTTTCTATACCGAACCTCATTTCGTAAACAGATCGAAGCAAAAGCTTAAAGGCAGCCCAAGCCCCGTATTGCCGCGTCGTGATCTTCATCGGTCTTCTGGAGCAGTGCAACGAGTTGCGTCTCGCGTCTCTGGCCGGTGCGCTCACTGCGGAAGAAGCGCCCGGCCAGCGTGGGCTTCTCTCCTTGAAGCACTTTTCCGCTTCCTGAGCAAGCAGGTTCATGGCTTGGGAGGATAGGTCATAGTTGGCGGATACGGCGGCTTGCCCGCGGTAAAGTCCTTGTACGTCTCGTCACCTACTTGATAGGCCAATTGAATCCAGTGCAGCAGGTATAGCCCTTTCTGAGCAGCCTTGCTGGGGCGCGGTTGAGAGTTCTCGGGTTTCCTGTAGACCGAGTGGAGATACTCTTCGGCAGCCTCCAACGCTGGATCAAAGGTGTACTGGTCGGATGGTCCCAGCTTGCGCTCATATTCGGAGCAACCCCGCTTGATGACCGCTTTGACCGACGGTCCCAGCTTTTCATCCGCATCCAGACGCGCACGAATGATGGCATAAGCCGAACGTGCCTCTTCCAGACCATGCAGATAGAAATAGGTTGCGTAGATGCCCGGAGTGGCTTTGACATGCAACTCGTTGCCGCTTTTGGAGATATAGGGAAGCGATTCGGCGATTGCCTTTACCGCCATCATTTGGCGCAAGGTAGAAGGGAAGACCTTCACCTTGTAGCAGTTCTGGCAGGCGTGGGGCACAGTCGCCTGCTGATATACCTGTTTAAAGAAAAAAGTGAGCAGTTCCATGCAAGGATACAGACCAGGATCTTGTTGTACCGTCCCGTCTGGCTTCAACCTGCCAAAATACATCTCAAAGGACGCATCCTTGAAAGGCGCTAGCGTTCTAGTTGCACTGTTTCCCAAAGTCAGATAACCGTCTTCCGTCAGGCGCAGATCACCCCTCTGCAGAGCCTCCTCGATATGCTGCCGAATGCTCTTTCCCCCAACAATCACCGCCAACCGCGCATCCGATGGATCAAACATATTGATAGACTCCCTCCGCAGATTGATTTCAGCTGATTGATCCGATTCTGCTATATCCAAGGCGTTCCATCACCGCGCCGTGATCTGCCCCACTCTTTTAAAGCAGATTGGCTGGTAGCGTCTCGCATCCATCGCCGGAGCGTCTGTTGCGACAAAAGCGAGCAGCCAGCGTGGGCTTCTTCTTGAAGCTCTTTTTCTGTTCCTGAGCGCGCTGATTCTCAAATCTGGCGGCAGCGGCGGACACGTTATCAGAGCGCTACAGTCGCGCCCGATCTGCACATAAGGCGATGTAAAAACGGGATCGATCAACGCCGTTGAAGCTTCGCCAGCAAGAAAGTGTAGTTGCGGAACAGTCGTCTCTTGCCCTATCGGCCAGAGCGGCACAGTAGCCAGTGGAATCGCCGAGCGCAGGCGGAATCCATGAAAATAGTAGTCCGACAAAGCGCTCCCAACACTCATAGGCTCTGTTCTCGCTCCCCACTCTGGTCGAGATAAGCCAAAACCAGTTCCACCACGTTTCCGGCGCACTGATCGATGCTGAGGAGATCAGTATTGAGGTGCAATTCCGGCTGCAAGGGGGGCTCGTAGGGCGCATCAACCCCGGCTATCTGGCTGATCTCACCCGCACGCAGGCGGCGATAGACCCCCAGCGGATCGCGCTGCTCACAGATAGCCAGCGGAGCATCTACATGCACCTCGGCGAAGGATCCTATACGCTGGCGAGCATCGCCGCGAGCCTCACGAAAGGGCGAAATAGCGGCGACCAGCACCACCACACCGTGACGCACCAGCAAGCTGGCCACATAAGCGATGCGGCGGATGTTCTCATCGCGGTCCTTCCTGGAGAAGCCGAGGTCGCGGTTGAGATCCTTGCGCAGGTCGTCAGCATCCAGCACCTCGTGCGCGATGCCTAACAGGCTTAACTGCGTGGCCGTGGCCCGCACCAAGGTGCTCTTGCCTGAGGCGCTCAGGCCTGTAAACCAGACCGCCAGGCCTACTGCCGGGCGCGGGGCTGAGCGCGAAATACCCGTTTGTGTTTCCATGAGTGAGGCAGTTTGCAAGGAATTGCTCATGCGTCTGCAACGGTAATCAACTGCTGTTCCAGCAACCTGTTCAGTAAGGTGAGCACGTCACTGGTAACAACTTCGATATCGGCCTTGTATTGCATGGCCATCGACTGGCAAAGCTGTTCAACCACGATGGGCTGTTCGATAGAACGCCAGATCCGGCTGCCGATGTCATCGAGGCCATAGTACCGGCCTACCTCAATATTCATGAGGATGACCTCGCCACCGATATCCGAGGCCAGTTGCTTACCGCTCCAGGAGACGGTGTTTGTCAGATAAATCTCTTTGGATGCTTCTGTCATTTTCTTGGGTCCCGTTGTATTGAAATGAACAACATACAGGTAAGGCAAGTGTAACGGCGGCGGCAGAGAGCGTCAATCGCCACAAGGAGCCGAAAGCCCTTGTGTACGCTCCAGTATCTCGATAACGGCATTCATGCGGTCCAGGTCAAAGCTTCTACACAGGCGACGAACAGGCGTCGATGCGGCGATCTGCGCGGCGCTTTGGAAGAGGGATTGCCGTAGGCCAAGCCGCATTGCCATCGCGCGACGGAAGATCTGGCTTTGCAGCAAAGGAATCCGGCCCAATCCGCCAACCTCGATAATGTGGTCCGGCTCCTCGCCGTTGGCTTCTTCCAAAAAATAGATGGCGCCCAAAGGGACCGGGTCGTGGGCAAAGCTCTTGACTGTGTCAAAGCGGAAATGATGTTTACCCAGATGGCCAATCAGTTCCTGCGATGGCTCATTGCCGAAGATTGCGCGGAAGGCGGAAGATTTCAGCTTAACGCGAGGAAAGGCCGGCCATACCACCCAGGCTCCATCCTTCCGGGTCAGCACGCAAACATCGTCCGCAATCAGCCGGTATCCGCGATGGGTCAGCGCCGCAGCCAGTGTGGACTTTCCCGCGCCCGATTTGCCAGAGAAGATGACCGCCTTGTCCCCCATCTGCAGGCAAGAGCCATGAAAAGGGAAGACCCCTCGCTGATGGCAGAGCAGGCCCAGTCCTGTGCCATAGAGATAGTTGCGCAGTTCCACCGAATCGGCAGGCAGAATGGGATCAATGAGCACGTCACGGCCTTCGCGCACACCGAGGGTAGCAACACCCGGGATCGCAATACGGCAATGACCTGCATTCTGGATGGTAAAGCGTTTGGGGGCGTTCTCCATTCCGGGGAACGCCGGCGTCTCGCCAATGCGGATGCTGATATCTACGTTCATTCCTGGTTCATTCCACTCCCTCAATTCGGGAAGAGGAATCTCCGACTCGACATGCCAGCCACAAAGACGATAACGATACACAGGTGGTTCAGCCTCCTCCGGCACGCTCGATTTCCAGGAACAAGATCTTTGCTCCCAGTGGATTGTACTAGTCCAAACCCTTTGATCCGACAGCTGTCGGGCTGGCTAATACTCACCGCTGGATGAGGCCATGGAAGTTTGACAAAACGATATTTTCTCCCAGAAAAAGAATCCAGACCCACAAGGCAAAGCGCAAAGGGCGGCGGGGGATGCTCCGGCTGAGCATGGTGCCCACCACCGCGCCCCCAATGCCTCCTTCAATCAGATGAAGCAAGAGCGATTGCTCCATGCCCCATGAGAACCAGTGCGCGCCACTTCCAACCAGCGAGAGGATCAAGCCGAAGACAATATCTGTACCGACGACCTCGGACGGGGTTAGCGGAGTCAGGCTGAGCAGTGCGGCATTTCCCAATGCGCCGGCTCCCGCGGAAGAGAACCCGACTTCCGCTCCAACCGGCAGCATCAGCCAGGGCATCCAACGGCTGCGGTCCTTGGCTTTTTCCAGATCTCTGGTCCTATAAATCATGAAGACGATCTGCCAACTGGCGATGGTGACCAGAATCAGTCCCAGAATTACATTGAGCAGGCTTTGCGAACCTGCCGAAACCATCTGCTTCAGCAGAAACGAGCCTACCAACACGCCGGGAACTCCACCCAGCACCATATAACCCAAGGTAGGCCAGGCCACATTTTTGCGCGCAATCTGCGCCGGCGCGAGAATCAGCTTCACCACCGCGGAAAAGGTCAGTCCCAAACCCACCGCTACCCGCGCCGGAACCCCCAGAATGAGCACCAACACGGGAACTGTAATAGTGCCCGCCCCCACGCCTGTCAGAGAGATAAAGAACGCAATCATGAAACCGATGAAGCACTCCATCTCATCTCCTTGCCACAATCTCACACAAAGACCAACAGGCACTGCCGCACAGATCGCACATCTTAGAAAAGGATCTCCCGCTCACTTCGCTTCGCATCCTTCAGCAACTGGAAAGAGTTCAAAGCCATAGTAGTCCATCCTAAATCGGAAACTCCCGTCAGTGGCCGTGACCGGAATCAAGCTTTTTCTGCGCTCTGGATAAGATCAAATGCTGAGCATCTCCGCTCTACATTTTGGCCATCGTCTCTCACTGCATCGACAAGCCTCTGCAGTGAGGCGGAGTGTAGTTGCTGCTGGCCCTATCAGACAGAGATTTGGCTACCGGTCGCGGTATTGCGCAGGGCTGTTCGTTGATCTGCTCGGGATGTGCTGTACAACCACAGAAACACCGCGCCAATACCGCGATCCGTGGCCATTTGCGCAGCACGGCCAGGCTGATTGGCTACCGCTCGCGGTGTTGGCAGAGAAGTACCCTATAACCAGAAGCAACGTTGCGCTGATTTCTCGGCGCAAATATCCAAATACAGCAGATAGAGAGAGATGCGTTGAGTGTAGAGCGGACCAATACCGCGAACGGTGGCCAGTGATCAGCCCATACAAGCAGGTGGCAACGGGTCGCGGTATTGCTGAGAAGAATCGTTCTGATTGGTCACGGATCGCGGTATTTTCAGAATGAAATGAACTGAAAGTTGATCTTTTGTGTAAGGGAAGTGAATCGGGGCAGATCATAGTCGCTACAAAGCTCCTGATACCGCCTGATATGAAATCATCCTCGAGGCAAGACAACCCCTCGGGGAAGAACCTGATAAATCAATGCAAGTTTAACAAAACAAAACATAATCTCAGAGCCACAGACGGAGGTATGCCAGTTCGCACGTTCACTGTGGGGCGGTCAACATGGTTTCTTTCGCCAACGGTGCGGTTACAACGGGGGCTACCATTTGTCGCAGACCGTGTACCACGCATGGCTCCATCGAATTGGTTTATTGGTTTATTTATAGTGATTTACAGAAGAAACTGACAACGGATCGCGGCAATTTCCGGAAATACCTGCCTTATTACCGACAAATACGGCAGAAAACCGGGAATCCGCTCCATTGAGGGAATGATTGGCCCCAGGCACCGCGGCGTAGACTGGTCAGCCCGGCATAAGCGAACGATGGACCGCACCTCTGTGGGCCTCAAGTGGTCTTTAACTGGACAGCTCCGGCCAGTTTCTGGATAGCTTGCACAAATATCCCACCTTGCGGTGCATCTGGGTTTTAAAGTGTCGCTACGAAGAGTCCGACGAGTCGCCGTTCACGCAAACTTTTCCAGATCTGCCGCGTTCGGTGACCAGTATTCCCGCAGTCTGCGGCCAGCAATACCGCGATCGGAAGCCATCTGTACCGCAGTCGGCAGCCAGCGAATACCGCGTTCAGTAGCCGTTTTTACCGCGCTCCGCGTCCGGCAATACCGCGTTCAGTGGCCACAAATACCGATGTAAACTCTTTATTTTGAGAAGAATAAAAATTGCCGGATGAGATGTTTGTTAAAGAGCCATTGAAAAACTCCGCCACAAACAACATTCAAACAGCATGTTTGGTGGATGAAGAGTTTGTAGGGCATTCTGCTTTGAATCCCATTCGGGACGTATTCCCCGCCGCTTGCGGCAAGGTCGTACATGAGTACGGAAAGCTGGCTGGGGAAGTGTAAAACGGCAGTGAGAAACAAGCGACCACAGAACAGTTGTCCGTGACTGTTGCAACTGGCTGTACATGCCGTATTTTAAAAGCTTTCCCTGCTTTACCCTGGGCCCTGAATGCGTATAGCATGAAGGGATTCCTGGGATGAGCAAGCTGATTAAAAAAACGACTGCCGAGCTGCTGCCTCAACCGGCAGACATTATCTATTTCGAGCGTAATCTCATCCAGTTGGGCTTCTTTTCTTCAACCGACGAGACGGTGAAGCGACCTACCGAGCGGCGCATCAAGATGAATGTGGTGATGGCCGAAGGGCAGAATGTGGAGTCGGAGATTCTCTTCACCTGTCCCTCGGGAGTGGCCAACGCCAACGATCTGGACAAGTGGATGGTTTTCATGGCCTTTGCGCGCGATCAGAAGGATCGCGACGGAGTGCTGATCAATCCCATCTATTTCACTGCGTACCAGATGATCAAGCGGCAGGGACTGGCCGATTCCGGCTCGAATTACGCCGAGGTGGAGAACTGGTGCAAGCGGATGTACGAGTCCGGCATCACCTCCAAGCATGTGATCTGGCTGGCCGCCTCGAAGAGCTATGCCGACAAGAATGTGCGCGTCTTTGAGAGCTATGAGCGGCAAGGCAACACGGCCGACCGGCGCAGCGAGCGCTATGCGGTGTGGCTGCCCAGCTGGCTCTTGAACAACCTCAATGCCGAGTATGTCTTGCTTGAGGATCTGAACGCCTATCGCAAGCTGAAAAAGCCCGCCGCTCGCGGTATTTTCGTCTACATGCACCGCTGGTTTGAGCGCAGCGGAGGGCATACTGTAGAGCGCGATTACAAGAAACTTTGTGAATTCCTGGGCATTCGTGCGCAGACCATGCCCTCGCGCATCAAGCGCACGCTGGGGTTGGCGCTGGATGAGTTGGTGGAGAAGAAGTATCTGGCGCGCTGGGATCTGCAGCGGCGTCCCAGTGGCGATTTCAAGGTGATCTTGTGGCCGGGGGAGGGAATCAAGCACGCACTTGCTTCACAGCCGCAGATGCTTACCGATGCGCAGCGGCCGCCTGAGCTGCAACTGCCGGGAAAAACCTCGACCGGCGTTACCACAGTGGAAGAGCAGGAGGCGCTGGCCGCATTGCTCTCGGTGGGCGTGACGCCGCCGCGCAAGGCGATGCAACTGGTCAAGCAGCATGATCCGCTGCATATTCTGGATCTTGTTGAATATGCGCTCTATACGCGGGACCGCGATACCGACCGGAAGATCCGCAGCCTGGCTGCTTTGCTGATTTACTGGCTGAACGAAGATATGCCGATTCCGGCAGAGTTCGAGACTTCGCGCAAACGCCGCTCGGCGGAGAAGCTGAAACGGCGCAGCGAAGTGGAAGCGCAGCAGCAATATGAGATGCAGGTGGCCTACGACACCTGGCGGGACGAGCAGATTCTGCGTGAGATCGAGCGCCGCTATCCGGCTGCGGAACGGGAAAAGGCCATCGACGAGATCATAGCGCGCAATCAGAAGACCAATGCGGACTTCCGCAAGATTCCCACCGAACAGCGGCGCATAGTTGGCGAGTACGCGCTGCGCAGGGAAGTGCGCGAACAGATGAGCTTTCCCACGATGGAAGAGTGGCTGCCCAGCCACTCCCAGCGCAAGTTGTTCTAGAGATGGAAGCTTCTCTGTCTGGATGAGAGCGTGTTCCGCCGCAGGACACAACCTGCAGTTTGTCATCCAATTCCATGGAACATGGGTCCACGAGCGCGCAGCACGATAAAGCCTGTCGTGATATTAATTTTTCAAAGTAGTTTACAAGCATTCCTGAATTGAAATAGATCAATATCATTCTTGTTAATTAGAACTTCCTAAGGATACAGGGGTAACTTGTCATATTATCTGGCTAGAAGAATGCTTACAATTTCATTGGAATGTATCTGCAAAGGGGGCTCCTGTGCTTGGGAAGAGTCGTGTGTTTCTGGGAATTGTACTGCTCGGAGTAGGTATGCTGGCCGGATGTGGCGGCGGCAGCCCCGCTATGGTGCAGTCGGTGAGCGTTACTGTGGCTACGACAGCCAGTACCGTCGATGCTACTGATTCGGTCACCCTCACAGCTTCCGTGGATAACGACAAGAATTCCGCAGGAGTTACCTGGAGTGTAAGTGGTGGTGGAGCCCTTTCAAATCAAACCACAAGCTCCGCTGTTTATACGGCGCCGGCCGCATCGTCCTCTGCTTTGACGGTTACGGTGACGGCGACCTCGGTTGCGGATACTACTAAATTGGCGAGTGAGACGCTGACGGTTCCGGCAGCGCCCTCGATCACCACCACGGCGACACAACTGGCCAGTTCCGTGGGATCGGCCTACAGTGTGACGCTGGCCGGCAGCGGAGGCATTGCTCCTTATACATGGAAGGCGACGGGGCTGCCAGCCTGTCTGACGCTGAGTACGTCGGGCGTGCTTTCGGGCTCGATTCAGGCAAGTTGCGCGGGCACGACGACGCCAACCTTTACCCTGACGGATTCCGGTAGTGCGACAGCTTTAACGGCCAGCCAGCAATTGAGCGTGGTGATTGCCGCGGCTCCGGCGATCAGCTTTACCGGATCGATGCCCGCCACGGCGACCTATAACACCGCTTACAGCGGCAGCGCGGCGGCAACAGGTGGCGTGGGAGCTCTGACCTACACCGAAAGCGGCACATGGCCCACCTGGCTAAGCTCCCCGAACAGCAGCACCGGCGCGGTAACAGGCACGCCCACGGGAGTCGGTCCATTCAGTTTCAGTGTGCAGGCCGCGGACGCCTATGGCGATAGCGCCATCAAAACATATACGGTTACGGTCGCCCAGGCGACGCCTACAATCTCCATCAGCAACATTCCATCCAGCGCAGCCTATGGTGGCAGTTTCACCGCGACCATCAGCTATAGCGGCGACAGCACGACGAAGTCAGTGGTCTCGAACTCCACGAGCATCTGCACGGTCAGCGGGACTACGGTCAGCTATGTGGGTGTGGGAACCTGCTCGCTGACGGCTTCGGCGACGGTGGGCACCGATTACGCGGCGGTGACCGGATCAGCGCAGACTTTCTCGGTAACCGCGGTTACGCCCACCATCAGCATCAATAATCTGCCCAGCAGCGCCGTCTATGGCGGCAGCTTTACACCGACCTTTGCCAACAGCGGTAACGGCGTGGCTTCGGTGGCTTCGAACACAACCAGCATCTGCACGGTCACCAGCGGCGTGGTCAACTATGTGAGTGCAGGCAGCTGCTCTTTGACGGCAAGTACGGCGGCTACAACGGATTATGCGGCGGCTACCGGCACGGCGCAGAGCTTCTCCATCGCCCAGGCGACGCCGACGATCAGCATCAACGATCTGCCCAGCAGTGGCATCTATGGCGGCAGTTTCACGCCCACCTTTGCCAATAGCGGCAACGGAACCGCGTCGGTTGCTTCCAATTCGACCTCTGTCTGCACGGTCACCAGTGGTGCGGTCAACTATGTGGGCGTGGGCAGCTGCTCTTTGACGGCAAGCACAGCGGCTACAACAGACTACGCGGCAGCAACTGGCGCGGCGCAGAGCTTTTCCATCGCCCAGGCGACGCCGACGATCTCGATCAGCAACCTGCCCAGCAGCGGCGTTTATGGTGGCAGCTTTACGCCGACCTATGCCAACAGCGGCAACGGTGTGGCTTCGGTTGCTTCGAACTCCCCAAGCGTCTGCACGGTCATCAGCGGCGTGGTCAGCTACGTGGGTTTGGGAAGCTGCTCATTGACGGCAAGCGCGGCAGCCACAGCGGATTATGTGGCCGTAGCCGGATCAGCGCAGATGTTTTCGGTCAGTCAGGCGACGCCTACGATCAGCATCAACAATCTGCCCAGTAGCGGTGTTTATGGTGGCAGCTTTACGCCCACCTTTGCCAACAGCGGCAACGGTGCGGCTTCGGTAGCCTCCAACTCGGCTTCTGTCTGCACGGTCATCAGCGGCGTGGTCAACTATGTAGGTGTTGGCAACTGCTCTTTGACGGCAAGCACAGCACCTACAACGGATTACGCGGCAGCGACCGGCACAGCGCAGATCGTTGCCATTGCCCAGGCGACGCCGACGGTCAGCATCAACAACCTGCCCAGCAGCGGCATCTATGGCGGCAGCTTTACGCCGACCTTCACCAACAGCGGCAACGGCACGGCTTCGGCAGCTTCGAGCTCGCCAAGCGTCTGCACGGTCACCAGCGGAGTGGTCAACTACGTGGGCGCCGGAAGCTGCTATTTGACTGCAAATACCACAGCTACAACGGATTACGCGGCAGCGACCGGTGCGACGCAGAGCATCACCATCGCCCAGGCGACGCCGACGATCAGCATCAACGATTTGCCCAGCAGCGGCGTATATGGTGGCAGCTTTACACCAACCTTTGCCAATAGCGGCAACGGTGCGGCCTCGGTTGCTTCGACCTCTCCGAGCATCTGCACAGTCACCAGCGGTACGGTCAACTATGTGGGCGTGGGCAGTTGCGCTTTGACGGCAAGTACTGCGGCTACAACAGATTACGTGGCGGCGACAGGCGCAACGCAGAGCTTCGCGATCAGTCAGGCAACGCCGACGATCAGCATCAATAATCTGCCCAGTAGTGGTGTTTATGGCGGCAGCTTTACGGCGACTTTTGCCAACAGCGGCAACGGTACGGCTTCGATTGTTTCGAATACGCCGGCCGTCTGCACGGTTAGCGGCAGCGTGGTCAGTTATATCGGTGCTGGCAGCTGCTCTTTGACGGCAAGTACAGCACCAACAACGGATTATGTGGCATCTACCGGCACGGCGCAGAGCTTCGCGGTAGCCCAGGTAGCTCTGACAATCACGGCATCGAGTGCTTCGGTCAGCTATAGCGCCGCGGTTCCGACCATTACGCCAAGCTATATGGGATTTGTGAACGGAGACAGCTTTTCGTCTCTGGGCACGCAACCCGCTTGCACTACCACCTACTCCGTGACATCAGATCCGGGCAGCTATCCGACATCGTGCTCCGGCGCGGTGGATGGCAACTACGCCATCAATTATGTAGCGGGTTCGGTAACGGTCAGCAAGGCAACTCCGACCGTTACCACCCCGCCGACGGCCAGCGGCATTACCTACGGCAGCGCTCTCTCTGCTTCGAATCTGACGGGCGCGGCTTCGGTGGCTGGCAGCTTTACATGGACCGCGCCCACCACCATTCCTGGCGCTGGTACGCCGACGGAAGGCTATATCTTTACCCCGACCATCACCAAGGACTACGCCACGGTGACCGGCACGGTCAGCATTTCAGTAGCCCAGGCAACGTCCGTTGTATCGGTGTGGCCTTCGGCCAGCGGTCTTGTATTAGGTCAAACGCTGGCGTCTTCCACCTTCAGCGGTGGTTCCACGACGCCTGCTGGCAGTTTTGCCTGGACGACGCCAAGCACTGTTCCGGGTGCGGGCACAACGAGTTACAGCGTGCTCTTCACGCCGGCGGATAAGGTGGACTACACCACCGTGACCGGTACGGTGAGCGTGACGGTAGCCCAGGCGGCAACCACTATCAGTTCCTGGCCAACCGCCACTGGCCTTACCTACGGTCAGACACTGCAATCTTCCACGTTGACGGGCGGCACTGCTTCGGTTGGCGGTCACTTTACCTGGACGACGCCCAGCACAGTTCCGGGCGCGGGTACTGCGGCCTACGGCGTGACGTTTACCCCCAACGATACGACGGATTACACCATCGTGACTGGCACGGTGAGCGTGACCGTGGCCCAGGCAACGCCATCCGTCTCTGTATGGCCGACTGCCGGAGGCATCACTTATGGTCAGACGCTGCAAGCGTCGTCCTTTACGGGGGGCACCTACACGCCGGGCGGTCAATTTACCTGGACGACGCCCAGCACAGTTCCGGGTGCGGGTACTGCGGCCTACAGCGTGACGTTTACCCCTAGCGATACGACGGACTACACCACGGTGACCGGTATGGTCAGTGTGGCGGTCGCCAAGGCAACGCTGACGGTAACGGCATCCAGCTCAACCCTGGCCGTTGGCACGGCAGTCCCGACGATCACTCCAAGCTACAGCGGCTTTGTGAACGGCGATACCGCGGCGGTAGTGACAACGGCGCCAACCTGTTCCACGACGTACACCACGAGCAGTGTGGTGGGCAGTTACCCAACGTCGTGCTCCGGCGGCGCGGTAAGCTCCAACTATGCTTTCAGCTTTGTCCCCGGCACGGTGACCGTGGTTGCCTTCAGCATCACCACGTCGCCCACCCTGGCGAACGGCTATGTGGGTTCCGTCTACTCTCCGGTCACCCTGGCCGTAGCGGGAGGCACCTCACCGTTCACTTGGGGCGTGGTCAGCGGAGCTCTGCCGACAGGCCTGAATCTTTCCAGCGCATGCACCGGTAGCTCATGCGTCATCAGCGGTACCCCCACTGGACCGACGGGCACGGCCACCTTTAAAGTACAGGTGCAGGATTCGGCCTCGAACAGCGCCGAGCTGCAGTTCACGATCACGATTGGCGCGGGCATCACCATCAGCACCGCCTCTCCGCTCACCCCCGGCGTTCAGGGCACTGCGTATGCAGGGGAAACCATGGCGGCAACCGGCGGCACGGGTAGCTATAGCTGGACGTGGGCTGCAGCCAGCGGGTCACTTCCTGCCGGTCTGGCGCTCAACTCATCTACCGGCGCCATCAGCGGCACACCGACCGCGTCGGGCACCTACAGCATTGTGGTGAAAGCCACCGACACGGCCTCGAACACGGCGTCGACGACCTTCTCGCTGACCGTGTATGCGCCGTTGTCGATTACCACCACCACATTGCCCGGCGGTACGGCCAACACGGCCTACACCAGCACCACACTGGCCGCTACCGGCGGCACTGGCACCTACACCTGGAGCTGGGCCGCGGCAGGTAGTTCGACGCTGCCATCCAATATGACCTTCTCCACGGCTGGAGTGCTGGCCGGAACGCCCGCCGCAGAGGGCAACTATTCGGTGGTGATTACGGTCAAGGATACGACGCTGAACGTTACCTCAAGCGCAACCTTAACCATTGCCATCGCTTACGCGCCACTGTCGATTACCACTACGACGCTGCCGGTCGGCTCGGTTGGCACGGCCTACACCAGCACCCAGTTTGCCGCGACTGGCGGCTCGAACAGCTATACCTGGAGCTGGGCAGCGGCGAGTGGCTCGTTGCTTCCGGCCAATATTGGCCTCTCCACGAGCGGCGTACTCTCTGGCACGCCGAGCGCGGTGGGCAGCTATCTGGTTCAGGTGACGGCGACCGATGCGACGGCCAGCCTCAGCAAAACCGTAACCTTCACCATCAACATTGATAGTGCCGGCTTCAGCATCACCACGGCCAACCCTTTGCCCATCGACTATGTCAATTCCTCGTACGTCAAGGGACTGGCAGCGACGGGCGGCTCGGGAACGCGAACCTGGAAGGTGAGCAGTGGAGCACTGCCGACGGGCATGAGCCTGTCGTCGGGAGGCAGCATTACCGGTACTCCCACTGCCGTCGGGACGTACAGCTTTACCGTCATGGTGAACGACACGGGTGGAAACCAGGCTTCGGCGACCTTCTCGCTGACCGTGGTTCCGGTGTTGGCGATTACTACCACCACGCTGCCTTCGGGCACGGTGGGCGTTGCCTACTCGCAGACCCTGACGGCCAGCGGCGGTTCGGGGAACTATTCCTGGAGCGCGGTGACCAGTTCGTTGCCGGCGGGGCTGACGCTCTCCAGCAGCGGTGTGCTCAGCGGATCGCCCACTACAGCGGGCAGCAATTCGGTGTCGGTGACGGTAACGGATACAGATGGAACAGTAATCAAGACCGCCAGCGCCAGCCTCACTCTAAAGATTGTGAACCCGCCGGTTTCCATCAGCGGGCAGATCTCGCTGGTCAACAACTGCGCCGGAGCGACCATCGTACCGCCCATCGCGGTGACGCTGTCCAGCAACACCAGCGGCAGCGGGTTCATCCCCGTCACCGCCAACACCGACAGCGCCGGAAATTACAGCTTCAGCAACGTTCCGGTGGACAGTTACACGATTACACCGGTGGTCACCACGCCATCCTCGGGCACGACGCCGTCCTCGGTCTTCTATCCGGCGGCGACCAAAATCGTGACGGTAAGCACCAGCAACCTGACGGCGGAGAACTTCACCGTGGCGCTGGGCTACTCAGTCTCCGGGACTGTGGCCTACGGCGGAGCGCAGACCAGCGGACAGATTTATCTGCGGCTGAACAATTCCAGCTGCGGCAGTAACGGGGCGCTGGGCACCAGTATCGCCTACCCCTTCACCAGCGGCAGTACCTACACCATCAACGGCGTGCCTCCGGGCAGCTATACGCTGCAGGCCTGGATGGACAATTCGGCCAATGTGATCCCCGACGGCCTCACCAGTGGCACTCCCAGTGGCGTCTCCAATGGGGTTCCCAATGTGGTGAATCCCACCGGCAGCACCTCCGGCGTGTCGCTGACAGAGGATCTGATCAGCAACGCGGCGGTAACGCTGACCGACCCCACGGTGACGGCGGTCTCCAACACCACCCCCGGTCCCAGCCTCAACCTCGTCAGCCCCACCGACCAGGGCGTGGTCATCAACTTCTCGCCGGTCACCAACACCAGCAGCGTGGAGGCCGTTACCGCCTATCAGGTGCAGTGGAGCAGTTCTGCATCCTTCCCGTCGGGGAGCAGCACCTCCAGCTACTACTATGAGGCCAATGGCAATCGCGGTATTTGGATACTGAACAACAGCCTTAACGGCATGACCGGAACGCTCACCAACGGAAACGCCTATTACTTCCGCGCCCGTGGCCTGCTGGCCGGCAACAAGACGGCCTGGACCTACTATGGCGGCCTTAGCAACCCCACCTCCGTCACCATTGGTGCGGCGGGCTATACCGGCACTACCAGCAACGCCTATGGCCGTGTGTACTTGCCTTCCAGCATCACAGGGGCAGGGCAACTTTACGTGGGCCTCTACGACCAGAGCACGGGCACGGTTTATGCGAATCGCTTCACCAGCCTAAGCAGCCCAGCCTCCTACAGCCTCTATCTCCCCAATGGTGAGAACTACGTCTTCTTCACCATCCTCGATCAGAACAACAATGGCCTGATCGACATCGGAGACATCACCAACCTCAACAGCGCCTACAGCAGTCCGGTCACCATCAGCCAAGACACCGACCTCGGAGACTACACCCTGGCCGCGAGCAACAGTACCGCCGCGGCTACCACGCAAATGACACAGTCTACGGATATTAGTGGCACCACCACGACCAGCTACGGGGTGATCCTGCAGTTGCAGGCAGGAGTCAAGCTGCCGGTGGCCGCGGAACTGAGCGCGCCCGCCGTTGGAGTCTCCTACGCCTATCTGCTGGCGCCCGTGGACTTCTCCGCCTGCACCAGTTGTGGCAGTCCGCAGTTCGATTACCTGCCGAGCATTTCCAGCGCGGTGCCGACGTCAAAAGACGACTTCCAGCTGCAGGTGACCTACAGCGATGGAAGCACGGATTCCAACGTGTATGCCTCCGTGAGTGGCGTGGGAGCAAGCAATTACAGCTCCAGTACGCCAACCACGGTTGCCGCCACTGGTTTGCAGCGTTCGGGGACCAGCACCACGCCCAACTTTGGCTGGACCGATCCCGGCAGCTCCAGCACCCCCAGCACCGCCAGCAACTATCGGTATTCGTTCTCGCTCAGCGACAGCAACGGAAATGTCGTTTGGCAGATTCCGTCCAGCAGCGCGCAGGTGAGCACGTTTGACAGCACGATCACCGATATCACCTGGGGAAGCGATCCAACCGGGAACACCGGCAACACCCCGTCGCCCTCCAGCCTCACCAGTGGAGCGGTCTACACCTGGTCGATCAAGGTGGTGGACAGCAATGGCAACTCCAGCACCACGCAGGCGAGCTTCAAACCATAATCCGGTTTTCAGGCAGCAAAAGCGAACGGCCAGCCCTCCAGCTGGCCGTTCTTTTTTGGTGCAAACTGCGCTTTGCGCTGTTTGCAGAAATGGACTCTTTATAGCCAAATTCGCATTCAAAAAAAGTGTCCTTCTTTGCTCCACTCCGTTAAAAATCACCCGCACAAAAAAACAAAAGTAAGCCCCTCCACTCCGCGCGGGATGACAGTTTCTGAGCAATGCAAGCAGTACAAAAGAGCACGCTTCTATGAGTGGGAATGCGAAAAAATGTGATCTCAATTACCGGTGGGCGAGCGTGCTTCACATGTTCCTATAGTTACCCCGTAGAAGGGATAAGTGCAGCTTTTTGAATCATTAGAATTTTCTAATTTTAGTAACAGTACAAAACCCCAGTTTTAGCGGAATAACACTGATGAATGAAGGCTTGCGGTCGATATAGGGAGAGGATAGACCGGAATAGCGTCCGGTGATTAGGCAAGACAGACGTGACATAGGGAGATGTAGGTCGCGTGTAGTCTGCACGTTAGTCATTGTTGAGAGGTACGGTCATACCGCGATGCAGAAGGAGAGTGCCATGAACAAGACAAGGGACAAACTGCAGCATTGGACGCCGCAGGAGTCGTTTGGTTTGCATGCCAACTACAGAGCGGTAGCAATCCATCCTATGAAAGCCAAGGAATCCCTGCAGGATCGACACCGCGAGCAGCGATGCCGATCCTGCGTTCCACTCGGCCTGGGGCCAGAGCCACGACAGCGATTTCCCTGAATTGCTGGAAAAGCTGTCCGCGAGCATCGTCTTCACCTGTCAATTTCTACAGCACACTGACTCCTGGAGGGCCAGTCATTCCATGGCGGAGGATTTGAAAATGTTTGAGATGCGATCCATACCTGAATTAACGACGAGAAAAGGTATCCTTGCGATCACCTCCTGCGTCCTCAAAGGCAGCGTCGGTGTAGCCTTCCTGCTGCTCTTCTTGCTGGCAGCCGTGAGCCGCGCCAGTGCGACAACAACGGTTACCCTGAATTACATTGCGTTGACGTCGGCATCGACCACGGGGGTCACCACTGCGCCCTTTGGCACCAGTGTGACTTTCAACGCGACTGTATCGCCTGCGACGGCTGGCACCATCACCTTCAAGAATGGAAGCACGGCAATTACCACCTCGACCTGCACGACGACAGTTAGCGTTGGCACCTGCACCGCTACCTCCACGACCGTGCCGGCAGGCAGTGACTCCATTACGGCGAACTTTAGCTCGACGGCCTCCTCTCCGGAGACCTTCGTCGTTACCTCCGTTGCTCTGGCCGTCGGGACTACCGCCGTCCCGGGCACCTCGATCACCACTGAGCCCTATGGTACTAGCGTGCGACTGACCGCGACTCCCACGCCCGCGGGAAGTACCTGGCCGTCAAACAGCACCGTTACTTTTTACAATGGCAGTACTCCGCTATGCTCTGCTGTTGCTGTGGGCGCCACCACAACAATCTGCGACACTACGGCGCTGCCGGTAGCCACCGCCAACTCCCTGACGGCGGTAGTAACCTCTGGTAGCACATCCACGTATGCGACTTCTCCGGCCTCGACCGCCGTATCACTTGCGATAACCCCAGTGGTTACCCTGACCTCTGCAAACCCGGCTGGCGGAAGCGGCTCCGGAGCAAGAGGCGCTACGGTGACCCTGTCCGCGGCTGTTTCGCCCACCACCCTGGGTGGAACGGTGAAGTTCTACAACGGAACCTCTAACGCCACCCAGTTGTCCTGCAGCACCGGTGCGCTTGCCGGGCAGAGCCTGACTTCGGGAGTGGCGACCTGCGGCATCACGGTGCCGACCGGGTCGACGGCGATGGCCAACATCTATGCCCTCTATACCCCGACCTCGGGACCGACCGGCAACGCCACCATGCCCTTTACCATCACCACTGGCACCACCACCACCACCACCGACGGCAGCATGGCTACCACCGCGGTCTATGGCAGCTCCTACACGTTGAAGGGAGATGTCGCACTATCGCCTGCAGCAGTAGCGGCAGTGCCGGCAGCGGCAATCAACTTCTACGCCAGCACCACCTCGAGTGTTTTGGGCACCCTGGTAGGAACCTGCAACACCGCAGTCATCGCCATCAGCGGCACCTCGGGCACATGCACCACCACCACCACCACACTGCCGCCGGGGAACACCGTCTATGTGACGGCTGTCTACGCTGGAGGTACAGTGTATGAATCCAGCTCCTCCGCGCAATTGTCCGTAGCCGTCAGCGACCCCACCACCACCACGCTGACCGCTGCTTCCACCTCAACCTATGGCACTTCCTACACGATGGCGGCGGCTGTAACAACCCCCGCAGGCGGAGGAACGCCCCCGGCGGCCCTGGTGACCTTCTGGGCAAATGGCACGGGTACCGGCACCAATGTGGGAACTTGCACCACTTCCGGCGGTTCTTGCTCAACTACCACCACCACACTGCCGCCGGGGAGTCCCACGGTGTTGACGGCTTCCTACGCGGGGATTACCAGCGGAGGGGTCACCTACAGCTCCAGCCCATCGACGGGAACAAACGTTACGGCCAGCAAGGCTGCGCTTGGCGTTGCGCTGACCTATTCAACCGCTGCCACGGTGGCTCAGGGCACCAGCGTTATCCTGACTGCCACTGTAACCCCCACAACGGTGGCATACGGCACCGTGAACTTCCAGTCCAATGGCACCACGATCGGCGTATGCGGCGCAGTGCAAACGGGTTCTGGATCAGCGAGTTGCACCACTACCGCATTGGCGGCGGGAACCGATGCCCTGACGGCGGTCTTCACCCAAACGACAAACACCACGGACTTCAGCAACTTCGGCTCCGTCCCCAACGGCACCAATAGCATTCAGGTGAATGCCACGCCGATCCTGTCGGTCACACCGACGGTGGCGTCTTTGCCGGTGGCGTCGACCTTCTACTATGGCGCCAGTGTGTCGCTGAACGTGAGCGGCTTCAACTCGGCAGCGGTCGGAAACTCGGTGAGCTTCGTGGCGGATGGAACCACCACGATTGCAACCTGTACCCTGAGCAGCGGCGGCACCTGCACCGCAGCCCAAACCTACAGCGGACTGTCGGTTCTCAGCCACTCCATCCAGGCCATTTATGCGGGCGGCGGCGCTCCTGCTGCCAACACACCTGCTGTGACCGTGAACGTCATTGCCAACCCGACATTGGTTGCACTGGCGCCCTCCACTGCCAGCGTCTACCTGACGAGCGGCACCGTTCCACTCACCGCGACGGTTACCACCGCGGATGGCGTAGCAATTCCGAGTGGGCACGTAACCTTCTACGACAGCACCACCCCGCTTGGAGCAGCAGTATCGGTCTCAGGTGGAGTTGCCACTTACACCATTCCTGCTGCAACCCTGACGACGCCCGGCACGCACTACATCATCGCCTCTTACAGTGGTGTGTACAGTGCTGTCGGTACGGCGACGTTTGGCGCCAGCCTCTCCCATTCCTCGCAGGTGGTCGTGGATAACACGCAGACCATCAGCCATTTCTATAACGGGTCCACCGTCTTCGGGACACCGATTACGCTGTCGGCCGTATCCTCGTCTGCGAGCGATTCGACCAACGGCAATCCGGTTTCCTACACGCTGACCAGCGTTGCTCCCGCTGCTGGCAGCACGTTGACACTTGGCGGAACGACGCTCATCGGAAGCACCCTGACCCCCAACGGTGTGGGAACGGTTACCGTCACGGCGAATATCGCCTCGAACAGCTACTACACAGCGGCGACTCCGGTGGTAGCGACCTTCAAGGTGTATCCGGCGCCGTTGAATATCACGGCCTCCAGCCCCGGAACGCTCAGCTATGGATCGGCGGCTCCGACCATCACGGCAACTTATGCCCCGTATAGCGGGACTTCCGCTACTCCTCCCACCGCGTTGACCACCGCGCCTACCTGCACCTCGGCCTACACGGGAGCGGTAACCAACCACCCAGGAACGTACACCACCTACTGCTATGGTGCGGTGAGCGCCAACTACGACATCACCTACACCAACGGTTCAACGGGGCTCGTCATTACCAAGGCGACACCGACGTTCGGCACCGCGCCGACCGCTTCGGCCATCACCTATGGACCAGTGTCCACTTCCACGCTGACCGGCGGCACCGCGACCGGCCCCTTTGGCACCGCCATTGCCGGCCACTACGTCTGGGCCAGCCCGACCGTAGCTCCCGCCGCGGGCACTCCATCCGCGGACACCCCGAGCGTAAACTTCAACCCCAGCGATACGACGGACTACTACACGCTCACGGGTGCGGCCAGCATCACCATCAACGTGTCCATGGCAAATCCGAGCGTAATTTGGCCGGCAGCCTTCTCCGTCCCGGCTGGAACGACCACCTCAAATGGCCCGGTGTCTCCGGTGCTCAGCAGCTCGACGTCTGTTGCTCTCAGCGGTACTTTCAGCTGGACCACTCCCACGACCATCGTCAAGGGCGCGAATTCCCTGAGCGTGACCTACACGCCTACCAATGCGAGCTACAACACGATTACGCACAACATCACCGTTACCGGCACCGCGCCGATACCGGACACCATCGTATGGCCAACGGCCGGCGCCATCACCTATGGGCAGAAGCTTGTCAACTCGGTACTGAGCGGCGGATCGGCCTCGCTGAGCAGCACCCCGGTAGTCGGCACCTTCGTCTGGGCCAGCCCCAGCTTTGCTCCCAACGCGAACGTGGGTACTGGCAACGGCTCTCAGCCTACCGCCTTTACCATGATCTTCAAGCCTACCGATACGGCGGACTACAGCTCGGTGACGAACACTTACGTCAACAACAGTAGCGGCGGTGTAGCTCTGGAAGTGGACCAGGCTGTTCCGACGGTCAGTAGCTGGCCGACGATCGCCCCCATCTCCTATGGCCAAACATTGGGTGCGTTGTCCAATACCACCGGCTTTGCATTTACCTGCGCATCCACCAGCTGCACGAGCGTCAATGATGGTCTTGTCGCGGGCTCGAATAACGTGAGTGTGACCTACACGCCCACGAATACGAACTACGGACCGCTCGCCAATCCAAACGTAAAGGAGTTTGTGAGCCAGACCACACCGACGGTCAGCACCTGGCCAACAGCGACTCCGATCACAGCGGTGCAAACAGAGGATAATTCCACTCTGAGCATCATTGCAGGTGGCGTTGGAGTCCCGCCCGTGTTAGACCAAACGACGGGTGTCACAACTCTGACCGGCACCTTTACCTGGAGCTGCGCCGCCAGCCCCGACACCTGCTCGCCTCCTCCGGTTGGCACCACCGGGCAGAGTGTGACCTTCACACCCACCGGCACTGACGGCAACGGCAACACCAACAGCACTGATTTCACCACCGTCACTCAGAATGTGAACCTCACTGTCAATGCATGCGGCCATCAGGATTCGGTCAACAACAGTTATGCCGCAGCCCTGAGTGTCTACAACTTCTCCAATAACGGGGCCACTGTGACCGATCCCTCTTTGGATGTATCGAGTGGTACCAGCACCGGCGTAGACGTGAGCGCCATCTGCGCAGTCACCAGCACGATTGCTGATGGCACGGCAATCACCGTTCAAGGCCCCGCCATTACCTCCGAAGGGAACCCGAGCGCGGGTGCGCAAGTCGGCGCTCCTGCCGACTACAGCGCCTACGGCACCAATGCCGCAGTGCTGGCCTACGGACTCAACACCACCGCGGGGGCTGGCGCCACCATCACCATCGAAGATGACGGTGCTGGCAATGCCGGTTCCATTCTGACCGAAAACGACTATACCGCCGGAGTTGCCGCATCCGAGGGCGGCACGGTCATCATCTCAAACACCAACGTCTATACGGGTGTAGGCGGCACGGGAAATTACGCGCCGGCACTCATGGCGACCAAACAGGGCACGCTGACAATCTCCAATTGGAGCAGCGAAGGCGGCGCTGGTAACGGCCCCGTGTATGCTTCCACCGACGGCAACCACAGCCCCGTGCTCGCGACGGGATTGGGCGGCGGCACGGTGACCTCAACCGCCAACTTCTACTCCAGTGGTGTTCCCTCAAGCCTCACCGAAGGTCTTGAATCAGCGGGCGTTCACGCCGCTGGCGCAACCGGCGGCACAGGTAGCTTGATTACCCTCAGCGGCGACACCATCACGACACAGAATGCCTCGATCGTAGAGGTGAATGGCAAGAGCACGGTGACAATCAACAGCACGAACACTGAAAATGCTCCTGCCACGCTCACCGGTACGATGGGCGATGCCCATGGTATCTTCCTGTACTACGATTCCACTCCGGGAGATGCGGTGGTCGGAACCAGCGCCTTCTCCATGACCGGCGGTTCGCTCAGCTACAGCTGCGATGCAACCGCGTACGCGGCAGTTTGCGCCCCGTCCTCGCCGACCGGCTATGAAAGCAGCCTGCCGACGCTCTTCGCGGTCGCCAACACCACGGCCACCATCGCATTGACCGATGTGCAGGTCACCAACTTCACGCCCACCAATGCGAACGCCAACGGAGTCCTGCTGACCGCCTCGGCGATCAGTGGCCTCTGCGCCACCGGTTCCAACGCCAACGAAGGCACCTGCAGCTCACCCTCCGCCGGCGCCACGGTTACCTTCACCGCCAAAGGTGAAACGCTGGCCGGAGATGTCATTGTGGACGCCACCAGCACGGTAAACCTGCTCCTGAAAGCCGATACTTCCTCGGTAGGCACTGCGCTGACAGGCACCATCGATGGCGGCAATGTAACCGGCGGCAAGGTAAACCTGACACTCGATGCGGCCAGCAACTGGGTCGTTACCGGGACCTCCTACGTGTGGTCGCTGACCAACAGCAACTCCGCCAACACCAACATCACCTGCTATAACCAAGGATGCAAGGTCTATCAGCATGACTCAGGAAGCTGGGTAGCAGTACCTGGCGTGCAGTAGAGACTCGGTAACGAGTAGCTCAGACAACAAAGGGCAGGAAACAGGGGCGTCAACAACCGCTCCCTGTTTCCTGCCCTTCCTTTTGCAGGGGCCTTTATTGGAAGGGAGGAATGCGTCTCCCCTCTCCGTGAAACGGGAGACCACGAAGATGATCCCCGCGCAAATTGCGTTTCATTTCCCCTCTTCGGCGCACAATGCAATCAGGGGCCTTCCCAGCACTTGGGCGGAGTGAGCACAACCGATCTTTCTTCTCGGATGCCTACCCCCTACCCCCCTGTAAAATATCTATCTAACTGAAAATAAACGGTAGAGCGGCTAAAACGCCTTCATTGAGGAAACCCCTCTCTCAGGGGGCGATCTTCGCCTTGATTAGGTTGCTGGATCAATAGTGGAGCATGTATTTATGAAAGTTGTTCAGAATCATGTCACTGCCGAGCAGGAATATCCAGACCCACAGGGCGAAACGCAACGGGCGGCGCGGAATGCGTTGACCAAGAAGAGTTCCAAAGACTCCGCCAATCAGGCCTCCCTCTATGAGGTGATAGAGAAGAGGCAGGTTTCCACTCAGCGAGAACCAATGTGCTCCGCTTCCAAGTAAAGAGAGAACGAAGCCGAAGACAATATCAGTGCCGACAACCTGAGCTGGGGACAAAGGGGTCAGAGTAAGCAAAGCAATACTGCCCAGTGCGCCGGCGCCTGCTGAGGAAAATCCCACCTCTGCTCCCACCGGAAGCATCAGCCATGGCATCCAGGAACTTCGATTCTTCACCTCTCCACGGTTTTGTTGATGGCAGATCATGAAGAGGATCTGCCAACAGGCGATGGAGATGAGAATCACTCCTAGCAGCAAACCGAGTAAGCTCTGTGAGCCAACAGTGACAAGATGCTGGAGCAAAAGAGAGCCAATCAGCACGCCGGGAATACCGCCCAGCACCATATAGCCAAGAACACTCCAGATCACATTCTTGCGCGCAATCTGAGCAGGCACGAGGATCAACTTGACGGCGGAGGAAAAGGTCAATCCTATGGCTATGGCCATCGAAGATGGAACTCCCAGAAAAAGAACCAGCACCGGCACCGTAACGGTTCCAGCCCCAATTCCTGTCAGAGAAATCAGAAAAGCGATGATGAATCCAATGAAATAGTCCATTCCTATACCTGCCGGGGTCGGAATATCTTGTAACTGAAGTTGAGAAGCTCGGAGCTCAGACGGACAGTTGATAGCCCAATCGCTGCATCACCGCACCGTTTGCCGATTCAATCCTATCCAGAAGGTCTGGAGATAATACTTCCAATCCCTCCCCCGCACGACCACTGCGGAAGAATCGCTTGGCTTTCGTAGGCTTTTCCCGAAATCCTTTTTCTTCCTCCTGTGCCCGCAAGTTCTCAAAGGAAGATGCCAAAGCGGCCTGCGCGCACGCCTCGGCATTGCTCGCCTGAGGAAGCCCCAGAAACTCGGCCACACGTACCAGCTCCCTGCAGGAATCCTCCAGCATGTCCTCATAGCGGACCAGGAGAACAGGAATCTCTGTTTGGTCGAGCCAACTGGTTACATGCTCGCTCCAACTGCCTAATGGCTGAGAAAACTGGAATTTCATCGCTTTGATGCTTTTGGCGATGGTGAAACCGGACTCGCAGAGATTATGAACGGTCTTCGCTACATCGCTCACGTTGTGATGGGAATAGGACACGGCGACATCTCTCGGATCGCGAGCGATATACACTACGCCGCGGCTGACGTCGGCTGGAAACACAGCTTCACCGGCAGCATTTTTCCAGTAACAGTCATGCACCTTGCGTAGAAGAAGAGGCTCCATCCACGCGCTGGCCAGTGCCCGATGCAGGTCGGGACGCACGGCGTCGATCTCTTCCTGGGTAAGAACACTCGACTTAAAGCCGAAGTACTGCTCAAAATCATTCCGAGTGAGAATGGAAGCATCATGAACCGAGTTAATATCCAGCTTTTCGCGGCGGAGCGAATAAAGCATCATCCGCATCCATGTATTCCCGGACTTGGGATAGGAAGCCAGCCAGCCGAAGCGGGTTTCAACTGAAGAATTCTTGCTCATTGCGGCTCCTGGACTGTTTCAAGGATCAGATCGGCGCAGGCTTCGTAGTGTTCCATCTGGGAAGGGTGCTTCAACTGGAAGCGCTGCAGATTTTTGCCAATCTCTGAAATACCGCGGAATTCGACCTCCAGATTCTTCATCTGGATCAGGGCTTCGCGTAGAAAGACGAGTCCTTTGGGAGGAAACAGCGAACTGATGTCACGCTGCGCTGTGATCGATGGTGCGCCGGATTGATCGTGAACGATCCGGATCAGATGAGATAACGGCCAAAGCTTTGCTTCCGCCGCATTCATGGGTACAGCTTTACAAGGATGATTCAAGCGCGTAGGCAGACGCTGTTCCGAAGCGATTTCCAGTTTGTCCAACACATCCGGCCAAAGGCGCAAATGCGTTGTTGCAGCGGCAACACCAAACTCCTCGGAGGTCTTTTGTGCAATGCATAGATCGTCTGCCAGCAGCAATGCGCCGCGGCGAAGCAGAGCGGCCGCCAATGCGGATTTACCGATGCAAGATCCTCCGCTCAGGGCAACTGCTTTGCCATTCAGCACAACACAGCTAGCATTCAATGGAAGAAGGCGCCGCTGATGGAAGAGGAGGCCGGCCACAGATCCAGCCAGAATCGTCTCCAGTTCATAGTCTTGAGCTTCGGCGGTGCGTTCAAAGTAGATATGTTCGCCATCCGGAAGCCAGAAACGCCCGACAGCGGAGACGGTAACCAGAACGGAACGGTCGCGCCCGATTTGCACAAATGGCGTGGACCAAACTGGATCTTCTAATGTTGCAGGAATGTAGTTCGGTTGGTAGTACAAATGTAGCGCAGCATCTTCCTGCGCCGTGGGCCACTGAGGAATGGTTGTCAGAGGTATGGCGGAACGCAGGCAAAAGCCGTGAAAGTAGTAATTCTGCAAACGCCCTCCCTGATTCATCGGCAACTCTGGCTTGTCCCACACTGATGCTTCTGTACGAGTTCGACAATGCGGTCAACGCTCTCATCGATGCTCAGGCGATCTGTCAGAAGATGCAGTTCAGGTTGCAAAGGCGGTTCATAGGGAGCATCAACGCCTGCTACCTGGCTGATTTCACCGGACCGAAGACGGCGGTAGACTCCCAGGGGATCGCGTGTTTCGCAAATTGCCAGCGGTGCATCGACATACACTTCCATAAAGGCGCCGATGCGACGGCGGGCATCTGCGCGTGCCTCCCTGTACGGTGAGATTGCGGCGGCAAGTACCACCACGCCATGACGTACCAGCAGATTGGCCACATACGCAATGCGCCGGATGTTCTCCTCTCGATCCTTTTTGGAGAAACCCAGATCACGGTTGAGATCCTTGCGCAATTCGTCTGCGTCCAGAACTTCATGGGCAATTCCCATGGCTTGCAAACGAATCGCTGTCGCGCGAGCAAGTGTACTCTTTCCAGCCGCGCTCAAGCCTGTAAACCAGACGGTCAACCCCGGATTCTCGCGCACAGCCACTGCGGGCTGTTCCTCGATAGCAATGGCCCCCTCATATCTCTCATTCATCGCACAAGCAGATGGGTGGACTTCATTTTTGGTTTCATTCTTCAAAAGAGGATCTCCGTTCTCTGTCCAGCAAAATACAGCAAAACAATAGCCGGAATGATTCAGCAGCTTTGGCAGGTTTCATCATGGCCGTTCAATGTCTCAGTCCATGTGCGGGGCAGCATGGCATTTTCTGAAACACTGTAGACCGAAACCAGACACTCAAGTCGGCGCGACCAGCAGGGAGCGACGACCTACGATGTCGCCATAAAGTTCACACTATTTCAGAAAATGCTCGAATACTGTGAGCGTCTTCCAGTATTTCCATCGTGTTATTCATCCGTGTAAAGTCAAAACTTCGAAAGAGCCTGCGAATTTTCACTTTACCTGCGATCAGTGCAGAATTTTTGAAGAATTCTATCTGCCGTCCCATACGCAATCCCCATTGGCGGCGAAAGATCTGACCCTGCAACAGCGCAATACGGTCCAAACCTTTCACTTCCTCTATTCTCTCCAGTTCGCCATCTTCCGCCTTTTCGAGAAAATAGATTGCGCCCAGTGGCAGTGGCGTCACGTCAAAACTCTTCACCGGATCAAAGCAAAAATGATGCTTCCCCTGCAGGCTCAGAGTCTCTAGCCCTGGATTTTGTCCAAAGATGGCCTTGTGTGCGGCAGGCTTTAGCTTTACGCGCGGAAAGGCCGGCCAGACAACCCATCTTCCATCGCGCAGGGTCAGCGCACAGACATCGTCGGCAAGCAGTCTATAGCCACGATGGGTGAGCGCGGCAGCTAGGGTCGATTTCCCAGCGCCGGATTTACCCGAAAAAATCACAGCCTGGTCGCCTATTTGCAGGCAAGAGCCATGGAAGGGAAGAACGCCACGTTGATGGCAAAGAAGTCCAAGTCCTGATCCAAACAGATAATTCCGGAACTGTGTCGATTCCACAGAAATCGCGGGTTCGACGGTCAGTTCCCGGCCGCCCTTTACGCCGAAGACAGCAATTCCTGGAATCTGAATACGGCAATCGTCGCTTCCCTGCATCGTGAACCGCAGCGTATTGGCTTCCATGTTCGGGTATTGAGGAACTGCACCTATACGGATACGAATATCAACCTCGGCCTCCGGATCGTCCCACGGGCGCAGTTCAGGCAGAGGGATTTCTGATTCAAGATGCCATCCACAGAGGAAGAGGTGATTCACGGGCGGTTTTGTATACCTTTTCGGGCGAAGTTTCTCTGAAAACATCTTATACTGTGGCCTCCTGCAAAGGGATCTGTCGCTCTCTTCCTTCACTGTCAGGCACCGCAGCGACTCGGCATAAAGACTCATCCCCGAACAGTCCGCGGTGCAAAGGGCTATTTCAGCTTGCAGAATTTAGCGCTCACTCACGACCTACCTTGCCTGTACACTGGATTCCTCGCGTTCTGCAACGCTGCTTTTGGGATAAGGCAGATGGAACACGTCCTCCACTGCCGGTGCTTGCCGAGCGCTGTGTCTTTGCAGATAGATTGTGATTGAGGGGTTTAGCCCAACCTTTTTCATCCGCATTTGTGGTGAGGTGAGAGCGATTGGCGAACAGATGTGCGCCCAACAGTGTACATGGGGCGCTAAATTTGTAAATATAACAACGAAGGAGTTTCAAATGAGTCACTTCCGTGCCGAAAACAGACTTTCACGCGTCTCAGAGATGATCTCTACAGACCTTGATAACGAGACCGTTCTGATGAGTGTTGAGGCGGGATTTTATTACGGCCTGGAAGGCTCGGCGCAGAGCATCTGGAAGGCTCTGGAGACACAGATTACCTTTTCCGAGCTGATAGACCGCCTTACTCGGGAGTATGAGGTGACGCCTGAGGCCTGCTCCGCGGATGTAGAGAAATTCCTCCTCAAGATGCAGAAGGAAGGGCTGCTGCGTGTGGAGTAATCTTCTGCGTTTTCTCCAGCTTCCAGTCGCGCGGAAGCTGCTTTTGCTGGAAGCCCTCTATTTTCTGGCAGTGGCTCGACTGGCAATGTTTCTTCTCCCTTTTCGCAGAGTCGCAACCTGGCTGGGCACCGTGGGTGCCGAAACACCGCAAACCGCTGCGGAGGAGTTTATCCGGCAGGCCCGGGAGATTGCGTGGGCAATCGCAGTGCTTGCCCGCCGGGTTCCGTGGGATAGCCGTTGTCTGGCACAAGCGCTTGCGGGAACAGCCATGTTGCGCCGCCGCAGCTTGGAAGGCACGGTCAGCTTTGGTGCTGGCAGGGACGGGGAGAGCAAGTTTTCCGCTCACGCCTGGTTGCGTTTCGGCCCACTGATGGTGACCGGAGGCCCGGGACATGATCGTTTTCAATTATTTACAACCTTTGCGCGGAGAGAAAAGTGAGCGGAATCTACGGCATTTGCCGTTTCGATGGCGCACCGGTTGACCCAGAATGGATGGAGCGGATGCGTTCGGCCATGGCGTACTATGGCCCGGATGGCGGCGGTAGCCGGATCGAGGGACCGGTTGGTATGGGCCATTTGCTGCTGGCAACCAATCCGGAAGACGTCTATGAGAACCAGCCGATGGCGACAGCACGCGGAATGATCGTCTGTGCTGCCAGACTGGACAACCGCGCTGATCTGTTCGATGCATTCCATATTTCTTCGCAGCAAGCTCCGCTGGTTTCGGACGGCAAACTGGTCAGCTTGGCTTGGGAACGCTGGGGCGAGCAGGTGGCGCCGCATCTGCACGGAGACTGGGCGCTGGCCGGTTGGGATGCGCGGGAGCGAAAACTCGTGCTGCTTGGTGATGCCTGTGGGTGTAGCGCTCTTTATTACTACCCGGCAAAGGGCTACATTGCCTTTGCCTCCAATTTGAAGGCGCTGCTTGCCTTGCCTGGAGTGGTGAAAGAGCCTGACCTGCTGCGTATTGCCGAAGTTCTGGCGGTTTGGCAGCATGACGCAGAACTTACTGCATATAAAGGATTTAAACGTATTGTCAGGGCGCACGGGATGTCGGTCGACGACAACGGAAAGATGCGATCCTGGCGTCATTGGTCACCCGAAGGGCGGGAGTTGCTGCGTTATCGACGTGATGAAGAGTACGTCGAGGAATTTCTGGACCATTACAACCGCGCGGTACAAAGCTGCCTGCGTACCCAAAAACCGGTGGCGGCTCTACTCTCCGGCGGGCGCGACTCCGGTTCCGTGGTCTCTCTGGCGGCGGAGATGCTCGCTCGGCAGAATCGAACTCTGACCGCATACACTTCGGTTCCTGCCTTCTCAACCGAGGGAGTAGAGAAAAACTGGTTTGGCAACGAGTGGGAACGGGCTCATGCCATAGCGACAATGGCGGGGCCGAATGTGCGGCACGTTCCCGAGGATGCTGCCGGTTATGGGCTCATTCAGGGAATTGAGCATTTTCTTGCCATCCACGATGGTCCCATACACAGTGCCGGTAATCTATTTTGGATTCAGGCCATCACGGAGTCTGCGGCAAGAAGCGGTGCGGGAGTCCTTTTGACAGGCCAGAAAGGAAACGCAAGCGTTTCCTGGTCAGGGAATGGTGGAGCACTTCTGGCGCTTTTGCAGGGAGACCCCAACTTGGCACGGCAGTTGTTGCTTTATGCAGAGCCGAATTTGTGGCTAACCATAAAGAGACAGATTTTGAAACCAGTGCTTTCTCCCGTTCAACGTTTGTTGAAACGACTAAAAAATCCCATTCGTAGTCCATGGCGAGAGTATTCTGCACTGAATCCGCAACTGGCAGTTGAATTGGATCTGGACTGCCGCATGCGCAGAGCCAGGCATGATTCCTCTCTTTATATATCTCCTCTGGAAGACAAGCGCCTTCGCTTTTTTGTTCCAGGAACGGGAAGTGGAGTTAGCATGCATTCTGAGGCGGGCGCGCGTCATTCACTGTTGATTTGCGACCCGACATGTAATCAATCCCTGGTTGAATTCCTGTTTCGGGTTCCAGACATTCAATTTCGTAGGAACGGACAATCGAGTTACCTGTTCTTGCGAGCATTTCAGAAGCGCATACCGTATGACGTGCTTACCGGGCAGAGCCGTGGTATGCAGGCGGCGGATATTGGACCGAGGGTGTTGAGGGAATTGCCCGCATTTAGTGCCTGTTTAGAAAGTTTTGCGAACGTCCCCCTGATCCGGCAGACACTGGATCTTCCTAGCATGTGTCATTGTCTGCACATGCTAAATAATAAAGTGGATGTTAAAACTGCAAGTCGGGCGCGGACGATCCTGTTGCGGGGAGTAGCTGCGGGGCTTTTTCTCCGTTCTTTGTGACGATCACCGCAGGCTGTGGGATCGAAAACCAGGAGCAGCTGGCGAAAGACTACGCATTGAATGATCCGGCCAGGTTGAATTGCGAGGGGTGGCAACCCAACATCTTCCCCTAGCCGCAATACCCTGGATTCCAAGGACGTGAAGCGGGTGGGTCTTCAGGTTTATTGCCTTCCTTTTTTGCGGGCTCAATGAGGCGGTGTCGATACATTAGAGAGCAGCCGATTTCCTGCTCAATAAAGCGGGATTTTGGTTATCTGCAAAAAGGTCAATGTGGTACATGGTTTCCTGCGCAAACACCGAGTTTAAATTTGGAATTTGTCAGGACAAACATAAACAATTTTGGGATAACTTGATTGCAGAAGGAAGCGTAAACGTCTATATTCATAATGTTTGATGGAGGGTTTCGATGGAGAGCACGAAAACTGTTGTTTCGGAAGAAAAGAAGCTTTGGACCAGTCCTGAACTGAAAAGGCTTGATGTGGATGATGTGACAGCAAATGGAGGTTCCAAAGGGTCCGATGGAAGCTTGACGGGATCTTAGCCGCGCTTCTTGCAAGTCCATCCATTCATTTCGACTGTTTTGCAACATGTGATGAAAAGTTTGTGCAAGCTCGAAGAAAATGCAAGGTCGAAGCTTGACACAGCAAGGTAAGGGATGTTGTCCACTGATCTAGCAGCTTGCGGTTGCGTGTTGAACTAGACGTGGCATGTGGTTGTACTGTTTTAATCTTCTCAATCGCCTGAGTATTTGGCGGGTCCTGCGTTACAAGAGTTGATTTTAAGGGCGCTTGATAGCGTTCAGGTGTAATTTTGCGCGTTTCGCGCGTTTTCCTCTCTAGGTCGTTGTGTTGTGAGTGTTTGTACTCGATCAGAGGTATCTTCGGATACTTTGCGAGCGCGTAACTGTGCAGTTGTGTCTGAGCAGTTGAACATGAGCAGTACCCCGCGGAGAGGTGTTATGAAGACTTCGATGATGATTCGTTACTTCCGGCTATTTTGCAGCTTTGGACTGTTCACCCTTGCAGCGATGCTGGTAAATGCGCAAACAACCATACCGGTAGTAACGCTGGCATCGAGTGCCGCTATAACGGTGACTTCCGATGGTACGACCAATAATGACACGACGAATCAGGCAACATTCTCGGTAACGGCGAGCGGTCTTCCTTCCAGCTATACCTACGCATGGCAATTCTGCAAAACTTCCAATATCTCAAATGGCACCTGCTCAAGTTGGCAGAGCTTCACGACAGCGGCCTCTGGTGGGAGTTCTTCAACCGTGGTCACGAAAGGTCTGCTGCCAACGGCCAACGGCTATCAATTCCGCGCAGCGGTGACCAATACGGTGGGCACTGGTTATAGCGCACCCTTTACAGTAACGGTGGATTCTGTTCCAGTGGCAACGTTGGCATCGAGTGCATCTGTAACCGTGACTTCCGATGGCACGACCAATAATGACACGACAAATCAGGCGACGTTCTCTATCACGGCGAGCGGATTGCCTGCGGACAACTCACCGACCACGGTGGGGAGTTATACCTACGCATGGCAATATTGCACAGCAGCGAACATATCGAGCGGCACATGCACAAGCTGGCAAAGCTATGCAGCTGCAGCCTCCGGTGGTAGTTCGGCAACGATGATTACTTCTGGATTACTTGTTGGCACCAACGGCTATCAATTCCGTGCTGCGGTGACCAATACGGTGGGCACTGGTTATAGCGCACCCTTTACGGTAACGGTGGATTCCGTCCCAGTGGTAACGCTGGCATCGAGTGCTTCTGTAACCGTGACTTCCGATGGCACGACCAATAATGACACGACGAATCAGGCGACGTTCTCTATCACGGCGAGCGGATTGCCTGCGGACAACTCACCGACCACGGTGGGGAGTTATACCTACGCATGGCAATTCTGCAAAACTTCAAATATCTCAAATGGCACCTGCTCAAGTTGGCAGAGCTTCACGACAGCGGCCTCTGGTGGGAGTTCTGCAACAGTGATCACGAAAGGTCTGATGCCAACGGCCAACGGCTATCAATTCCGTGCCGCGGTGACCAATACGGTGGGCACTGGTTATAGCGCACCTTTTACGGTAACGGTGGATTCCGTTCCAGTGGTAACGCTGGCATCGAGTGCTTCTGTGACAGTGACTTCCGATGGCACGATTAATAATGACACGATGAATCAGGCTATATTCTCTGTAACGGCTAGCGGTTTGCCGGTGGACAACTCGCCGAGCACGGTTGGGAGTTACACTTATGCATGGCAATTCTGCAAGGCATCAAACATCACGAATGGCACTTGCATAAGCTGGCAGAGTTATACGACAGCGACCTCCGGTGGTAGTTCGGCAACGGTGACAACAAGGGGCCTACTTCCAACCGCTAACGGGTATCAATTCCGAGCAGCAGTAACCAATACGATTGGTACCGGCTATAGCGCGCCATTTACGTTGAAGGTTCTGATAACGCCAGTTATTACCTGGGCAGTGCCGAGCAGCATTGCCTATGGTACGGCGCTTAGTTCAACACAACTGAATGCGACCGCCACCTTCCTGGGCGTAACGGTTCCGGGTACGTTCGTTTACACGCCGGCATCGACCACCGTGCTGAGTGCTGGATCGCATACGCTTTCCGTTACCTTCACACCCAGTGACCTGACGACCTATGTTGTAGCATCGCAGACGGTGAAGTTGTGGATCACCAAGGTGACGCCGACCATTACGATCAATTCTCCGTTGCCGACACCGAACTATTCTGCGGAAACGATTGATCTGAGCGCCTTGGCAGCGAGTACGATTTCTTCCGACGCTGGCAATCCGATGCCTATCGTCTACTCTCCGCTAACCCCAGCTATTTGCTCGGTGAGTTCGACGACCGCACATATTCTGGCTGCCGGCACCTGTACGATTCAAGCTGCCCAGGCAGCTACCACTGACTATAACGCTGCTTCCACTACAGCGAGTATCACAGTAGGCGGGTTGGCCACGACGGTGACCCCGTCGGTGAGCGGTGCTCCCTACACCTATAGTGATGCTGAGCAAACAGTCAGTTTCTCGGCAACGGTTGCGGGTACGCCGACGCCCACGGGATCTGTAACCTTTACGGTTACCAGTGGTGGCAATACGATATGCACATCCCCGGTGGCGACGCTTGCCAGCGGAACCGCGAGTGGTTCTTGCACGCTTCCCGCAGGCCAGGCAGCAGGCGCATATCACGTCAATGCATCGTATTCGGGCGACACGAATTATGGTTCTGCCAGCAGTTCGACTCCGTCAACCCTGACGGTGAATGCGGCAAATACCAAGGTTGCGGTCTGGACGACCGGTGGTCCTTACACGTACACCTCCAGCGGCGTACAGTTGAACCTTTCGGCTTCGGTGAAGCTGGTAAGCGACAATAGCGTCATTAGTGATGCTGCGAGCGCGGTGAGCTTCACGGTATTGAATAGTGGTAGCACTTCAGTCTGCACTCCTACTACTACGACACTTTCCAGTGGCATTTTCAGCAGCACCTGCACGGTGAGTGCGGCAAATTCCGTGAACGGCACGTACTCGATCAGCGCTGCTTATACCCCGGTTTCTTCCAACTACAGTTCGAGCAACTCGAGCGCGGGCAGCGTGACGATCAGCAAGGCGACGCCAACCATCACCTTCACGCCTCCGAGCAGCGAGCCTTATGCGAATAGTGGCACGTTTACTGTGAGCGCGAGCAGCAGCAACAGCGCGGATACGGCCAATGCCTCACCGATAACCTTCACATCTCAGACCTCAGGCGTGTGCTCGGTCGCAACGGTGTTGTCGGTGACCACGGTAACGATCGCAACCGCGGGTACCTGCACGATCCAGGCTTCGCAGGCAAGCAATTCGTATTACAACGCCGCTTCGACTTCCGGGAGCACTGCTATTGGCCAGGTGGCCACGACCATCAGCGAAGCAGCGCCTGCCAGCAGGAGCTATGCGACCTGGGCGCAGAGTGTCTCCTTGAGTGCGACAGTGAAGGACTCCACCGGAACCACTACATTGACGGGGGCGACCGGAACCATCACCTTCACGGCATACGACAGCACTTGCACGAACGTGCTGGGCGCCGCAGTGGAGGGTGCGGTGAGCAGTGGCGTGGCCAATGCAACCTATATTCTGCCCGCATCCACTACTGCAGGGAGCTATTGCGTCAAAGCGCTTTACAGCGGCGATACGGATTTTGTAGCCAGCAGTTCTGGAGCGCAGACGCTCACAGTGGCCCAGGCGCTGAATCATTTCACAGTGGTGCCGGCCAGTAGTCTGACGCGTCCCGGTTCACCGGTTTCAGTGACCGTCTCCGCATATGATGCACACGGCGATCTTCTCACCAGCTTCTCGCCATCTCCGAACAATGTCACGTTAACTGCGAGCGGTAACGCTGTCTTCTCGCAGACAACACTGTCGTCCTTCAGCGGTGGTCAGGCTACTGCAAGTGTTACCTTCCCGGCTGCTGGAAGTTATACCGTAACCGCCACGGATGGCTCTGCAAGCGGAACATCCGCCACGATCAATGTTACGGCGGTCCCCCTCTTTGTGGTCACAACGACAGCTGACAACGAGAGCAACTACTTACATTGCTCAGAACAATATGTTGCCGGAACCGGCGCGGACGGTCATTGCACGCTGCGCGATGCGCTGGCGGCTGCCGTGCAGGCAGGGGCTGGTTCTATCAGCTTTGATTCGAGCGCATTTGCGTCGCAACAAACAATTACCGAGGCAAATGGCACGTTGACGGTGCCGCCTTACACCAGCATTACCGGTCCCAGTACTGCAGGTCTGACAGTCACGGGAACAGCCGGTGCTCCAGTCTTCACGGTTGCATCCACGAACACCGCTCTCGGTAATCTGACGATCACCGGCGGCAACGGCGGCATTGTGAACAGCGGTGCGCTGACGCTGACGGATGTAACGATCAGCGGCAATACGGCTGCTGTAAATGGCGGCGGCATCGACAACACCGGCACGCTGACGGTGATCGAGAGCACAATCGCTGACAACACGGCCACGGCAGGATATGGCGGCGGCATCGACAACGAGTCCACCGGCACACTGACGCTGACCAATGTGACGATCAGCGCCAACTCGACGGGCGGCAGCAACGCTGGCAACGGTATCTACAATGCCAACTCCGGTTCGAACTCGGTCACGCTCTACAACAGCATCGTCAGCGCCAATACAGCTGAGGATGATTACGATGGCGTGTCGAGCATCTCGACGTCGAGTACTGGCAACGTGGTGGGCAGTGACACTGCGATCAAGCTGGCCAATGGGGACACCCTGAGCAGCTACGGCGGACCGACGGCGACCATCCTCCCGATGCCCGGTTCTGCGGCGATCTGCGCAGGCCAATATGCGCAAGTTCTGGCTGCGAATAACCCCTCTCTGCCCGCAAATCTCACGACTGATCAGCGTGGTGTTGTGATGCAGTCGGGTGGCGCGGGTGGTTACTGCGCGGCAGGATATGTTGATGCGGGCGCAGTGCAGACCGACTATGCGCTTTCCTTTGCGCCGCAGCAACCTTCGGCTGTGGTGGTGAATGCCACCATGTCGCCTTCGCCGGCTGTCAAATTGCTGGAGAACGGCGTGGCCTTTGCCGATGGCACCGATACCACCTCCATCCTGCTCACACTTCCCGGAGTGGAGGGAACACTTACTGGAGGTTCCGCGGCAACATCGGCGTCGACCGGAATTGCTACATATGCAGGGATCAGCATCGACACGGCTGGCACACCAGACACTCTGACGGCTAACCTGACGCTGAATGGATCCATTGCCATCAGCAAGACAAGCTCAAACTTCACCGTCAACCAGGCGGTACCTGCCGTCACTTGGGTTGGGCCGTCGTCTCCCATAGCCTTCGGGACGAATCTGAGCGGTATTTTGGATGCAGTCGCGACCGACCCCAACACCAGCGCCCTACTCAATAGCGGAGGAACCTGGGCCTACACCGCCACACCAAGTTTAGGCAGCCCACAAACGGTGACCAGCGCGACGGTGCTGCATGTGGGAACTTATACACTGACAGCCTACTTTACCCCGACATCGCTCAGCGAAGTGACAGACTATACGTCGACCGGATACACCACAACGCATGTGACGGTGAGCCCGGCGACGCCCACGGTTACGGTGGCAAGTCTGACCTCGGTTCCGTTCGGCACGAAGGGGCTTGTGACGTTGCTGAGCGCAACGGCGAAGAACCCGACCGACAGCCATGCACTGACCGATAGCGGTTGGGCTTACACCTACACGGGAACGGTCAACAGTTCCCCTGTCAGCGGGACTCTTACCGACACAACGCTGCTTCATGCGGGCAGCTACACACTGACTGCAACCTTCACCGCACCCAACAGCACCGACTACAACCAGGCTGGATCGAGTTCCACCTCGCTTACGGTGAGCCCGGCGACGCCTACGGTCACGGTGGCAAGTCTGACCTCGGTTCCGTTCGGCACGAAGGGGCTTGTGACGTTGCTGAGCGCAACGGCGAAGAACCCGACCGACAGCCATGCACTGACCGATAGCGGTTGGGCTTACACCTACACGGGAACGGTCAACAGTTCCCCTGTCAGCGGCACTCTTACCGACACAACGCTGCTTCATGCGGGCAGCTACACACTGACTGCGACCTTCACCGCACCCAACAGCACCGACTACAACCAGGCTGGATCGAGTTCCACCTCGCTTACGGTGAGCCCGGCGACGCCTACGGTCACGGTGGCAAGCCTGACCTCGGTTCCGTTCGGCACGAAGGGTCTTGTGACGTTGCTGAGCGCGACGGCGAAGAACCCGACCGACAGCCATGCACTGACCGATAGCGGTTGGGCTTACACCTACACGGGGACGGTCAACAGTTCCCCTGTCAGCGGGACTCTTACCGACACGACGCTGCTTCATGCGGGCAGCTACACACTGACCGCGACCTTCACCGCACCCAACAGCACCGACTACAACCAGGCTGGATCGAGTTCCACCTCGCTTACGGTGAGCCCGGCGACGCCCACGGTCTCCGTCTCCTCCCTCTCTGCTGTCACCTATGGCACACAAGCTTCAACGTTGTTCTCTTCGTTGGCGGCTGTTGCCCAGAACCTCCTTGATGGCCACACTCTGACGGAGGGCCATTTTGCTTACACCTACACGGGGACGGTCAACAGTTCTCCTGTCAGCGGTACGCTTACTGGTACGACAGTGCTGGATGCCGGCACTTACTCGCTTACCGCCACCTACATCCCGAATAACACAACGGACTATAACTCGACTGGTTCAGCATCCACATCGCTGACGATCAACCAGGCGTCGCAGTCCATCACGATTACGGGTGCACCAACGATAGCGACGTTCTATACACAGGGTGGAAACAATGTAATCCACCTTGCCTCCTACGCTTCTGGGACGAATTCCGGAAACGCGCTCACCTACAGCTTCGCAAGCGGCTTAACGATCTCAACCAGCACTTCCAATGCCACACTCAGTGGCAGCGACTTGACACTGACAGGGACTGGCCCGGTTACGGTATATGTCAACCAGCCCGTATCAACGGATTACTCCGCTGCGACACAGCAGAGTCTGACCATCACGATTTACGCTCAGCCGATCATTACCGACTTCCTGGCTAACGGAGTGAGTCCGCTGACAGCAACCATTGGCTCAACTGTCACCTTGACCAGTGATTTTACGGGCGGCTCCGATTCAACGGGTGTCATCACTTGCGTCAAATCGGACGCAACAACTTGCACGGTTTCCAGCGCCACGGGTCTGTCAACAGGGTTCAGCGTGACGAATTCGCCAGCTGCGAATGTGACCACGATCTACACTCTCACCGTTACCAATGGTGATGGCGTGCAGGCGACAGCAACGGTTGTAGTAGTCACCCCTGAAGGCACCTGGACTGCTGTCAGCGCCAATTCACCATTCAACACACTGACCTCCAATGCACTCAGTGCGTTGCTGCCCAGTGGAGCATTCTGGACAGCTGGCGGCAGCGCCTCTGATGCAGCGGTCGAGTACGACAACCTCTTCACCTACTCCAACAGCGGAACTCCATGGTCGACGGATGGAGCGTCCGGTGCTGAGTTGATGCAGAATAACCACTTCAACGGCACGGCAACGCTACTGGCGAATGGCAAAGTGCTGATCGCGGGTGGTGGAGCTGTGGGCGGCTCCGCGAACAACACGGTAGAACTCTACAATCCGGCAGGTCCAAGTTCGGTCTTTTACACTAACCTGCCATCGACGGGCTGGTCGCAGAACACCGCCAATCAGGCAGCGACTCTGCTCCCCAATGGCAATGTCCTGCTGGCCGGAGGATGGGACGAAGGCAGCGTGTCTCCGCATTACTGGAACACCGTCTGGTCCTACAATCCGACATCACAGAGCATCACTAAATCGGTTAGCACACTGGGAACGGCGCGCTACGGAAGCACCGCCACAACTCTGCTGGATGGCCGCGTGCTGATCGCCGGCGGTACGGCTAGCGCCGCAACCGTGAGCAATGCCGTTGACATCTACGATTCGGTCAACGACCTGAACCCGAGCGATACGCTCAGCTACTACGATCCGTATGCGACGGTGGACAGCGGATCGCTTTACACCGCCAGCAATGACGTAGTGAGCGGCAGCGCGACCTTTGATGCGATGTTCTCCGGCAACTGCTCGGCGAGCCTCATCGGCGGTTTCACCTCGCCGTGCTTGAACTCGGCGCGCCAGTACCATACCGCTACGCTTCTGCCCACCGGTGAGGTTTTGATTGCCGGCGGAACCAACGGCACGAACCCCGTCGCATCGCTGGAGATCTTTGATCCGACAGCAAATGGAGGAGCAGGCGGCTTCACAACCCTGAACAACAGCATGAGTGTGGCGCGTGAAAAGCACTCGGCAGTTCTGCTGGGTAGTGGAGGTGTGCTGATCTTCGGTGGCGACTCCGATGGCAGCACGCCACTCAGCCTGGCTGAGATCATTACCATCAGCCGCACCGGTAGCGCGGGAAGCTACAGCTACACCGACACCACGGCCCCGGCTGTGAACCTGAATACGGCCCGTGAACTGGCAGCTTCCACGCTGCAGTCCGATGGCACGGTCTTCACCGCAGGTGGTACGGGCACCAGCGACAAGGGTGAAATCTACAGCGCAACAAGCCCGACCGATTACACCCCGTCGGTCAGTGCGCCCACGTCTGGTACGGTTACGATCAGCGGGCTCACCAATGGCAACGTATCTGGCGGCAGCAGCCACACTGCATCCATGACAGGAGCCACTGGATCGGCACTTCGCTACGCCTGGACCATCACCAATGGCACCATCACACCGGGCACCTTCACCACGGGTGTTGACGGCGCGGGAACCAGCAGCATCAACTTCACGGTTAACAACAGCGGCGGAGCCCATGTGGTTGCCACCGTGACCGCGATCGACGTTTACGGTCGGGTGGCTTCGTCCTCGAATACCAACACGATTGTGATTGCCACGGCGGCGCCGGCTGTGACTTCGGTGGCAATCGCCAGCATAAACAACAGTTCGATCTCCAACTACGTCATGGCTGGTACCGCGGGTCAGACAGCTACCTGCAACTTCACAGGCGGGCCAACCATCCCGTCGAACATGACCATTGGCTGGACGATCTCCAATGGAACCTTTGCCGGTAGCGTGACTACAGCAACCAGCAACTCATCAAACACCATCAACTTCACACCTTCGTCCACGGCGGGTCAGACGGTGACGGTGGGTTGCGCTGTCTATAACCAGCTCAATAGCCCTGGAACCTCCGCCAGCGCCACAGCCACTGTGGTTGCCCAGCCTACCGCTCCTACTCTGGCGCTGACAACAGCGACAGGGATCAGCTCTCCGAGCACCGGTGTGGATGCCAGCACCAGCGGGAACGCGTTCACTCTGACGACCTCAACCACCGACCTGGGAATGACCTGGGATTGCAGCGCAAGCAATGCAGACGCTCTTGCCGCCCTGTCGGCAGCATCGAGTGCAACAAGCGGTTCTCTCAGCAGCACTTTGACCAACGTCACATTCACAGCTCCATCGAGCAGCACAGGATTGAACTTCAGTTGCAAGGTCAGCAATGCGGCAGGTTATTCGACTTCGGCGGGAGCGCTTTCTCTCTCCGTTGTCGCTGGTCCGCCTACCAACACCACGGTTTCGATCACCAGCTATGATTCCGGGTCGATTCACAATAACGTGACGGCTGGCGAGTCCGGTCAGGCGGCAGCCTGCTCGTCTTCAATTCCCTCGGGTGGTTCCATTGCGTGGACTATCTCGAATGGCACAATCAATGGAAGCCAGCTTGGAACAAGCATCTCCTTCACGCCTACGTCAACGGCAGGTGCGACGGTGAGTGTTTCCTGCACCATCTCCAACTCACTGCACGCTGCGGGTAACACGGCCAACGCCACGGCAACCGTGGTAGCCCAGCCTACTGCTCCTACTCTGACGCTGACGACGGCGACAGGGATCAGCTCTCCGAGCACCACGGTGGATTCAAATACGACCGGGAACGTGTTCACTCTAGCAACGTCGCTGGCTGAAGTAGGCATGACCTATTCGTGCAGCGATTCGCCATCCGGTTATATTGTTGGTGAATCAAGCGGCACGATTACCGGTACGCTCAACGGCACCAGCACAAATGTCACTTTCTCCGCGCCGTCAAGCGGCACGACTCTCGGTATAACCTGCACCATATCCAACGCCGCTGGGTATACCACGACCCAAGGCTCTCTGTCGCTGACGACTGATCCGACTCCGCCGAGCGCCTCAATCGCCATCGTCAATGTGGATAATTCTGGCCAGTCGAGTCCCGCGTATGTCACTGCTGGTAAGGATGGCCAGCAGGCTACCTGCACGCCTGGTGGTTCCGCTACTGGCTCTACGATCAATTGGCTGCTTACCAATGCAACCGTTGATGCCAATAGCAGCACGTCCTACAATTCGGGCACGACAAGTACCATCACCTTCAAACCCACCTCTACTACGGGAGCAATGGTTACGGTGGCTTGCAGCTACGCGAACGCACTGGGCGTCTCCGGTACTGCGGGAAGCGCATCGGTAACCACGGTTGCTTCGCCTGTCACCCCAACACTGGCGCTGACAACAGCTGTCGGTAACAATGTTCCGTCTGGCACGGTGAACGCCTACAGCGCAGGCAATCAGGTGACGCTGAGCGCTAGTTCAACCAATCAAGGCGCTGCAATCATTTGCGGTACTGGAACGGATGTCAATAGTACTTCGGGAGGCAGTAATAGCGCAGCTGAATCCGCCATCACCACTGGACCCGATGCGAATCTGATTGGCAATTCCAGCATCATCACCTTCACCGCGCCTACCAGTAGTACCACGCTGGACTTCCAGTGCTATCTCCAGAATCTGGCGGGTCTGAAGGGTACCTGGAGTTCGACTCTGCCCATCACGGTCAATGCGTTGCAAAGCATTGCAGTGACTCCTTCCAGGTTGTTCCTGGCTCCGGGCGTCACGCAGCAGTTCACCGCGCTGGGCAACTTCGGCATGAATGGCAGTGCTACCATCACCTCCGATCTGAGCAGCCAGGTAGCCTGGGTCTCTGGCAATACAAATCTGGCTACTGTATCGGAAGGTGCAGTGACCATCAGCGCAATCGGTAGTGGAGATGCTCCTGGTGTCACCAACATCTCTGCAACACTGGGTGGCAACACCGGTTCAACACAGATCACCGTGGGTGCCTGGACAGGTGCTGCTGGAATGCTAACTGCTCCTACTGCTGTTGCCGAACCACGCTACAACGCGCTCAGCCTGATGCTGAATAACAAGTTCTGGGTTGCTGGCGGCGAGAAAACAACGGGCTTGCTGGCCGACTACGACCAGTACTCGAACTACAGCTCCGCCAGCCCGTTCGTTTATGAGAACAGCGCGTCGACGTACGGAACATGGGCAAATGGAGGGTCGGCATCGCAGTATCAATTTGCTGCTGGACCGCACTTGAACGGTACTGCATCGGCGGATACCTATCTGGATGGAGATTATCCAGGATGGGCGATTCTTGTTGGTGGAGAGTCTGCGTCTGGCGTGGCAAATACCGGCATCGAACTCTTCAACCCCAAGGCTAAGTCACCTCTCGGTTTCAGCCTCGACAGCGATGCTGACTATTATGGTTTGGATCAAGGGGCTTCAACCACGTTGCCTGTTGCAACCACCGGTCATGTCGCTTCCTTCCTGACTACTGGTCCGAATGCGAACAGCTTGCTGATCGCGGGTGGATGGGATGGCAGTTCGAACTACTACTCGAACGCCTATCTCTATAGCCCAGATGGCCCGGACGGTCCGCTCGCAGAGAACGCGTACTTGGTAAATTCCGATTGCGCACTGAGCGTGGCTCGTTATGGTGCTACAGCGACGGCGCTGTCTGACCGTATCCTGATCGCTGGTGGCGTCTACAACAATGAAGGCACAGGACAGTCCTCAAGCGCTGTGGATCTGTACTTCCCGGAGATTGTGGGTTCGAACGAAGCAGACACTTGCGCCGCGTATCCACTCGCGGGCACAACCTGGACAACAACAGCCACGCAAACCGGTCTGATCAACGCGCGGTCCAACCATACCGCAACGCTTCTGTCCGACGGCAGGGTGCTCTTTGCCGGCGGTGTGAATGCAAGCGGGAATGTCATGAACTCGCTGGAGGTCTACGATCCGGCGGCGAACTCCAATGCAGGCGGATTCATCAGCTTCGGTTCCATGCAGAATTACAGGGCCAGCCACTCGGCGGTTTTGCTGGGCAATGGCATGGTGTTGATCTTCGGCGGTGTGGGCGGATCATCGACCACAGCTTTCACGTCAAGCACCAGTCTGCTCACAGCAGAGGTCTTCAATCCGGACTACATTGCGGATGGATGGCCCTCGCCCACGATGCCGGTATCCAGCCTCAATCATGATCGTAGTCAGGCATCTGCGGTACTGCTGAGCGGAACATCGGTAAATGTGTTGGCCACAGGCGGTTTGAGCAACACTTCTACCGCAACAGCGCTTTCGTCCGCCGAAATCTTTACAACCAGCAATATCATTCCAATATTGACTTGGAATGTGTCGCAAACAACCTACACCGTCGAAACTGGAACGTTCTCTGTAGCTGGAGATGCGGCCTCGGCTTCCAGCGGCGCGGTGACCTACAACTCCCAGACTCCTGGGGTTTGCACCACCTCAGGTACGCATGGGGCCACAGTCACCCTCCAGAGCTCTGGAGCCTGCATTATCCAGGCATCTCAGGCCGCTGCAGGGGAATTTGACGCGCCACTCTCGGTCAACCAGAGCTTCACCGTCAATCCATAGCCGTAAACGTCCAGAGGCGACTCTGGCAATAACCTCCAAAAAGGGTGGGACTTCGGTCCCACCCTTTTAGTTGTAATCATGGCTGACTGGCCTGCGTGCTTTTGCATTCCACCAGTGCACCTGTCTGGCGATGAAGTTGGCGCAGAGCGCACGTTGCTTTCGATGCAGGTGTGGACGAGCGCATCGAGGTATTCGGCGCGGCGATTGACGCGAATCACTGCCTGGGGGTTCTTGTTGGATTGTCCCAATCAGTTTTACTTGCTAGGGAGTGTCGTCACGAGACTGGTGGATGTGCGAAACTATTTTTGTGAGCGATCAACCTGCAGCCTATCACCGTCACGATTTGAGCGATCATGCCTGGGAATTACTTTCTGCCCATCTTCCGGG
>Ga0302274_10000242_pt1 | contig 58061 bp, 49 predicted proteins | sample III_Bog_N2_1_FD_198755 | JGI IMG/M metagenome (GOLD analysis project Ga0302274, IMG submission 198755) | Peat permafrost microbial communities from Stordalen Mire near Abisko, Sweden - III_Bog_N2_1 | ecosystem: Environmental > Terrestrial > Soil > Wetlands > Peat | place: Sweden: Abisko...
TATGGTGTTCCCCGCACGCGCGGGGATGAACCGTATTTCGTTTCCTACAGAATACGACTCGGAAAGTGTTCCCCGCACGCGCGGGGATGAACCGGGAGATCTAAAAAAATTCCAGTCATAACGCTAAGTGTTCCCCGCACGCGCGGGGATGAACCGACAACTATACAATAGTTAAGATGCCCAAAGGCGTGTTCCCCGCACGCGCGGGGATGAACCTTTATCATACGCGGTTTATCAGGAGTATCTTGAGTGTTCCCCGCACGCGCGGGGATGAACCGTCAACGTCCAAAAGAAATCTCACGATTTACGTGTGTTCCCCGCACGCGCGGGGATGAACCGGACATCCAGTTAAACGTGATTGATCCAATACAGTGTTCCCCGCACGCGCGGGGATGAACCGGCACGTTGCGGGCGTCGATCGCGCACACCGTGGTGTTCCCCGCACGCGCGGGGATGAACCGGCGCTCAAGCAGAGAAAAAAATTAGACAAACAGTGTTCCCCGCACGCGCGGGGATGAACCGCTAGCAACGAATTACAATTCTGCCGCGCCGATGTGTTCCCCGCACGCGCGGGGGTGAACCGTTTGGATTTACGCGAGGTCGCGTACTCGATCCGTGTTCCCCGCACGCGCGGGGATGAACCGCATCATCGGGATATCGCTCGAACGCCGAGCGCGTGTTCCCCGCACGCGCGGGGATGAACCGAACTGAATTCCGCCACAGACGAATACACCCGTGTGTTCCCCGCACGCGCGGGGATGAACCGAGCGAGCCGATTGCCCCCGTGGGCGCTCGTGAGTGTTCCCCGCACGCGCGGGGATGAACCGGGACGGTCAATCTCGGTTTAAGTCCGGTTGCAGTGTTCCCCGCACGCGCGGGGATGAACCGCGTCATCGGTCTGCGTTACAGGGCACCGACCCGTGTTCCCCGCACGCGCGGGGATGAACCGCGGGTCGATATTACCGCCGGAATTGGCAATATGTGTTCCCCGCACGCGCGGGGATGAACCGAATTTGAATTTCCGTCGCTCTCGATTTTGATCGTGTTCCCCGCACGCGCGGGGATGAACCGACCGTGCCCGCGAGCGTCGATAGGCTGGACTCGTGTTCCCCGCACGCGCGGGGATGAACCGAGACTTCACGCACTGAATGAGGCCGGTCAGATGTGTTCCCCGCACGCGCGGGGATGAACCGCTCGCTCATCGAGCGCCTGTTCGGCAATAGAAGTGTTCCCCGCACGCGCGGGGATGAACCGCCCGGCGCGCTGCGGTACTGGCACGCATGACCGTGTTCCCCGCACGCGCGGGGATGAACCTGCGCTGGTCGTCAACCCCGCCACGCCCCTGCCGTGTTCCCCGCACGCGCGGGGATGAACCGGTTCTCCAAAATCGGGGGTACGTCTACGGCACGTGTTCCCCGCACGCGCGGGGATGAACCGTCGTCCACTGCGTCCTGACTGACACCACGCCGGTGTTCCCCGCACGCGCGGGGATGAACCTACAATAGTACAGGAAATTTCCCGGTCCGGTAAGTGTTCCCCGCACGCGCGGGGATGAACCGTGGTGCTCATTTACTTGCTACATACAGTCATCGTGTTCCCCGCACGCGCGGGGATGAAGTGGTGGGGTGTTTTCCCGTGGGGTGCTTGGATTGGGCTTTTCGTGGGCTCTGCTCTTGTGTGGACGGCCCTTTGAACCCGTGACGTTTTGGCTATAACGTCCCTCAGATTCTGATCAACCGAGCGGCGCAGGCTTTCACCGCCGCCTGGACTCGGCTGTTGACGCCAAGCTTCCGCATGGCGTTCTCGACATGGTAGTCGACAGTGCGGTCCGAGATGCCAATCATGGCCGCGATGTCAGTCGATGATTTGCCTCGGGCAACCCATGTAAGAATCTCCAGTTCGCGGGCGGACAGGGACGGCAAAGGCGTTTGTCGGAAGCGTCCGGCAGGAGCAAGGCGGCGTTTGACGATCTCCACCAGGATATCAAAATCGATCGGCTTGGTCACGTAATCGTCAGCCCCCAATCGGCGCCCCTTTAGAATGGCGTCCCGATCATCCAGCGCGGTGAGAAAAACAAAGGGGGCAGCAGCGCCGCTTTCCGTCGGGATCCAAGATAAACGTTCCAGAATCTCGAAGCCCGATAGCCTCGGCAGCATAATGTCGCAGATAATCAAATCAGGCCGTTCGGAAACGATCGTTTCGAACCCGGATTGTCCATCCGTCGCCGTGACAACCTCAAACCCGGCACCGCCCAGCACGGCAACCAGCAAAGCCAGGGTTTCCGCATCGTCTTCGATGCACAGGATTTTGGCCATCATACCCTTAATGTCTCCCGATCGGCATCAGGGCGAGTGATCGGCAACTTAACCGTGAAGGCGCTACCCATGCCAAGCGTGCTGGTCACTCCGATGGATCCCTCATGCAGAATGGCGATGGTGTTGGCAAGATGCAGTCCGATCCCGAAACCCGCCGTCCGATGGGCGTTTTTACCCCGGAAATAGCGATCAAAAACAAAGGCAAGATCATCTTCCGCAATTCCCTCGCCCGAATCCGCAACACAGATGACCGCGAAAAAGCCCTCTCGGCGCCCGATGATTTCGATAGCGCCAGGACGCATGGAGTATTTGACGGCGTTCGACACGATGTTGTCAAGAAGATGGTCAACGAGGGTCTCATCGCACTCGATAATCGGCGGCAGATCCTCGATTTTCAGGATAAAGCGACGATCAGGTGCGATATCATGATACCGTGAGCGGCAGCGTTCAATCAATCCAAGCAGATCAACAGGAGCCGGTTCAAAATGAATTTGTGATTGTTGGACCTTCTCCGATAACAAAATGCCATCAATAAGATGCTGAATGCGCTTCACTGCGGCTCTGACTTTTCCAGAATGCTCCTTGATTTCAGAAGGAGTGGCAATATCCGCCTTGGCGGCGAGCTGTTGGGCGTGGCCGGCGATAACGGTCAAGGGCGTGCGGAATTCGTGCGACATGGTGGCGATGAACGCCCTTTGGGCCGCCGCCGCCTTCCTTTCGGATTCGAGATGCCGTTTCTCTGCCTCATCCAATCGCGTCTTTTCAATGGCATTCTCTTTAAACACCTGAACAGCCCGAGCCATTTCGCCAATTTCGTTGCCAAACCCCCGGTGTGGTATCATCACAGTGAAATCACTGGCAACAAGACGCTTCATCGAAGCCGTTAGTTCAATCAAAGGGCGACAAATGGTGCCGCTGACGATAATTGCCGACATGACGAGAAGCACAACACCGCACGCCAGCACAGCCATAACGAAGTTAACCATGTCGGCCCTGGCGGCGGCATTCTCTGACCGAGAGGCGGCATACTCGGTGCTGGTCTCCCCGATCAGGCGATTCAGGAGGGGTTCGAGGGCGGCGTAGCGATCCGACATCGCCTTGGCCGCCTCGGCGACGGCGGTGGATCTCTGAACCACGTCATGGAACCTGTCTTGATACTCGGTTAGCCGCCCTCGCAGTTCGGCGCGGGCAGGATCGCGGATTGCGGCCCCTCCGATAGCGAGCGCCAACCGGCCCGCCGTGGCATCAAAATCGTCCACGTCCCTGGAATTGCCGCGACCAAGGAAATCCTTTTCATGCCTCCGCATGGTCAGCATGAGGATTTCCAATTGTGGTTCGTTTAAATCCTTCACCATGCCTTCGATAGCATGGACGGCGTCCCGCATTCGCCCAATCAGGCCGACATCTTCATTCATCCCGAGGCTGCTCCGAAGAGCGGTCATCTCGTCGAACCGTTTGGCGTAACCCGAAACCCCTGATTTCAGCGCCGCCGCAAGAGCAAAGCCATCAGGATCACGCAGCAGGGCTTCCAGTCTTTCGATGGCTGCGCCGACCTTCGCGATAGCCTGCCGTTGCCGACCGGCGGCTTCCCCGTCATTATGAAGCAGAAAATCTTTTTCGTACCGCCGGGCTTGAAGGAGACCGATATTCATTTCAGAAACCAGATCATTGGTCGTAACGGCCCGGTCCATAATCCGCTGTTGCACCTCTTGGTGACGCATGCTCGCGTAAATGAGAGTCGCGACCGCGACCATGATGGCTGTTCCCAGCAGGCCGACCAGCCCGATTTGCCTTCTCAGCCCGATTCCGCCCAGAATCATTTCCATCGCATGGCCTCGTTGCTCCCTCCTCCATGGCGGAGGGCCCTGGGCAATTTCCCAGGAGGACTCCCGAGTGGACCCGCCAGAGCTTGGAACCCATAAGAGGGCCAGATTTTAGACTGTCGATCAACGGAAAGGATTTCGAGTGCGGACGTTCATGTGTTGGATCATCATCGGGGTGTTGGCCGTCGGGGCGCCGTCGACAGCTTTTGCTCAGGCTCAGACTCAAGCCACGGCGCCCCCGTCGCCGACCGCCGCCATCGGCGGCACAATCGGTTCAGGCGCCGATGCCGAAAAGGACAAAGCCGACGAGGCTGGAAAGGATTCCGAAGGCGTGGCCGCCTGGGTGGTCAGCCAGGGTAAGACCTTCACCTACCGTATCGCGGCCTCCCTTGATGCGCTGGTGGTCGGATATCTCTATACGGGCAGCCTTTGGGGCGGCGGCGGGATTGCGCTGTTCAATGCCGTGGTGTCCAGCACTCTCTACGACCTGCACGAAATGGCGTGGGAGAATTTCGGCCCCGATCCGCAGAGCGACCCTGCGGGCATCGCCCTGACCAAGACCATCACCTATCGCATCATCAGCATCGCCAACGTGCTTGCGACTGGGCTGCTCTTCACGGGTAATTTCTGGCTTTCCAGTGGGTTGGCGCTGGGGAATGCTGTCATAGACAGCACCATTTACTTCTTCCACGAACTGGCATGGAGCACCTGGGGACCGAAGATCAAAAAAGATATCCCGGCCGAAGCCAACGCCGCCCACGGGACATAAGCGCAGAATAAAATCTCATCGGCGCTAAGGTCTTGGCGGCTTCGATCAAAATGAGTCTTCCAGGGAATGCGGGGAACACCCGCATTCCCTGGACGCCGCCGATGTCGGGCCGCGAATGGCCATCTTGCCTCCGTTTAATATTCGGTCGTGGTGCTATGGGTCGTCGTCCTTTCCCCATCTGGTGTTGTCGTTTGGGTTCTGGATCGGGTCTGGGTATCACCGTTACTATCTGTATCCGTCCTGGTATGTTCTGTCTGGGTTGTGCTGCCAGGAGCTATGGCATCAGGAATGATGGCGCCAGGGATAACGGTAAAGGAACTGCCTGAGTGCGTCGTTGTTGTCGTTTCCGAACTTTGAGCGAGCGCTACACCCGTCATCATTGCAAATGCCGTTATGCCAACGAGTAAAAAGCTTGCCATGTCATGAGTTCCTTGGTAAGGGCGTCCGTCTGGCCAGAATGACGCGGTGCGCCTTTGGTTTTGCGCGCATGGGCGCGCGAGGCCGCAATCGCGGCCCGATACCGGCGATGTGTCATGGTCAAGGATGAGCCGGTATCAATAGGCGACGAAGCTGGCCGCCAAGCGGCGGCAACCGCCCCCGCTGGCCTGACTACAATGCTCCGCGTTGCCGACAAAGGGGCGTTGCTAGATTCGCCCCGACAGTATCAAGACGACGACGATGATCAGGATGATCCCGAGCCCCCCGCTTCCGGAATACCCCCAATTGGAAGAGTATCCCCATCTCGGCAGGGCACCGATGACGAGCAAAATCAACACGATCAAGAGGACAGTTCCAAGCATGAGGTGTTCCTCCTTGGTCCGGTGGCATCGGGATCAGACGGCTTTTCGCCCACACATGGTGAGAGAAAGACCTCCGACAACGGCGGCAATTCCGGCTATGAGATATATAATGGTGTTGTTGGTATGGGTTCCTGTCACCGCCGTCATAGCTTGGTCAACAGGGGCATTCCACGACTGATAGCCGAAGTACAGTAGGACTGCACCAACAGCTAATATGGCAATGCCGATCGCACTTTTCATATCAATTTCCCCCTTACTTTTGCAATGATACTGGAAGTGATCTGACGATCTGGCTTCCTTACCTCTGATATTATTTCAAAGCATCCTTGCTGCGACCAATTCCATTCTGAATGGTCCCTTCGATCTTGTCGCCCTTACCTTCCGCTTCCAGCTCGGGATTACCCAATACCTTGCCGACTTCGTCTTTGATGGCGCCTTTGGCCTGTTTGGCTGCACCGACGATACGATCTTTGTTCATGTTGCTGTCTTTCCGCCTGTTTGATGCTCTCGCGAGCTAGCCCTACGGCTTGAGGGCGCGGGGACCGATTCAGGCCATTTGCAAGAACCTCGGGGGCCCATCACCGCCTTTGAAGTATCGTTTTTGGGGACAATTTTCGCCAGACTCGGAATATGCTCACAGCTATCCCCAAATAAAATGCTCAAGCTATGGCGATAAGCGTATTTAACGACACGAAAAGAATCCAGGCACCGATCAGAGACCAAAGGGATAGTACCCTCACGTCGAGGGCTATGATCTTGCAGATAAAAATCTTGGTCACATTGTCGCCTCTGGCGTCTATGATATTTTCGCCAATGCCGGATGGATGAGCGTCGAGAGTGAAGTGGTTATTGGCGGGAGCGTCCTTACGCTCGCCGCTCTCAGCCCCAAACCAGGGTCAACCCGATGTCTCCGGGAATTCCACCCGGAAAATCAAGAACTTTGGCCGTCAGATGGAAACCGTTGGGCTTGAGATCGCGTTCCCAGAGGTGGAAAATCTCGGCAGCTTCGCCCCGGAGTGTTTCCGGCCAGTCAGTCTGGGGGGCATTGATCGCGCGTCCACCATCACTGCATAATTGGCAAGGAAATCGCAACAAGAGCAGTTCTTTTTCTCCAGCTTGGGCCGCAGCCTGGGCTTTATGCAGAATATCTTGCCAATTTTTGTCCTCAATATGATGGTCAAGCAGGTTATTAACGCAATCTTCGCGACTTTTAATCATTGATTTTTGCTTTTCATTATACTCCATTGCTTTGCGGTGACGGGATTTCTCGACTAAATTAATAAAGTTGTTGGCTGTAAATGTAACAGATTGATATTTTTCCACCACGCTAGTCTCCTTAATCATCGACTCAGACCATATAACCTTGATTTTGACTCACCAAGGTTACTCTCGATACCATCGAGCTTCAATATTGATACATTAAAGCTGCCCTCAGACGCTGGGCGGGCACGTCTGCGCCCCTGGCTTCGCGCGCATCGGCACGCCCCCTCTATCGTTCCGGTTCCCATGATGCCGGGGACAAAGCCCTGAGGGGTCTCGCAAAAAGCCTAGGTGGGGTGTGTTACGCTTAGGCTTAACCCAGGATAGAGTATAATGAGCAATTTTTTAGCATGATAGCTTCGGAAACTACTTATATGTCAATATACATGCTTGATATGAATTTTTATAATTAAAATACGTTTACATTTCTATTGATAATGGCCGATCCGATACATACATTAAGTCGTGAACACTTGATGGAGAAGAAAATGCGTGCCGTAACATTAGGAATGTTGATGTTTTTCGTGACTCTAATCGCGCTTCCAACCGCTGCGAGCGCCGCAGGCCGGTTGCAGTGGGAGTGCCGTCACGGGAATGAACACGCCTGCCACATGCTCAGGCACCGAAATCATGAGTGGAATCATCATCACCATCATCACTATCATGATCGGAATTACAGGTAGTAATCATAATAATTTACGGACCTTCTCTCATACCCTCGAGCCTTGATGGTGACTCATCAAGGCTGCCCTCAGACGCCGGGCGGGCGCATCCGCGCCCTTGGCTTCGCGCGCATGGGCGCGCGGGGCCGCCGTCGCGGCCCGAGGACCGGCGATGTGTCAGTATCAGGGCTCGCCGGTATCACGCCCTCGCAGGGTGAGGGCGTGAGATGCTACCGCAATGGGTTAAGCTAAGGGAATTTCTTAATAGTACTGATACTCGGCATCGGGACTTGATGAAAATTAGCCCCATAAAAAGAGGGGCGCTCCATCGGAACGCCCCTAAGTGATTTACCAGGATAAAGCTACGCAAGAAACAGATCAGCCAATTCGGAGGATGATCTGGGCGCGACGGTTTTGGTGCTCACGGGTTTCATCAGGGGTCTGAACCGCGAGATCGTTTTTACCCTTGCCGGTCATCTGGATCAGGTCGGAAGAGATGCCTTGTTGCACCAATTCCCGCTTGACCGCAGCCGCTCGGCGCTCAGATAGCCTTTGATTGTATTCTGATGAGCCGGTCGTATCGGTATATCCGGTGACCAGAACAATGTTCGCGTGGGCCTGACTGGCCATGGCGGCGGCATGGGCGATGGTCGCGCGGGACTCGTCGGTGATGATGGACTTATCCCAGTCGAACAGCAGCGTGTATTCGGTCACCGGAGCCGGAGCCGGGGTCGAAGCAACGTATGCCGCCTGAACCACCGTTGCCGGAGCACCGAACGTCCAGCGTAGGCCGGCGGTGATGATGTGGTTGGCGTTCTCGACCTTCCAATTGCCGTTGCCCGACTTGATGGATGCGTCGGTGCTGGCCAAATATCGGTAGTCGGTGGTCAGGCTCAGGTTCGGCGACAGGGCGTAGGACACGCCGCCGATAAACTGATAGGCAAAGGTGGTGTCGGAGCCATTGTAGGCGGTGACGCCACGACCCGACGGCGTGGTGCCGTTGAGCGAAGCGTGGAACAAGTCGAAGCCGACGCCGGCACCGACATAAGGAGTCCACGGTGTTCCGGTGTTGAAGTCATAAAACCCGTTGAACAACGTCGTCCAGCTTCGGGCATTGCCACCCGCATGACTGAGAGACGACCCTCCGATGCCGTTGACATCGTTTTTATTGTACGATTCTTCGATTTCACCACGGAAGGCGCCGAAACCGTAACCGAGACTCAAGAGCGCGGCCGGGCCGATATCGTAGTGAGCCGTACCGCTATAGCCCCCACCCGACGATTTCGAGTCAACGGCGAAATCCGGACCGGCGGCCCCACCGATGTACAAACCCTGAGTCTCGGCCTGGGCGGTTGGCGATAGAGCGAGAGCTAACGCCGAACCCAATAACAGGTAACGCTTCTTCATACTTTCGTGCTCCTTATTTTCAACAGTCGCCTTTGAGAGAACCTAACGACCTAGACCAAATTCAGCCTTATGCGATAATAATATCTGGTAGAATTAGGTACTTTTCAAGTTAAATAGCGGATCTTATATAAAGATAGGCCAATTAGTGCTAATTTTATCACGTTAAAACTGGACATAAAGAATAATATTTTTAAATATGACCAATTATTTCATAACAATGCTGATCAATTATAATTGGTAACGATACGATCGGTGGTCAGTTCATGGTAGTATCGGAAACTACTCATGCGGCTCCTTATAAGCCCCTAGGAAGGAAGAGGTTTTATGTCTACGATTACCCGAAATAAAGAAATTATTGTGTTATTTCATGTAGTTATTGATATGCGGGGATGCATTGGGGGCGCTGCTTAGGCCGGGGTTTCGGCGTGCAAAATGCCCGATAGCGTTGCTGTAATGTCACTCTTGTCGGTGCATCACGCGGATGATACCGGCGAGCCCTGATACTGACACATCGCCAGTATCGGGCCGCGACGGCCTCTTCGCGCGCCCATGCGCGCGAAGAGGCCCGGTATAGCTCTAGGGGGCGCGGGATGCGCCCGCCCGGCGTCACAAGGACGGCCTTGATGAGATATCAGCCCAAGCCGAGGGCCAAGCGGGCCAGGGCGGGTAGAGACTTTGAGCCGGTCTTTTTCATAATGGCGGCACGATGATTTTCGACGGTGCGTTGGCTAATACCCAGATCGGAAGCGATATTCTTGCTGGGACAACCGGCCAAGACCATGTCCATGACTTGGCGTTGCCGTTCGGTCAGGCAGGCGATCTGTGCGGCTGCGGCGTTTCTTGAGGCCGCGAGCTTAGTATGGTCGCGGGACAGTGTGATAGCGCGGTCAATGCTGCTGAACAGTTCGTCGGCGCGGACGGGCTTTTCGATGAAATCTGCGGCACCGGCCTTCATGGCGCGAACCGCCATCTGGACGTCACCGAAGCCGGTAATGATAATTGTGGGCACGCTGTGCCCGTCGACGGCGAGACGCTCGATCAATTCGATGCCGGAAATACCGGGCAGGTGGGCATCGACAAGCAGGCAGCACACGCCATCGGGGTGCCAAGCGGCCAGGAAAGATTCGGCGCTGGGGTACGTCTCGACAGTGTGGTGGTTGGCTGCCAGCAGCATCCGCATGCTTTGGCGTATGGTGGTATCGTCATCAATGACGAAAATGGTTAGGGGGGAGGACTCGCCAATGCCCAGAACCGGCCTTGAGGTGGCATTCTGTGTTGGGGAGGCATCTTCTGGTGAGGCGATAGGCCTAGGAGCTTGGTTTAGCATGTCACGGACCAGATGCATCAACTCCTCCGTCCGCACGGGTTTGCTGAGGCGTTGGCAATCTTGACGCAAAATGTTTTGCAGGGTCTCAACAGAAATATCACCAGTTAGGATGATCGCCGGGCACGGGGGCCCTGCTATCTGGTGAAGGCGTTCGATCACTTGGGCGCCGTTCAGGGGGCCCGGCAAATTATAGTCGGCGACGATGATATCCGGTCGGAGATATTCTTGGGCGATCATATTCAGTGCAAGCACGCCATCGGCAACGGTTCGTGTGTGGTACCCCTCGGCATCGAACAGAATATCTAGCATTTCGCGCATTGCCGGGTCATCTTCGATCACCAGAATGGTTTTTCCAGCCTGGCTTTCAATCGCAGCGACTGTCGGTTGGTTGCTGAGGAGGCGTCGAGACGACCCCATGGTGCCCACGATCGGTATGGTTACGCTGAAGACCGAACCCTTACCCGAACGGGAACGGACCCCGATGGTATGCCCCAGCATGTCTCCCAGTCGCTTGACGATCGATAACCCCAAGCCAAGCCCCTTGCTGCACTCTCGGGCGGCGTTGTCGAGTTGATAGAACTCTTCAAAGATCGCTTGAAGCTGTGAATCGGGAATTCCGGGGCCGGTGTCCCAGATTTCAACGCACAATCGGTCACCCCGCCGCCGGCAACCCAACAGTACCCCGCCGTGGAGAGTATACTTCACAGCGTTTGCCAGCAGGTTCCGGATAATCTGCTCCAAGAGACGCGGGTCGCTGCGCACCACCGCACGGCTTCCGACCACATGCCATCTTAGGTTGTGAGATTGGGCGTGATAGCCGAACTCGGTCCTCAGCCGCTCCAGAAGGTCGTTGATCGGGAAGCTCGCGATTTCGGCCTGAACGATTCCGGCTTCCAATTGATTAATGTCAAGCAAGGTGTTGAGCATGCCCGACATTGCAGTCAAGGTCTCGTCGAACCGTGTCACTAGGTCTACGGCAATCGAAGTCGTGACGTTTCTCGCCAACAGCCCTTGAAGCAGGACGAGGGTTTGCAACGGCTGACGGAGGTCATGACTCGCGGCGGCGAGAAAGCGTGACTTAGAAAGATTAGCAAATTCTGCTTGCTGCTTCGAAGTTTCCAGGGCTGCGGTGGCGCTCTTGCGCTCGGTGATGTCGTCGATGGCCAGCAAAATTCGAGGTTCTCCCGGTGGACCATTTTGAATATTCCGGGCATTTACCATCAGTGACCGCCGGCCGATGCGGGGCAAGTCAATCTCAATTTCGTAGTCTTCGATCGGAGCCGGAGCGGCCCGCACCCGCTCCAAAAACGCGCGCAACCCCGTTAGGCTGTCCGAAGTCCCGTCGCCGGCTGCAAAGTGGTATCCAACAGTTTCTTCGGATTTCAGCCCAAACACGCGGAAGAACGAGCGGTTGGCAGAAACCACCCGTAGCGTTTGGTCTAGCACAAGCAATGGTTGATGAATGGTGTCGACGATACTTTCGGAATAGGCGTGGGCCGTTTGGAGATCATGCTCGACGCCCTTGATTTCGGAAATATCGACGAAAGTAATCACCACCCCTTCAATCCGACCGTCGTGAGCGCGGTAGGGGAGCGCATGGCGAAGAAGCCAGGCGCCGGCCTCGGACAAGACCTCGCATTTTTTTGGGGCGTCCGTCGTCAACACGGATCGGGCATCGGTTAGCAAGTTGGGGTCTTCGAAACGAGTGGCGAGGTCGCTCAACGGTCGGCCAATATCGGTGGTGATGACCCCAAACAGCAATTTAACTGCTGGAGTAAAGAACCGAATGTTAAGCTTGTCGTCCAAAAACAATGTTGCCACATCCGAGCTGTTCAAAATATTCTGAAGGTCGTTGGCCAAATGGCGCTGAAGCTCGATAGTTTCTTGAAGTTGATTGTTAAGAGCGGTCAGTTCCTCGTTTAAAGACTGGAGTTCTTCTTTGGAGGTCTCCAGCTCCTCGTTGGTCGACTGGAATTCTTCGTTGACTGACATTGCCTCTTCGTTAATCGCTTTTTGTTCTTCATTGGCGATTTCCAGGTTGCGGATCGCACTTTGCAACTCGGCACGGGTCGAATCGAGATCTCGCTCCAGCTCGGCCACCCGCGAGGGATCGTCGGCGGACGAGGCCAACGGCGACGGCACGGGCTTGGGTTCGTCAAAGAAGCTGACCAGCAGCAGCGCCTCGCCATTGTTACGCACCGGGCGAACGTCAATGGAAACCCTGACCGATTCGCCGTCGCGATCACATACGGCGCCGGTGACAACGATCCGGCTCTGGTCCTGATCGGCCCGCTGAACGGCTGTCCGGAGTTTGGTACGCAGGCCGTTGCGCACAATGGCAAACACATCTTGCGAAGGTTCGCCGGAAGGAACTCGTAAATAGCGATCGATCGGCCCAAGCGTGTAGAGAATATCGTGCTTGTGATTGATTAACACCGAGGCTGGTGCGTAGGACTCTATCACCAAGCCGCGCGTTACATCGCCAAAATTCGGGCTTTGCGGGTCCGGGCGCAGCGGGAGGCGAGACCAGGTTGTGCGGGCGCCGTCGGCTCCGGTGCCGACCGGGAAGTCGACCTCGCCCGGTCGAATCCGGCCAATGCGGCGATAGATGCGCCGCACTTTGTCGATTGGCTCGAAGCGATCATCAAGATCGCCCACGGTCTCGGCGCCGCCGAGAAACAGCACCCCCTTCTCACTGAGGGCAAAATGGAAGAGGAGGAGAAGCCGCCTCTGGGCTTCCGGACGCAAGTAAATCAGCAGGTTGCGGCAGGAGATCAGATCTAATCGGGAAAATGGCGGGTCGGTCAGCACATCTTGGACCGTGAACACCACCAAGCCACGCAGTTCGGACACCACCCGATAGCCGGACGGTTCCCGGATAAAGAAGCGAGCCAGCCGTTCTGGTGAGATTTCGCTCGCGATGGTTTCAGGATAGAAGCCGATGCGGGCGATTCCGATGGCGTCCTTGTCAATATCCGAGGCGAAAAGTTGTAGCTTGATGGATCGCTTGGCGGCGGTAATGGCCTCGGTGAACAGTATGGCGAGAGAATAGGCTTCCTCGCCGGTGCTGCTAGCCGGAACCCAGATGCGCAATGGCCGGTCGGGGGGCTGGCGCTGCACCAAGTCCGCCACCACCAAGTCCGTCAGAGTCTCGAAGGCCTTGGCATCGCGGAAGAAGTGGGTGATGTTGATCAGGAGGTCTCGAGCCAAAAGTTCAATCTCGCCATCGTGTTCGCGCAAGAGGTCGAGATACCCAGTCCAATCGGTGATGCCGGCTGCTGCCATTCGGCGCTCGATCCGGCGCAGCAACGTACCCTCCTTATAAAGGGAAAAATCGTGTGTGGTTCGGTTGCGTAACACCGTGATGATCTCGGTTAGGTGGCTGGCCACGGTGTCGGGATCTGTGTCCCGTCGCTCGGAGGTGACGCTCGGGGCCGAGAGTTTGAGCCGGCAGCGCACGAGAATCGCTTCGGGAATCTCTGCCACCGGCAGCACCAGATTCACGCATCCGGTGGTGATGGCGCTACGCGGCATGCCATCGAAGGCGGCATCCTCGGGTTTCTGCGCAATCACCACCCCGCCCTGTTCGTGGACCGCCTTCAGTCCAAGACTGCCGTCACTGCCGGTACCCGAGAGAATCACGGCAACGGCGCGCTCGCCGCAGGCTTCGGCCAGAGAGTAGAGAAAAAAGTCGATGGGCAGGCGGGCGCCGTGATGCTCCTTTGGTGTGGACAGGTGTAACGTACCGTTCTTGATGGCCAGATAACGCCCAGGCGCAATCACATAGATTTGATTGGGCTGGATCGGCATGCCCTCGACCGCCTGCTGGACCATCATCGACGTGCGCTTGGCCAACAGTTCGACCATCATGCTGTCATGGGTCGGATCGAGGTGCTGAACCAGGATGTAGGCCATGCCCCAGTCGGGGGCTGCGGCCTCGAAAAATCGCCGGAAAGCCTCCAGTCCCCCGGCTGAAGCCCCCAGTCCGACCACTGGAAAGTCGATCGTTCGGCCTAGCTCCGTTGTGACATTTTGTTTCGCCACCGATCCCAGATCCTCTTTCTTTGGACCTGCGGACACTTGACCATCATGTGACGTCATCGCTGGGTCCTTCTTTGTAGAACCGGGGGGTAACATGTTCCCGATATGATCAGTGAAGAAGGTAACACCATGTCCGGTATTAAATCGACAGCAACGTTTCTATTGGCTGCGACACTTTCAACATTCGATTTCAGGTATTAATTCTGACGTTCTGGCCTTGAAATCGAAGTGTAAATGACGAATAAGCGGTATTTATTTCCTTTTTTTGGTGTAAGTTGACTGATTCAGCCTAAAAATGCACCATACCCGAATGAGAGATTCCGATAATTCCGACGTAAATCAGGTATATTGCGACAATGAGGTTTAGAAGTTGCGGGCTGACCAAAATCAAAATACCGGCAATCAGGGCGAGGATCGGTTGAATTTTTCCGGCGAATTCCATGGGAGTCTCTCCTTTGAGTGGGCCGTTGGGGTATATCCGCAGCGCTTCGAAGAATCAAATCGCTACAAACGGCCCGTTACAGGCTATCGGTTCACGTCGATACGCTTTAATCCCGATGCTGGACCGTCGGCTGTGCCGCAAGCGCTGTCTAGCTTCGGAATATACTTAAACCGGCAAACCTTGATCATGACACACCGTCGATCTTCGGGCCGCGACTGTGGTTTCGCCCAGCCATACGCGAAACCAAGAGCGCAGTTATCTTGCCCGCTTATTGCTACAAAATCAAAGGGTTGCCGATCTCCGGCGGAGCTTACAAAGGTCGGACAAGATGCCCGCGCTTCCAGGACGTATCATAGCAAATTTTTTATTTTCATAACACACAATACCACCATGAAACTCGAAATTATCATTAATCATTAAGAGATTGTAGAAATAATAATAAGGTATATATAGGTAATTTCCGAAGATTGCGTATAATATTATGCATTGCTATGATGATATATACTATTTAATTATAAATTATTAGTCATTTTGGCAAAAATTTTCCCAATTAACGAGTAGTACACCTTCCGAAAGGGTTAATACCGGCGAGCCCTGATACTGACACATCGCCGGTCCTCGGGCCGCGACGGCGGCCCCGCGTCCTCGTGGACGCGAAGCCAAGGGCGCGGATGCGCCCGCCCGGCGTCTGAGGGCAGCCTTGATGAGTCACCATCAAGGCCCGATGGTATAAGACATGGCATTCTTTGATATCTACACAGCCCCGATTGTCATTTTTGTGGCCTTCGTGCTGATCATGGCTAGTGTAAAGATCCTGCGTGAGTACGAGCGGGCTGTGGTTTTCACTCTGGGACGATTCCAGAGGGTGCGGGGGCCGGGGCTCGTGCTTTTGATCCCATTCATCCAGGAGATGGTGAGGGTTGACTTGCGTATTCAAGTTATCGAAATACCGAGCCAGGACGTAATCTCCAAGGATAATGTCTCGATGAAGGTTGATGCGGTTCTCTACTTTAATGTCGTCGATTCTGAACGGGCCATCATCAAGGTACAGTTCTATCTTCCGGCCACGAACATGCTTGCCCAAACGACCCTACGGGCCGTGCTGGGGCAACGTGATCTTGATGAGATGCTGTCTGAACGAAAAAAATTGGGCGCCGATGTCCAGAGTATCCTTGACAACCAAACGGAGACTTGGGGAATCAAGGTCAGTAATGTCGAAATTCGAACCGTCGAACTGACGGAAAACATGGTGCGCGCAATCGCCAAGCAAGCCGAGGCCGAGCGCGACCGCCGCGCTAAGATCATCCATGCGGAGGCGGAGTTCCAAGCATCACAAACGCTCGTGAACGCCGCGCAAATCCTCTCAAGCATTCCGGCCGCCATGCAGTTGCAATATTTGCAGACGTTGACAGAAATCGGTGCCGAACAGAACTCCACAATTGTCTTTCCGATGCCAATCGACCTCATCAAACCATTCCTCACTCTCCTTGAAAAATCTAGCCTTGACCTTCCAATCGAAGGGTCCTCTTGATATAGCCATCGAGCCTTGATGTTAATCGCATCAAGGCTCGATGGGACAAGAATATTGACCCGGCTTTTTGAGGCTTATGGCTATGCCAAGTCGCTGATCAATGCGACTCGAATCAGCTTTTTATTTACGAATTCATGGATACCTGATGCAGAGAGTTCGTGACCGTAGCCAGAGTTCTTAATGCCACCGAAGGGCAAGTCTGGGGCTGTCCAGGTTGGGTGGTTGATGAAAACCATGCCGGTGTCGATGCGGCTCGCTAGGCGTTGGCCACGCGCGACGTCTTTGGTAAAGATCGAGCCTCCCAACCCAAAGTCGGAATGATTGGCGAGCATGACCGCCTCATCCTCGTTCTTCACCCGAAAGAAAAGGGCCACCGGCCCGAAGAATTCTTCCCTGAAAGCCGGATTGTTTGGCTCGATATCTGTAAGAATCGTCGGCAGCATAAACGCCCCCGGTCGGTTGATTCGTTGCCCACCCAGGATCAGGGTGGCGCCGTTGGCAATGGCTCGACTGACTTGGTCCAGCAGTTTTATCAAGGCTGATTCTGACGACAGGGGGCCAAGTGTTGTCGTCTCCTCCATCGGATCGCCAGGTTCGAGAGCAGCCAAAGCGGTTTGAAATTTTTCAAGGAAGTGGTCGGCCAACGGCTCAAGGACAATGAAGCGTTTGGCCGCGACACAGCATTGTCCCGTATTGTTCATCTTGCCCCAGACGGCCCATTCGACCGTCTTGTCAAGGTCTGCATCTTCGAGCACGATAAAGGCGTCGCTGCCGCCCAACTCCAACGTCGATTTCTTGAGGTTTTGTCCGGCTCTGGCTGCGATGACTCGTCCAGCGTCGCAGCTTCCGGTCAGGGCCACGCCTTTGATCCGGGGATCGGCGATCACGCCATTGACCTGATCATAGGAAATCATCAGGTTGGTATATGCCCCTTCCGGCGCACCGGCATCGAGCCACAGCCTTTCGAAGGCGTCGGCGCATTGTGGAACGCACCCGGCATGCTTGACCATAACGACATTGCCGGCCATCAGATTGGGCGCGGCAAAGCGCGCAAGCTGGTAGTAGGGAAAATTCCAGGGCTCGATCCCCAGAAGCACGCCAAATGGACTGCTTTCGATATCGGCTTGACCGCAATTCAGCGTGAGATGTTGAGGCGCCAAGAAACGCTCGGCATTCTGGGCGTAGTAGTCGAGAATATCCGCACTGAGCGCCACTTCTCCACGCGCTTGGTCTATCAACTTGCCCATTTCGAGCGTTACCGGGCGCGCAAATTCATCGATCCGCAGCCGCATGATAGCCGCAGCCCTTGCAACCACAATCGCCCGCCCGGCGAAAGATTTATGTCGCCACGTCGCAAAGCAGCTTGCAGCGCGTTCCAGCGCCGATTCAAGCTCTTGGTCGGAAAGCTCCTCGAAAGTTTGCAAGATTTTTCCATCATAAGGATTCACGCTTTGGTAAGTCATGGCGTTATCCATCTCCAATGGTGATGTAGGGAATTTGAGACGCAAGCGGGATACTGCATCTCTGCATCTAGACGGGCGTACCAGCTATGGCCTAATTAAAATGGCAGTCCGGTGGTATCGTTTCATTATGCGCGACTAATTTATCAAGTTTATAAAGCGTTCCGCAATATGGACAAGAAATTTCATCATTTTTATTAATAGTTAAATAAATATGAGGATTATCATTTGGCGTTGATTCGCCACAACAAGCAAATTTACGAGTTCCAATCAGAATTTTCTGACTGCCAACGTCATTTTTATAAATATTATTGAAGTCGTTCATCACATCACCTGGTCGATATTGGTTGATATTCTCACAAATTGTTAAGACCCCGTAGCTGGGCCCCATCAATCGTGCCGGACTTACGGTTAAGCGCGGGGCAAAAAGTTATCGGACACTTTTCGCCTATAATGAAATAATAATGGTTCCATCTTCTATAAAAATAGAATCGGAAACTACCTATAACGACATCAAGGAAGGCTGGTCTTGGCTCCAGTGAGAGTCAGATTTAAGTCATAATATTATCTATTTTTAGTTATCAAAGACTGTTAGTTTCTGAGTAGTTTCCGAGTCTAGCTTCGTATTGGCGATACTTGTATCTTCGGATGGCCATAAAGTTCTGTAACGCTTCTGATCTAATTTTGAATGAGGAAAAAAATTATGTCTAATAACAATATTTTTTCAAATAAATCTAGTAAATCTATAGCAATGATACGATGATGTCAAAATTAACAGAATCAGAGCGCAACAAACTTCCAGATAATACCTTCGCAGGTACTAATCATAGCTATCAAGAAATGGATAAACATCAGCCAAAAGACCTAAAAATTAAATCATCTCACGAGTTTAAGGCTAGAATTATACATAATCAAGAAAAAATAAATAGAAATCATATAAATTTATCAGGTAAAATTAAGAAAATTGGAAGAGTTATTATTAACTATGAGCGTGATGATTATTCAATAGGAGAGTAGATAAAAGATATTTATTTTTATCTTACCGGAGTCCGGCATGACGAGACCGTATAATCAACAATCGACGCGGGCTCTCTTCGAGCCGACAAAAGCTGAAGCTATGAAGCTTAAGAATAGAACCGTCATGACTCTCATGACCTGCAATTGTGCCGGGCCAGATCTGGTGTCAGGTGTATTCACTGCGGAGTATTATGCCAAATGCACCTCTCTGAGGTCTATTATAACAGAAGACAATCAAGTTTCAGCGCCGGCTCAGGGCTATGCTAATATGCTGGGATGTTATACGGATGATCAGATTGCTGGCTGAACGAAAGTCACAAACGCTATACATGCGAGAGGCGGAATCATCATCGTGCCGTTATGGCATACAGGCCGCATCTCGCGCACTCGTTTCCAGATGAATGGCGAAGCACCGATCGGTCCTTCCGCCGTCCGGGCAAACACCAAGACCTTCTTGGCCGTCCGGGGGTTCGTCGATGTTTCGACGCCGCGCGCGCTCGAGCGCGATGAAACTCCGGGTATCATCGACGACTTTCCGAAGCTCGCAATGCTTTACTTAAAGTCGAATTGTTAGGGATCGGCATCTTGTCGATATCACGACGACTGTGAAAGGTGACAATCATGCACGGTACCAGCGCCCTCGAGATGACCGAAGCCAAGGGGACGGTGGATAGGTTCATTCCCAACATGCGCGGCGACACATGGGTTTTACTGTTGATAGACGGGACGGAGGCCCATTTTCCGCCTCACCTATCAACGGAACTTGCTGCGGCGATTAAACCGGGCAGCAACGTCACGATTCGAGGGGTTCGCCCGCACGGTGATCGGGTCGTAGCGGCGGTTTCTCTGGAGACCTCCGACGGCGTAAGGATTGACGCCCAGGAGGTAAATACACTGCCGTTCGCACCTCGGTGAAGTCAGTGTCAGAAGAGTTTCCTCTTCAACGCTTCATATCTTTCCATGGACTACCAATATACCCATCCAATCAAAAGGAAGTATCACATGTCAGAGTCTATCTCTTCGTCTACGGGGCCGACCGTCCTCAAGTCGTCGCCGGGCATTACAGCCCAACCGACCGATGCGACTCTAAGCTTATCCCTGCTGGAGGTCGACCTTGTGACGCAGGACGTTGGCCTCCGTGCGTCGGCAATTATCGGTAGGACCGTCGTCAACAATGCCGACGTGACCGTGGGCACCATCAAAAATTTGATCATCGATCCGAAGGAGAATGTTCTTCTCGCGGTGCTGTCGGTTGGTGGCTTCCTGGGCATGGGGACGAAGCATGTCGCCGTTCCCTTCGGTGTGCTCGACTTGGAAGATGCCCGGACGGTTTATCGGAATGGAACCAAGGAAGCGCTGGAAAGCCTTCCTGACGCGTCCGGAGCAACCGGGCTTCGGGCGTCCAAGCTCATGGGCGCAGCCGTTGTGAATCGGGAAGGCGAGGATGTTGGAACCGTCGAGGATCTGATCGTGACCTCCTCGGGGAACGTTCTGTATGCGGTGTTATCGGTTGGCGGGTTTTTGGGAATCGGTAAGAAGCACGTTGCAATCCGCTACCATGCCCTCCAAATGCACAATGACCAAGTTGTTTGCCAGGATGCAACCCAGGACTCTTTGAAGAACCTTCCCGAGTTCAACCCTATTCACTGAGCCAACGGCTTGCGGGGAGACGGATATCGTTCGTCTCTCCGCATGTTATTGCCAAAATCACCACTTCAATATTTTTCGTCGATCTTTATTTTAATCGAACTCCGTTATTGTAGATACGCTGTATGATGGTCGTAAATTTGGTTCAGGTTTCGTCCGTAGGCGACTTGTCGGGCACCTTCTTTGTCAGCCTCACACTCGATCGAAGCGGCTATACAATTCCAGCGCCCTGTCGAGATTTCGATCGTTTTCTGCCCGAGCCTGATAAGGCGCCTAAGCGCGGAAACACAGCGGAACAGACCCTCGGTCTGTTCGCATTCTATATCCGCGACTTTCTCGAGAGAAAGCCGCGTAATATTATAGAATTCCCGCACATCCAATTTGATATGGTTTGGCATAACATTTCCTCTTATATCAAGCGTTGTGTCTCCCGAGGGGCGGCCATTCTGACCGCCCCCAGTCTTGGCGTCAGGCCAGGATGTGGTAGCCGCCGTCGATGAACGCCAGCGAGCCGTTGAGAGCCTTGGCGGCATCGGAGGCCAAGAACGCCGAGCATGCGCCGACATCCTCGATGGTCACCCGCTTTTCCGAGGGCGCCCGGTCGGCGGCTCGTTGTAGCAACTCGTCAAAGCGGTCAATGCCCGAACCGGCCCGAGTGGCCAGCGGTCCCGGCGACAACGCATGAACCCGGATGCCCTTGGGGCCAAGTTCAGCGGCCAGATAGCGGGTGGCGCTCTCCAGTGCGGCTTTGACCGGCCCCATCAGGTTGTAGTGCTCCACCACCTTTTCCGAGCCATAGAACGACACGGTTTGCAGGCAGCCGCCCTGGGACATCAGTGGCTCTGCAAGGCGAGCCATGCGGATAAAGGAATGGCACGAGACGTCCATGGCCAGCATAAAACCGTCGCGGGAACAATCAACGACCCGCGCATGCAGGTCTTCCTTGGGGGCGAAGGCGATGGAGTGCAGCAAAAAATCCAATTTGCCCCAACTGGTTCTTATCGCGTCGAAGACCGTTTCCAATTGTCCCGGCTCGCGCACGTCGCACGGCAGCACAATCGAAGCGCCGAGAGCATCGGCCAAGGGCAGAACGTGCGGTTCGGCCTTGTCATTGAGGTAGGTGATAGCCAGTTCGGCACCCAGTGCCTTGAAGGCTGCGGCGCAGCCATAGGCGATGCTGTGGCGATTGGCAATCCCCACCACCAGTCCTTTTTTACCTTCGAGGGTGATCAAAGACACAGTCGACTCTCCTTAGTAGTCCAATATCGTGATGAATGCAGAACGGCATCCGGGGCGTAGGTTCATACTGAGAATCCAGAATTTTCAAGCTTGCCATAAGTTGGATGTCAAATTATATTTTTAATATGCCCGAATACATCATCAAAAAATTCAATTTATTCTGATTTTTATATTATATTATTAACAATATTTGAAACTAGGTTCGGAAATTACTCAATTTTTACTTCCAATACCAACGGCCCTAGACAATGATCCGTGCCGTTGGTATCAGCGGCGACCGCCGCCGCGCGCCCCATGGCGCGAAGCCAAGGGCGCGGATGCGCCCGCCCGGCGTCTGAGGGCAGCCTTGATGAGTCACCATCAAGGCTCGATGGTATCATATGTTCCGAATTATGCCGACGGGTCGCCAGGCACCGTTGCGTGTTGGCTGTGACAGCACGCGTGAGGCAGATCGAAAGCTAAAAGATATGTTACGAAAAACGAGACGTATATAAGTAAATCTGACCTCTTTGTGAGTCTGTCTGCCCATAATATTCTTAAAATTGGCAAGATTGGGTAATTTCCGAGTCTATTCATTCACTCGTCAATACGCTTATTTTATCAAACCCATAAGGTTCAGCGATGCTCTGAATCAGTCTCGACTCTGGAGTAAGACATGTCTGACGACAAAGGACTTCAACGCGCCGTACTCGACGAACTCCAATGGGAGCCGAGTGTCAATGCCGCTCATATTGGTGTTACTGCGAAAGATGGCGTCGTAACGCTGATGGGGCACGTTGAAAATTTCTTCGAGAAATCCGCAGCCGAGAGAGCGGCGCGGCGGGTGAATAATGTAACGGCGGTTGCCGAGGAAATTGAGGTTCGTCTGCCCTTTAGTGTCCAACATGGTGACGAAGAAATTGCCTTCGCGGCGGTCCATCGGCTGAAATGGGATTCGGCGATTCCTCCAGAAGCTGTGAAGGCAAAGGTTGAAGGGGGGTGGGTCACTCTGGTTGGTGAAGTTGATTGGCAATACCAACGTGAAGCTGCGGCAAACGATATTCGTGGGCTTTGGGGCGTCATTGGTATTTCGAATGAAATTACCATCAAGCCGATTCCGAACACATTAAACATCAGGGATAGCATCATGGCCGCGCTGGACCGGTCTTGGTTCGACCCGGAAACAATCGACGTGACTGCGGATGGCGGGAAAGTCAAATTAAGCGGGAAAGTCAATTCTTGGTACGAGCGGGAAGAAGCAGGCTCCATCGCCTGGGCCGCGCCCGGAACGACCACAGTCGAGAATCATATTTCCGTCAGTTGAAACAGGCCGGTCCTCGCTAACCCACCGTATCAGGTTGGCGGGGGCCGCAGTCGCGGCCAGAGGACCGGCATATCATGGTTATGGCTCGCTGATATGACCAGTTTCCGGGAAGGTTTAACCGAAAAAGTTGCATGACTTTGCAACAGTCGGATGCTAAAACCACCGAAGGATTTACGCCATGCCGGATATTTCCACGCCTGTCCTTTCTCTTGCGCCGTCTCCCGAGGTTCAAGCGCCGCTTTTGTCGCCAGTCCCTGTGACCACGGCGGCAGATCTCGATCGCCTGCTGCATGTCTGGCAGAGTCGCTACACCGCCGGACGTTCGCCCAGCACTGTCGGCCTCGCGCTGATTGATTGGGCGGCCCATGCGGCTAATGCTCCGTTTCAAACCGCAGAACTGGGGCGAACGGCGCTGACTCAATGGCTGTGCCTGTTTCAGGCCGCGATGGGCGGACAGGCTGCGATTGTGCCGCCGTCTGGGGACCATCGTTTCGATCACCCGGCTTGGCGACAACCTCCATATCACCTGCTCACCCAAGCGGTGCTGTTGGGCGAAGCTTGGTGGGATAGTGTCGTGCGCTGTCCGGATGGGGTTAACCGGCATAATCAACACATCGTTGCCTTCACGGTTCGGCAATGGCTGGATTTGGTCTCGCCCTCCAATGTCCCTTGGCTCAACCCCGAAGTTATCGAAGCCACCCACGCCAGCGGCGGTGCCAACGTCGTCGCCGGAATCACCAATCTGCTCGCCGACCAAGCCGCAGCCGGTGGTCGCGCACCCATTGGCGGCTTTACGGTCGGAGGCAACCTAGCCGCCACGCCCGGTAAAGTGGTGTTCCGCAATGCGTTGATGGAGGTGCTCCAGTACGCCCCAACCACCGCCACGGTTGCAGTAGAACCCGTGCTGATCGTGCCAGCCTGGATCATGAAATATTACATTCTCGACCTGTCGCCCAACAATTCGCTGATTCGGTGGTTGGTGAGCCAAGGGCGGACGGTGTTCGCGATCTCGTGGCGTAATCCCGGCGTCGACATGCGCGAGACATCGTTCGACGACTACCGCACGCAAGGCGTGATGGCCGCCATCGATACGGTGCAGGCGATCTGCGGCGCGGCCAAGATCCACGCCACCGGCTATTGCCTGGGCGGCACGCTGCTGACTATCGCTGCCGCCACCATGGCTCGGGACGGCGACCACCGGCTCGCCGGCCTGTCGTTGTTGGCGGCTCAGACCGACTTCACCGAGGCCGGCGAACTGCAATTGTTCATCACGCCGGACCAGCTCGATTTTCTCAACGACATCATGCAGAACCAAGGCTATCTGGACAGTACCCAGATGGCCGGCGCGTTCCAGATGCTGCATTCCAACGATCTGGTCTGGTCGCACGCGATCCGCGACTACCTACTTGGCGAGCGCGATACTCCGAATGATCTGATGTCCTGGAATGCCGACGGCACACGTCTGCCGGCGCGCATGCATATCGAGTACCTCAGGCGCTTGTTCCTCGACAACGACCTCGCCGAGGGACGATTCCTGGTTGCCGGGCGCCCATTGGTGCTGGATGACATCAAGCTGCCGATGTTCGCGGTCGGCACCGAACGCGACCACATCGCGCCCTGGCATTCGGTGTTCAAGCTGCACTTCCAGACCTGCACCGAATTGACCTTCGTCCTGACTTCAGGCGGTCACAATGCCGGCATCGTCAGTGAACCTGGCCATCCGCGCCGTCATTTCCGCATCCGCGTCCGCGACGGCGGCGCGCGGACCCTAGGCCCCGATGAATGGCAGCGCGACACCCCGCCTCGCGATGGATCCTGGTGGGTGGAATGGCTCGGTTGGCTCGACCGGCATTCGGGATCGGCAGAGCGGATTGCCCCGCCGCCCATGGGCATGCCCGGCATCAAGCCGCTCGGCGATGCTCCAGGTTCCTATGTCCATGAAAGATAAGTCTGATCGATATGCTTTCGACTTCGAAGAGTGAGGGAGTCTACCAAGACTTTGATCGAAAACTTGCGAAGAGGTAGATCACCATGGACCTGGAAAGCCCAGAGCAACAAGCCGTTAGAGCGGCAGCCCGGAAATTTGTCGCCAACAACATCATACCGCGTGCTGATGAATTCGATAAGTCAGGCGAGTTTCATGAATACTTGCTGGAAGCCGCAAAGGCCAGCAAGATTTTCACAATGGCCATACCCACCGAATATAGCGGCCTTGGTTATGACGCTCGGACTCAGGCCCTAGTGCTGGAGGAATGGGGCTATGGCTGCGCCGGCATGGGGACCACGCTAGCGGCGAGTATTCTTAGCATGGAGGCCGTGCTGATCGCCGGTAATGACGAGCAAAAGCGGCGCTACTTCGCCCCGATGTTGAACACCGAAATCGGCGCTTTCGGACTGACTGAACCGGATGCCGGATCGGACGTCGGTGCGGGGACGACCACAGCGGCCCGCGAGGGGGACGGATATCGGATCAATGGCGCAAAATGTTGGATCACCAATGGCGGGGTTGCCTCCGTCTACGTCATCTTCGCCCTGACCGATGTTTTGAAAGGTACGAAGGGCCTCAGTGCCTTCATCGTCGAACGGGACCGCTCCGGCTTTATCATTGGCGACAAGGAACACAAGCTGGGCCTGCGCAGTTCGAACACGGTCTATTTTGAACTCAAGGACGTCCATGTTCCCGTCGTCAACCTTCTGGGACACGAAGGGGATGGCATGAAGATCGCCATGAAAACCTTGGATACGGCCCGCCCGGCGATTGCCGCCCTGGCCGTCGGCCTAGCCCAACGTTGCCTCGACGAATGCGTCGAGCATCTTCATCGGCGCTTTCCCCATAAGCCGTTTCCCGGTCAAACGCTCCAGTTCAAACTGGCCGATATGCAGATTCAAGTGGACGCTGCGCGGCAGTTCGTGCGTCACACCATGGCATTGCGTGATGCCGGAATGCCATTCGCCAGGGAATCGGCGATCTCCAAGACCCTCTGTACTGATATGGCGATGACTGTTAGCACCCAGGCGGTTCGCTTGATGGGCTCCTACGGTTACACCTCAGAACTCGGTAAGTTTATGCGCGACGCCAAGGTTATGCAAATTTACGAAGGGACCAATCAAATTCAACGTCTGGTGATCTCACGGGCGGTTCTCGCTCCGACTCCGAAGGCCGTTCCTCTGTCGAGCGCAGGTGCATCATGAATTTTGATTTGACCGAGACTCAGCAAGAGGCCAGCCAACGCGCCCATATGTTCGCCAGAACATATCTGGATGGAATTGCTTATGACCTGGATCGCTGTGGGGTCTTGCCCAAGGCAACCCTCGACGCGTTGGCCATCCATGACTTTTTCGGACTGTTGGTGCCGAAGGCGTCCGGTGGCGTCGGTGCCGGCTTCATCAATCATATCCTGGTCATCGAGGCCTTTTCGCGTTCTTGCCCGGCGATTGCCTCGATCCTCAACAACCACGCACTGGCGGTCCACGCGATCGCCCAGTGGGGCAGCGATGCGCAAAAGCAGCACTATCTGCCGTCGTTAGCCACGGGCCGCAGGCTTGGGGCCTTAGCCATCCATGAACACGGCCCAAGTCTGGGCATTGGCCCCGACGCGCTTCTCGCTTCGTGCCGGGACGACGGTTTCACATTGACCGGAACCAAGGCGTTTGTGCGTAACGCTGGGGCGGCGGACCTTTATGTCGCGTTCGCTACCCTCGAACCCGTCGCCAAAAACCCCAGCCTGACCGCTTTCCTGATCGATGCCCACACACCCGGCCTAACCATTGGCCCCAGACTCGACACTATGGGCCTGAAGGGGTGTCCGGTTGCCCACCTGATCTTCGAGACCGTTGCGGTGAGCCGGGATGCTCTTCTTGGCATCGAGTCTGGCGGATCAGCGATCGTGGATCGCCTGCTGTCCCTTGGCTCGGTGGCGGAAGCCGCCCAATCCGTCGGGATCGGGCGGGCGGCGGTCAAGCATGCCGCCGACTTTGCCGAAAAACGGGTGCAGTTTGGCCAACCGATCGCCACCTTGCAGGCAATCCAAACTCTGCTAGCCGAAGCAGCCACCGACTGCCATCTGGCCTGGCTTGGGATTCAGCGCGCCTCACAATTGGTCGAGGACGGCGGGGCCTTTGAGGTCGACGCCGCGATGGTGAAGACATTCGTTGGCCGCTTTGGTGCCAAGATGCTGATCGATGCGATCCAGGTCGAAGGCGGCCTTGGCATCAGTGAATCCAAACCCTTTGGCGTTGACGGCACCATGCCTCTGGCGCGGCTGTTCCGCGATATGGCTGGAACCCTACTGCTCGACGCTCCTGGGGACTTCCCAGACACACTCATCGCGAAAAGCATCACTTGCACCGGCAAGCCATAACAATGACATACCGCCGGTCCTCGGGCCGGAAAATCGAAAAGACTGCAACTGATACCGGCGAGCCCTGATACTGACACATCGCCGGTATCGGGCCGCGACGGCGGCCCCGCGCGCCCATGCGCGCGAAGCCAAGGGCGCGGATGCGCCCGCCCGGCGTCTGAGAGCAGCCTTGATGAATCACCATCAAGGCTCAATGGTATGATAAGGATCAATACAAATGTCAAACAAAATTCATGACTTTACCGTAGGGCAAAAATCCACCTATCACCAGCTTGTCGATGATGCGCTGGTGCGTGGGTACGCCGAGTTGACGGGCGATAATAACCCGATTCATCTTGACGACGTGTTCGCCAAGACGACCAGATTCGGACAGCGGATCGCCCATGGCGGCATCCTTTTCGGAATGATTTCCAAGGTGTTGGGAAACCAGATGCCGGGGATCGGAACGGTCTATCTCAGTCAGACGATCAATTTTGAAAAGCCGGTGTTCATCGGTGATACCGTCACCCTAGAAGCCACGATCACCGAGATTCTTCCCAAGCATGTGGCCAAGATCAGTGTCACCATCACGAAACAGACCGGCGATGTGGTCATGGATGGCAAGGCCACCGTCAAATTGCCCGGATGGCTCACCAAAACCGAGAAATAGCCGATCCTCAGCGGACTGTTACCCGCACCACTTCCTTGCCGGCGGGCCCGAAGACATGCGCGGCACAGGCCATGCAGGGATCGAAGCTGTGTATCGTCCGTAAAATCTCCAAAGGCTGGTCGGGAACAGCGAGGCGGTGCCGATCCATCAGGGCTGCCTCGTAGGGGCCGTGGCGGCCCTGCTCGTCCATGGGGCCGGCATTCCAGGTCGTCGGTACCACGGCCTGATAATTAGCGATCCGCCCGTCGTCGATGACGACCCAGTGGGCCAGCGCGCCACGCGGCCCTTCGATGGTCCCGATCCCACGGCTCTGGCGGGGCCACCGGCTCGGCTCCCATTTTTCGGTGTTGAAGGTCCGGCGGTCGCCGTTGGTGATGTTGGCCATCAGCCGGTCATACCAGCCGATCATACGATCAACCACCAATTTGCTTTCGATTCCGCGCGCCAGGATGCGTCCAAACGTCGAATACATCGCCTCGAACGGTAATCCAAGCCGCCCCAGGGTCTCGGCGGTTTGAGCCTTCGCGGATGCATCCCCCGCAGCATGCAGCAGAACCAGTCGGGCCAAGGGGCCGACCTCCATCGGCTTGCCGCGCCAGCGCGGGGCTTTGACCCACGAGTAGGTGCCGCCCGCGTCCAGCCGCTCGAAGGGCGGCGGCGGCCCGGTGTAGTCGAGCACCGTTTCGCCCACATAGGGATGAAGCGCACCGTTTCGTCCGCCCTGGTATTTGTACCAGGAATGGACGATAATTTCTTGAATCTGATCAGGGTCTTGCAGATCGACGGGATGGATCCGTGACAGGTCGCGATCCAGCACCACGCCGCGCGGCACACCGAAGCCATGCCCGGCGGCGGCACCCGCGAAGTCGCCGTAGGTCATGAAGTTGCGGACGTTTTCGCCGCGTGTGAACCAGTCCCGATAGTGGCCGCCGATCGCGATCAGGTCAGGAAGGTAGACACCTTCGATGAAGCTTCGCATGGTCTCGATGAGCTGGCGGACACGCATCAGCCCGGACAGGGACACGGCGGTCGCGGCGCCCTCGCCCGGTGGCGGGCCGTCGATCGAGATCGCACACGGCGCGCCACCGACGGCGACGTTCGGGTGCGGGGTCTTGCCGCCGAAGATGGTTAGCACTTCGCCGATTTCGCGCTGCCACGTCAGAGCCTCCAAGTAGTGGCTGAAGGCCATCAGATTAATTTCCGGCGATAGCGTGTAGCCAGGATGATTCCACCATCCATTAGCGAATATACCAAGCTGACCTGACGTGAACAGATCCTTAAGCCGGATTTGTGCTCGGGCGAAGGTATCGACCGAGCTTTCGCGGCAGCCTAGCCGATCGGCAGACTGCGCCGCATCCCGTGGATTTGCGGCCAGTGCGTGGAGCGGATTGACCCAATCGAGCGCCTGGAGATGATAGAAATGGACCACGTGATCCTGGAGCCTTTGGGTACCGACCATCAGGTCGCGGATCAACAGGGCGTTTGGCGGCACCTGCACACCAAGCGCATCCTCGACCGCCCGCACCGAGGCCAGTCCATGGACCAGGGTGCAGACACCGCAAATGCGTTGGGCGAAGGCCCAAGCATCGCGCGGATCTCGGTCGCGCAGGATGATCTCGATGCCACGGACCTGGGTGCCGGCACTGATCGCCTGAATCACGGCGCCCGTCTCATCGACCTCGACCTCGATGCGCAGATGCCCCTCGATCCGGGTGAGAGGATCGATGACGATACGACGCGGGGGCATGGCTCAGTCCTTCTGGTTATGGGCCAGAGTGTCGGCAACCCGTTCCAGCAGGCTGGCCACCGTGCTGGTCCAGTTTGCCGTCTTGCCGCCATGCTCCAACGTTTGGCGACACCCCGAGCAACTGGTGTAGACGGTTCCGGCGCCGGTCGCTTCGACCTGCCGCCGCTTGATCTGAAAGGCCAGATCCCGCAAGGGCTGGGCGCGTTTGACCAGGGCAACGCCACCACCACCACCGCAGCACCAGTTGGCGTCACCGGCATCGCCCATCTCCCGCAGGTCGACGCCGAGCGCCCGCAGGATCAGCCGGGGGGCCGCACTGGCGCCACCGCGCCGGGAGAGTTGGCAGGCGTCGTGGTAGGTTGCCCGCTCACCAACCCCTGGGTTCACGCGAATGCGGCCGTCGGATAGGCCCTCGGCGAGAAGCTCGGTGATCTGCACAACCCGGAACGGCAACGCCTGGCCGAAACTGTTTGCGGCTTCCCAGCGCATCTCGGTGAAGGCGTGCCCGCACTCCGGCATCACTACGGTTCTAGCTCCGCAGGCTAGGGCCGCCCGAATGATACCCAGCGTGATCTTACGCTGGCCCGCGCGGTCGCCTGCGGTCAGCGCGGCGTTGTCGGCGTCGAAGCCATCGGTGCGGAAGGTCCACGACACGCCCATGTGGTTTAAGATACGAGCGATGGCCGCCATTGAAGCCGGGAACATCTTCAGATCGATTGACGAAACGGTGGGGATGATATCGGCCTTGGCCTCGTCCACATGCATGACCACGCCATGCTTGAGGCCGATGTCGTGCAACATGTCCCGGAACTGGGCCTGGGTTAGCCCGTAGGGGCTGCCGGTCGCCTGTTCCTTTTCCGCGAGCGCACCGAGATAATCGGCTGGCACTAGACCGGCTTCGAACAGGCCGTGGCGAGCCCGTTCCACCAGATCCGCGATGTCGATGGCCATTGGGCAAATCAACGAGCAGCGCCCACACATGTTGCAGGAATCGTAAATCAGCGCTTGCCAGCTCTCCAATTCCTTGGCGGTCACTTGCGGTGCCAGGCCAAACAGCCGGTAGACGAAGGCAAAGGGCCCAAGCTCACGTTCATAGGCCTGCTTGAGGGGAGCAATCTTATGGATCGGAGTGTAGCGCGGGTCATTCGTCTGGACATAGAATTGACACGCCTCGGCGCAGCGTCCGCAATGCACGCAGGACTCCATCGCCAATGCCGCCGCCGGGCCAATATCGGCGATGAAGCGGCGCATTGCTTTGGCGACCTGTTCGGCATCGGGGATTGTCGCCGCAGGGGGAGTCGGAGGCGCGGGGGCGCTCACGTTGCCGCACCCTTGCGGGCGAAAGTCACGCCCATGGTCCAACGCCCGGCGAACACCAACACGCTATGCATCAGCTTGCCGAAGGGAAGCCAGATCATCAACGCCTCCACGCTCAGGATATGCAGGGTCAGGAGGCTGCCGTAGTCGCCGATGGCTTCGCCCGACAGCAGGATGCCGGTCAGGACTGGAAGGAATACCAGCAGCCAGCTCACATAATCGTCTGCCGTCGACAGCAGCCGCAGCACCGGATGAAGACGACGGCGCACGATCAGAGCGATCATGGCGGCCAGAGTCAAACCGCTGGCCATGACGATCAACCCTTTGGGCAGATTGGGCCAGATGAGGCCAGTGGCCTGATGGACCAGCAGGATGTGCGGCGCCCCGCCGAAAAAGACGAGGGCGAGTCCGAGATGGAAGACGGCGCTCAACATCACGCCGACCGCGATCCGGGGCCAGAATGTCCGACGCGGGATAAAGCGGGATAGGATCAAGGATGCTCCTCCGCCCATCCGTCGGGCCAGCGAATGCCTTGAAGCGGCATACTGGGGCCGCCGACGCAGCAATAGAATGCCTGCCATCCGCCAGGCCATTCCGGCAATCATGATCAGGGCGGATGCTTGCAGGGCGGGACCACGGGCGAATTCCAGCAGCGTCATGGCGGCGTCTCTTCCGGATCGGGATCGGCCTTGTCTCGGGCCAAGAGCGCCGCAGCGGCTCCTCCCGCCAGCCCAACGGCGGCGGCCATGCTGGCGTTCTGCCACCCAGTCGGACTGCCGCCGGCAAGCGAGGTGTAGAAGCTGCCGGCGTCCCAGAAATTCGGTTCGGCGCAACCAAGGCAGCCGTGACCGGATTCGATGGGAAAGCTGGTGCCGCCGCCCCATTTGAGACTGGCGCAGGCGTTGTGGGTGATCGGCCCCTTGCATCCCAGTTCAAACAGACACCAGCCTTGCCGAGCCCCGTCGTCATCGAAACTCTGGGCGAATTGGCCCCGATCGTAAAAGGAGCGGCGGTAGCATCGGTCGTGGATGGTGGTTCCGTAATAGGCGAGTGGGCGCTTGCGTTCATCAAGAGCCGGCAGACGCCCAAAGCTGATGAAGTAGACCAGGATGCCGCTCAATACGTCGGGCATCGGCGGACAACCGGGAATATTGACGATCGGCGTGCCCGAGATCAAATCTTCGACCCCGACCGCCCCAGTGGGATTGGGATAGGCTTTGGGAATGCCGCCATAGGCCGCGCAGGTTCCGATGGCCAGCACGGCCTTCGCGTCGGCGGCGAGAGCCTCAACGATACCGACGGTGCTGCGTCCGCCGGTCAGCGCGTAGACTCCGCCATCCTTAACCGGGATCGATCCATCGATGGCCAGAAGATACTCGCCCTTGTTGGCGGCCACAGCGTCCCACAGCATCCGGTCTGCGGTCGATCCGGCTGCCGCCATCAGGGTTTCCTGATAATCAAGAGAAATAAAGTCAAAGATAATCGATTCAAGAGTCGGACTCGATGACTGTAATAGCGCCTCCAGGCATCCTGTACAATCTTGGATGGATAACCAAATGACGGAACGCCGCTTCGCTCTGGCGAGATTTTCTGCCATGACCGGCGCAATTCCTGGCGGCAGAGCCAGGCTGGCGGTCATGGCCAGAGCAAACCGCAGCAGATCGCGTCGTCCGATGCCATGGCGAACGAGTGCGGCCCCCAGGGTTTCGGTGTGGTCCGGCATGCGGTGATCCTCGGGCATCAAGGTTCCGCCTGCCACGCCAGGGCCGTTCGGACAACCGTGCGGCAGGCATCCGGGAACGACTGGGCAACCGGAGGACTGAGCCACGGCCCCCAATCGATCCGTTGCGGCTCGATGCCCACCAGCGCCAAATGTGTTGGCGCCCATCCGGCGATCCGGGCCAGCGTTAACAGGTCCACGAGACCGGCCTCATGCGCGCTCATGCGCCCGCCGCGACCGACATGGTCGGCGAGGGTCAGTTGGTCCAAGAGACAAATGGTGCCTGCGGGATCACCAAGCCGGGCGGCATCGACGACGATCACAGCATCCGAATCCATGAGTGCCGCCAGCAGCCGGAACCCGAGCGTCCCGCCGTCGAGCGGACGCAAGCCCGGTGGTGTATCAGGGGCGTTGGCAAGATGCCGGACCACATGCACACCAACACCGTCATCACCGAGCAGGGTATTCCCCAGTCCGAGCACCAGAACGTCGCGTGCGGCGCCCGCTACCGATCCAAAGCAGACCTTGTTTCGAACCGCCGCCGTGTCGTCCATGCTGACGCCTCTGTCGGGTTATCAGCCCACTATGAAAAAAAGGGGAATAATGAACAGGTTCGGAATCTACCCATGAATTTAGGGATGATTCAGAAGCTGATCCACAACGCCATCGCAATTCCCCGGAAAAGCATCGGCTGAGTAATTCCCGAAGCTTTCGCCATAGTACCGATAGCGGCTACCGTGGCCGACGATGACTGGGGACGATGGAGACTGTTGCATGTGCCTCGCTGTTCCGTTCCAGATCGTCAGCATGACAGGCCATATGGCCTGCTGTGAGGCCAGGGGCGTTCGACGCGATGTCAGTCTGTTCCTGCTCGGCGATCAGGGGATCGCGGTCGGCGACCATGTTTTGGTCCATGTCGGCTACGCCATCCAGACGATGACGCCAGCAGATGCCCATGCCACCTGGGCCCTGTTCGATGAGATCACGGCCCAGCTCGATCGCCACGAGGCATAATTGCGGAGCGATAACCCAAGAAAAATTTGAGTAGATTCCGATCCAATCCGAAAAGGAAGCAAATTGGTATTATGATGTTGAAATAAAACGCCCCGCTATGAAGCCACTTAAACTGATGTCTGGCGCTATACTGCTAAAATAAATGCTGAATACCAGATATCAGTAAAATGAGTGCGCTTAAAAATGAGATGGATGACAGATATGGATCATGATGGAAACTCTTGGTACTTCGTCGCTACCAAGTCGGCGTTGATCGAAGTCTCTCGACAAGAGAGCTGTCCAGTTCAACCCATCTCGTCATTTCAAAATAATGGCGATTATGCCGAAACGGTTCACCGTGTATTGTCGGATATTTTTGCCCCGACCGCTGTGCTCATTGATCGCCGAGGAGATCTGCGATCTTTTTCCGGCCCGATTCATCACTACCTTAATCTGCCGATCACCCAGGTTAACCCCAACGTCGTTGACATCGCCCGAGATGGGCTGAAGGGCATGTTGCAACGCCTGATCCGTCAGGCGGCGAAACTCGACGCAGAGAGAATGAGGGTTATGTCAACAACCCGCATTCGGCGTAATGGCTCCACGGTGCAGGTTTATCTTTCCCTGGTTCCGGTTACGGGGGCCGAAAAGAACGAGAATCTATTTCTCGTTTTCTTTGCCGATGATGCCAGACCGCACCCGATAGAAATGAGTAATAAAATCTGATAAATACATAATAAATATCTTTTTCTGGACAATATCAGAATCAATCAGACATCTATGAAACCGTTAATAGGACATAACCATGCCCCAATACCAGATCGCCGTTATCGTTGGAAGCCTTCGCCAAGAGTCATTTAACCGCAAACTTGCCAAGGCTATTGTCAGACTGGCACCGTCAGATTTCAAGTTCAAAGACGTGCTGATTGCTGATTTACCGTTCTACAATCAGGATGATGATGCATGTCCTTCTGACCCTGTCAAGAGACTGAAGGCCGAAATTATGGCTGCCCATGGCCTGCTGTTTGTCACGCCCGAGTACAATCGCTCAATTCCGGGCGTCCTCAAGAACGCGATCGATCAGGGTTCGCGGCCTTATGGCCACAGTGCCTGGTCTGGCAAACCCGCAGGTATTCTAGGGGCTTCGATCGGAGTCATCGGCACGTCCTTGGCACAACAGCATTTACGCAATGTTCTTGCCTACCTTGATGTTCCGACGCTCGGCCAACCGGAAGCCTTTATTCAGGTCAAAGAAGGCTTGTTTGATGAGTTGGGCAACATTGGTCCATCAAGTGCCCCCTTTTTGCAAAACTGGATGGATAAATACGCCGCTTGGGTGAGACATCATACTATCGAGCTTTAATGTTGACCCATTAAAGCGACCCTCAGACACCGGGCGGGCGCGGCCCGACACCGGCATTGTGTCAGTGTCAGGGCTCGCCGGTATCATACCGATTTATAACGCCGGGGGATGATCGTCAATGAGTACGGTACAGGACGCTGGGCAGTCGCGGCCCGATACCGGCGATGTGTCAACCCATAGGCCCGCCGGTATCAGTGCCCAAGAGCTTTGGCAGGAACCATCGGCGCGCCTTCTGGCCCGGTTGGCAGCCACAGCGTCCGGGCTGACGTCCAGAGAAGCCCAATCGCGCCTCGGCCTCTACGGGCCGAATGAAGCCGCGACGGTCCAACGCTCGCCGCTGAGTCTGCAATTCCTGGCCCGCTTCCGCAATCCGTTGGTCATTATTCTGCTGGTCGCAAGCGGACTGTCGGCGGCGAGCGGTGATATCGCCAGCTTCGTGATCGTGATCGCCATCGTCACGAGCAGCATTACCCTCGATTTTGTCCAAGAAATCCGCGCTCAGAATGCAGTGGAGGCGTTGCGTCGTTCGGTCGCGGTTCAAGCGACGATCCGACGTGACGGCGCTATTGTCTCGTTGCCCATCGACCAGTTAGTGCCCGGCGACATCGTTGAACTCATCGCCGGTGATTTGGTTCCCGCAGACTCGCGGTTGCTCGAGAGCCGAGACCTGTTCGTCAACCAGGCGCTCCTGACTGGGGAGTCCTACCCTTCCGAAAAGCAGGCGGGCGACGCCGCCTCGGGTGCCGAAAATCCTGCCGGGGCATCGAACGCGGTGTTCGCCGGCACCTCGGTGATCAGCGGTACCGCGACGATTCTGATTTGCCGAACCGGAAGCAAGACGGCCCTTGGCCATCTGGCGACCAGCCTGGCGGAAAAGCCCCCGGCCACCGCCTTCGCAGTCGGCATTCGCGAATTCGGCATGCTGATTATGCGGTTCACCGTGTTGATGGTGCTGTTCGTTCTGATCGTGAACATCTCGTTCAATCGGCCAATGCTGGAGTCCCTGCTGTTTGCGCTGGCGTTGGCGGTTGGCTTGACGCCCGAACTGCTGCCCATGATCGTGACGGTAACGCTCGCTCGATCCGCTATGGAGCTGGCCAAACGAAAAGTGATCGTCAAGCGCCTCTCAGCCATCCACGATCTCGGTGCCATGGACGTGTTGTGCACCGACAAAACCGGCACGTTAACCGAAGCCATTATCAAGCTGGTCAGCGTGGTCGATGGCCACGGAGTCGAAAGTCAGCGCGCCTTTGCCTATGCCTATGTTAACAGCCGGTTCGAAAGCGGCATGAAAAGCCCGCTCGATCAGGCAATCCTCGCCGCTAACGCCTTTGATATGGCTGGCTGGCGCAAAATCGACGAAGTGCCGTTTGATTTCGAGCGCCGAAGAGTCTCGGTGCTGGTCGAACACGAAACCAAACGCCGCCTGATCGTCAAGGGAGCGCCCGAGGATTTGCTGCGTCTGTCGGGACGCTACGAGGACGCAACCGGGGCGGTACTGCCCCTTGACACAGAAACGCGCCGCGCCTTCCAAACGACGCTCGACGCCCTCGGGACTCAGGGAAATCGCGCCCTCGGCATCGCCAGCCGCGTCGTCGAAGATGGCCTAGCCACTGCGGCCATCACCGATGAGAGTGATCTCATTTTCTCAGGCTTTGCGATCTTCCTGGATCCACCGAAGGTCAGCGCCGGGGCAACAATTCAGGCCATGGCGGCGGCGGGGATTGCCGTGAAGGTGCTGACCGGCGACAACGAACTGGTGACGCGCCACGTCTTTGCCGAAATCGGCGTGCCGGTCACGGGCGTCCTGACTGGCGACGCCCTAACCCGTCTGTCCGACGAGGCGCTGATCGGACAGGTCTCGCGGATTAACCTGTTTTGTCGCGTCAACCCTCAGCAAAAGCATCGGATTCTGTTGGCGCTAAAACGGCTGGGCCATGTGGTTGGCTTTCTTGGCGACGGTATCAACGATGCTCCCGCGCTGCACGCCGCCGATGTCGGGATTTCGGTGGATGGCGCGGCCGACGTCGCACGGGCCGCCGCCGACCTGATCCTGCTAGACCACGATTTGGCGGTTGTGCGTGACGCCGTGATCCAGGGGCGCGGCACGGTCCAGAACGTCTCCAAATACGTCCTCATGGGTTCCAGCTCGAACTTCGGCAATATGTTCAGCATGGCTGGCGCTGCGCTGTTCCTGCCCTTCTTGCCGATGCTCCCGATCCAGATTCTGCTGAACAATCTGCTATACGATATCTCGGAAATCGCCATTCCGTTCGACCGGGTTGATCCCGAGGCCACGTCCCGCCCGGTGCGCTGGAACATTACGCTGATCGAGCGGTTCATGCTGATCTTCGGGCCGGTCAGCTCGATCTTCGACTTTCTGACCTTCTACGCCCTGCTGTACCTATTCGGTGCCGGCGAGGCGCTGTTTCAGACAGGTTGGTTCATCGAGTCCATCACGACCCAGGTTCTGGTGGTCTTCGCCATCCGCACCCGGCGGCCCTTTTTTCGCAGTCGGCCATGCGGCTTCTTGATCGCCATGGCGCTTGGGATCGTCGTTGTGGCCATTGTTCTTCCTTTTCTACCGATAGGGGGATGGTTAGGCTTCGTCGCACTGCCGCCGCTCTTCTTTGTCTATCTGGTTTTGGTGACGGCAGCCTATCTGGCTCTTGTCGAAGTCACCAAGAGGCTGTTCTACCGTGCTTTTTCTGGAAGCCACGACTGATGCCGGCGAGCCCTGACAATGACACATCGCCGGCCCTCGGGTTACGATTGCGGTCCCGCGCGCTCAAGTCACAGAGACGCCGGGCGGAACGACACCGCACGGGACAGACGGGGTGGTTACGGGCAGCGGTTCTGGGCGCCAATGATGGCCTTCTGTCCACAGCAAGTCTGGAGTTAGGTGTCGCGGCAGCGCATGGAACATCCGCTAGCATCATGATCGCTGGCCTCTCCGGCCTCGTCGCGGGCGCTATGTCGATGGCTGCGGGCGAGTATGTGTCGGTGCATTCCCAGGCCGACACCGAAGAGGCTGATCTTGACCTTGAGCGTGTCGAACTGAGCACCGACGACCAGGGCGAACATCGGGAATTGACCGCAATCTACGTCAGTCGGGGCCTTGATCCGTCGCTCGCCATGCAGGTCGCCGACCAACTGATGGCCCACGATGCCCTTGGTGCTCATGCGCGCGATGAACTGGGTATCTCCGAGACCCTGAAAGCCCGTCCGATCCAGGCGGCGTTCGCGTCGGCTGGAAGCTTCGCCGTGGGGGCGGCGCTGCCGCTGTCAGTTGCCATCTTTGCTCCCGAACCGAGGCTTGCCCTCATGGTATCGGCAAGCTCCCTGCTCTTTCTGATGCTCCTGGGGGCGACGGCGGCGTATGCCGGGGGTGCAAAGAGGATTGTCGGTGCCTTGCGTGTCGCGGTCTGGGGGGCATTGGCCATGGCCATGACCACGGTTGTTGGACTGCTGTTCGGAACCGTTGTTTGAGGGGCCATGATGGGGTAATTGGGTCGCGACGGCGGCCCCGCGTCCTCGTGGACGCGAAGCCAAGGGCGCGGATGCGCCCGCCCGGCGTTTGAGGGCGCTGCGGACATGTCAACGTCCAAGGCCATTGGTATAATTGGGCCGCGACGGCGGCCCCGCGTCCTCGTGGACGCGAAGCCAAGGGCGCGGATGCGCCCGCCCGGCGTCTGAGGGCAACTTTATAAAGTTCGATAGGATTACACATCACCTTTTCCGTAACGATGCAGGCTATCGGCCTCAAAATAGCTCAAACTCTGCGGTTTGACGAAAACAGCAATCACGTCTGGACTAAACTCACGCAGCCGACGTTCTAATTCGATCACTTTTAATTCAATATCTGGCGTTCTCAGCTCGTCGGAAAACTCCAGACTGAGAGCAACAACAATATGTCGTGGCGCAAGATGAACGGTAATGATGTCGTTGGCATGCGCGACACCTTCCATGTCCTTCGCGATATGCAGGATGGCTGCCACAATCAGCGGATTTGCAGCCTCGCCGATCAACAGGCCCTTGGTTTCGATAGCGAGTAGGGTTGCTGTTGTCGCGAGGACAAGGCCGATCATGATGGAGGCAACACCATCGAGAATCGGAAGATCGAGTCGAACTGACAGATATGTACCGATCAAAACCATCAAAAGGCCGATCAAAGCGGCGCTATCTTCGAAAAGCACCATGAATGAAGGGGGATCCTTGCTGCTGCGGACCGCAGCCAGAATATCGGACCAATTCATCTTGCCTTTGAAATTTCGAAGCGCAATCCACCATGTCATGCCATCGAAAATCGCCGACAGTCCGATCACAATATAGATAACCCCTTCATTGCGGATCGGCTCTGGATTCAGGATATGCGATATTCCTTCATAGAGGGTAACTCCCGATCCTAACGCAAAAACCAGTACAGCGACGACGAAGCTCCAAAAATAGATTTCGCGCCCATATCCCAAAGGGTGTTCGCGGTTTGGCGGTCTTTTCGCCCGATGTAGGCCATACAGAAGCAGGATCGAGTTTCCGCTATCGACGACCGAATGAACGGCTTCGCTCCACATGGCAGAACTATTGGTCCATACTGCGGCGCCTATCTTGGTGATGGCAACCAGTATATTTCCGCCGATTGCCGCATAGATGACATAGCTGGACGATGTTGGCGCTACCTTGCGTGGAATCACCTGATTTCACTCTCTAGCGAGCGACTGCGGCCCCGCGTCCTCGTGGACGCGAAGCCAAGGGCGCGGAGGCGCCCGCCCGGCATCTGAGGGCAGCCTTGATGAGTCACCATCAAGGCTCGATGGTATGAGGGCCGCTTTAATGTGTCAATATTATAAAGCTTGCCGGTATCAATTCGTCTTCTTTTCAGGCCAATTATCGACGATCATGCTCAATTTCAATCCAAGTCTTGAGAGTTCGTGCGTTATCTTGACGAGTGACTTCTTTCCAAAACTTCGAAGATATAACAACTCCCGGTCCGTTTTCTGAACGAGGTCGCCGATATGGAGAATTCCCGCCTCGCGTAACCGATTCCTGGCTCCAATCGAAATCGGAAGCCTATCAATACCAAGGTCCAGATATCGCAAGGGATCGTCAGTCATACCCTCGAGCCTTGATGTTGACTCATCAAGGCTGCCCTCAGACGCCGGGCGGGCGCATCCGCGCCCTTGGCTTCGCGCGCATGGGCGCGCGGGGCCGTCGTCGCGGCCCGATACCGGCAGTGTGTCATCGTTATAGCTCGCTGGTATCATTGCATCCTCCCCTGATCGGTGCCCTTGGTTGGGCTCGCCGGCCTGATCATCCGAGAACGATTCGTATGGTATGGGAAGCCCCATCCTCAACCAGAGGAATACGGACCTGATCGTGCGGCAGGGCTTCGCCGTCGAGGTCCGCATGAACGACACCATGGCTAACGCCGTTGGGGTTATCGACCCGAATGTCGTAGTGGGTGGTGTGGTGGCGGAAATTGATGCGGAAGCCCGGCCATGCCGTCGGGATGCAGGGAGCAAGAACCAACGTCGTCCCCTGCACCCGAAAACCCAGGATCGACTCTAGGCCGGCCCGATGCATCCATCCCGCCGAGCCGGTATACCAGCTCCAACCGCCTCGTCCGACATGAGGGGGCTGGGAATACAAATCGGCGCAAACGACATAAGGCTCGACCTTATAGCGCCGAACGGCATCGGGCGAAATCGCGTGGTTGATCGGGTTCAGCATCGAGAACAGCGCGCCAGCCCGATCGCCGTCACCGAGCATGGCGAAGGCCATCACCGACCACAAGGCGGCATGGGTGTATTGCCCGCCATTCTCCCGAAGGCCGGGCGGATAGGCCTTGATATATCCGGGATCAAGCGGACTTTGGTCGAAAGGCGGGGTAAACAGCAAGGCTAGGCCGTCGTCCCGGCGGATCAAATGGTTCTCGACGGCAGCCATGGCTTGGGCCGAGCGAAGAGGATCGGCGGCCTGGGAGATCACGCCCCATGACTGGGCAATCGAGTCAATCCGGCATTCGGCGCTGGTGGTGGAACCCAGTGGCGTTCCGTCGTCGAAATAAGCCCGCCGGTACCAGTCGCCGTCCCAGCCTTCGCGTTCGAGGGCCTCTTTCAAGGCCGTTGCGTGCTGCCGCCAAGCCGCAGCGCGAACCGGCTCGCCGCGACGGTCAGCCAGGGGGGCGAACGCGGTCAGCGTGGCATGAACGAACCACCCGAGCCAGATGCTCTCGCCCTTGCCGTTCTCGCCCACCCGGTTCATGCCGTCGTTCCAATCTCCCGTTCCCATCAACGGCAAGCCGTGATGACCAACCGCGAGACTCTGATCAAGGGCGAGCGCACAGTGTTCGAACAGGGTGCCCTGATGATCCGATACAGTCGGGGTAAAGAAGGCTTCAGATGCACCGTCATGCAGCACCGCCCCTTCGAGGAACGGAACCACCTCGTCCAGAACGCCAAGATCGCCGGTGACCTCGACATAGTGGGCAACGCTGTAAGCCAACCAAGTCCGGTCGTCAGAGACTCGTGTCCGTATGCCTTGTCCCGACTCTGGCAACCACCAGTGTTGCACGTCCCCCTCGATAAATTGCCGCGCGGCGGCCCGCAGCAAATGCGTGCGTGTCACCGCTGGCTTCGCGACGGCAAGCGCCATTCCGTCCTGAAGCTGGTCACGAAAGCCATAGGCGCCGCTGGCCTGATAAAAGGCTGACCGTGCCCAAACCCGACAGGCCAGAGTCTGGTACAGCAGCCAGCGGTTCACCATGATGTCCAGGGAGCGGTCTGGGGTCGTGACCTCAACCACACCCAGCACGTCATCCCACAGCCGGGTCACCGCGCCCAAGACGGCCTCGAGATCGGCGGTTCGATATTTTGTGAGCAACGCCGAGGCTTCGGTCGCGTTCGCCGTTTCGCCGAGCAAGAACACGATCTCGTCCGAGCCATCGACCGGAAGTGTCAGCGAGATTTGCAGGGCGCCGCAAGGGTCAAGACCAGCCCCAACCCGATTGGACAGGGGGGCCCTGCGAACGAGCGCAGCGGGCTGATCAAGCGTCCCGTTGCGGCCGAGGAACTCCGTGCGGTCGCCGGTCCAGGACTGCTGCCGGCCACCAAGGTCAGCAAACGCGACGCGACGTCCGGACGGGATATTCCAGGGGTTGCGCGCCAGCATCGCTCCGGTCTTGGGATCGATCTCGGTGACAATGAAAGGCGCCGACGTGCTGCGGGATGCGCCGAGCACCCACTCGACATATGCGGTTACCGAAAGACGCCGGGGACGTCCGGATCGGTTTATGATCATCAGTCGGGAGATTTTGATCGGGTCATCAACCGGCACATATTGCAGGAGTACCAGCGAAATGCCGTGGGATGTGTGTTCGAACCGGCTATACCCCTGGCCATGTCGAACCATGTAGGACGAGCCGTCCTCACGGATGGGCAGTGCGGTTGGCCCCCATAACACCCGGCTCTCTTCATCGCAGAGATAGATCACCTCTCCCGGAGCATCGCTGACCGGATCGTTCGACCACGGGGTCAAGTGATTTTGCTGGCTGTTGAGCGACCATGTGGAGCCGCTGCCCTCGACCGAGACTTGGAAGCCGAAGGTCGGATTGCAGATGACGTTGATCCAGGGCGTGGGCGTCCAGGATCCGCCGTGGAGGCTCGTCCGGTATTCCCGTCCATTCTCGGCGAACCCGCCGAGACCGTTGAAGAACTCGAGCCCCGGCGACGGCAGGACCGCCCGCGACGGCAGGGCCATCGGAAGACGTCGGAGCGTCGGAGCGGGTGGCCTCGGCTCTGCGACCCGCCTGACTTGCTCCGCCAGGGTTCCTCGCCGGGCGACCAATACCACGCGGGCCGCAACTTGAAGTAGGTTTCGCACCTCGGCGGGAATCAGGTCGGCACGGAGGACGAAGACAGCGCCGCGCGTTCCTTCTCCAACCGCCTTCGACCGGGATTGGGTGCCCCGAACCAGAACCTCAAGGGAAACCTGGAGATCCTGGATGTAGGACGAGGCCCGCTCGTTCAGAACCACCAGATCCACGGATAACTGTTTCATCCGCCAATATTCATGGGCCAGGAGCAATTGCCGGGCGATTTCCAGGTCGCTGGTTTCATCGATGCGCAGGAGGACGATCGGAAGGTCGCCGGAAATGCCGTGGGGCCATAGCCCTGAGGCTGCCCCGCCGCCCCGCTTGAGAACCTCAGAGCTTGGACGCAAGGTCGGATCGGAATAGAGTATCCGGTTGGCGAGGCGTTGAAAAAGGTGAGCGTCACCCGCGCCGATCCCCAGGTGATGAAGCTGCACTTGGGCCTGGATCCAGGCGAGCGTGGTCGCGCGGTCAAAGGCCGCCGGATCATGGTGTTTGTCCACAAGATTGAGCACTTCATGGTGCGAACGGGCGATCAAGGTCCAAAAGGCGATGCGGACGTTTGACCGTGGCGGCACCCGCACCCGGCAGCGCAGGCTGAAGATCGGATCGAGCACAGTCCCCACCGTGTTGGAGAGCGACTGCCCCGGAGCCATGGCGATCGGCGTCCGAATCCCGCGTCCACGCCCAAGAAAGCGGGCCCGATCGGTTTCAAACTGGAGAGTGCCGAGGGTTTCGCCTTCCACGACGGCCAGATGTGCAGCCCAGGCCGGGGGATCGCCGGGGTCTCGGGGGCGCCGGGTGGCTAACAGAGCACCAACCTCGCCGGCAAACATCGTTTCGACGAACAACTTGGAAAACGCCGGGTGGGCATCGTCGGCACTTGGGGGCGCCAGTACGATTTCGGCGTAGGAGGTCAGTTCGATATCCCGGCTTTGGTTCCCAAGATTGGTGATCGATACCCGGCGAACCTCGGCATCGTCTTCTGACGACACCGCCACCTCCAGCGTCGTGGTGATCGTTCCGTCGTGGCGGATGATTTCCGCCCGGCCCTCGGAGAAGGCGACCTCATACCGATCGGCCTCAACGCCGCTTGGCTGATAGCCCGCCGACCACACCTTGCCGCTTCGGACATCGCGAACGAAAATATAGGAGCCCCAAGGATCACAGGTGGGGTCTTCTCGCCAGCGCGTAACCGCCATGTCCCGCCATCGGCTGTATCCCGAACCCGCCGTAGTGATCATCACCGCGTATCGGCCGTTCGACAGAAGATGGGTGCGCGGGGTGAGAGGGTGGGGCGAATCGAACCGACGTTGGGTCGATGAGACCCCATTGTCGGTCCCGGCTGCGGCCTGCACGGTTTCGGTCTTGGGTTCGAAGATCGCGACATCGCGCGGAACGCGTTCCTGGAGCAACAGTTCGGTCGCTTGAATGATGGGCTCGGCATGAAATCGGCGACGCATCACCCCATCGTGAAGCGCATTGGCGATGGCCACCACGCTCATGCCCTGGTGATGGGCCATGTAAGCCCGGACCACGGCAACGGTTGCCCCCTCGGGAAGACGCGCCTTGGTGTAGTCCAAAGCCTCGTACCAGCCATACTGCCCCCGCCCCCCCGCCTCGGCTAAACGCGCGAAGTTGCGGGTCGCGGCTGGAGGATCGACCATTGTCGACAGGGCCGTGGCATACGGAGCAATCACGACATTCTCGCCAAGCCCACGCTTGAGGCCCAGATCGGGAATTCCGAAGCTCGAATACTGATAGGTAAATTCCAGGTCTCGCGCGTTGTAGGCGGATTCCGAAGCGCCCCACGGGACGCCACGTAATGCCCCATATATCATTTGTTGGCGCACGACCAGGCAGTTGGTCCGCTCCAGCAAACTTCCAGCCGGCGCCCGCATGACCAGGGACGGCATCAGGTACTCGAACATCGACCCCGACCACGAGATCAGGGCGAAACCGCCACGAACCGGAGTCAACGCCCGTCCCAACCGAAACCAGTGACGAGTCGGGACATCGCCCTTAGCGATCGCAATTAGGCTGGCAAGACGCGCTTCCGAAGCCAGTAAGTCATAGCAATTAGGATCGAGGCTTTCATCGGCCACCCGGTAACCAATCGATAGTAATTCTCGCTCTGGGTCGAAGAGAAAGTCGAAGGCCATCGCCTGGACCATCTTCGACGTCGTCTCACTGAGCACCTGGAGACGGCCAGACAATGCGGTCGCTGCTCTGGCCGACCGTTCAAAGGCGTCAATCAAGACGTCGAGACCAATGATACCCTCGAGCCTTGATGTTGACTCATCAAGGCTGCCCTCAGACGCCGGGCGGGCGCATCCGCGCCCTTGGCTTCGCGCGCATGGGCGCGCGGGGCCGTCGTCGCGGCCCGATACCGGCAGTGTGTCATCGTTATAGCTCGCCGGTATGAGGGCCTTGTCGCCGGAATCGGATTGCGTGGCCCGCTCGGTTCGCCGACCCGTCAAGATGGCAATAGCCGCCCCGCAAAAGTCGGGTAACTCGGCCAGAGACGGCATGGTCCCCAATAGGGAGACCAACGCAGGTTCGAGGCTCGTATCTTCATTGCGAGCCAAGAGGCTTGCCCACGGCATCAAGTGTGCCAAATCGCGTTGATGACTGCGAAGGGTAGCGGCGACGCTTCCCGCCCAAGCTAGGGCTTCGGCAGCGGCGGCTTCGGCGAAGGCGTTGCCTCCGCTTTCTTCGGCCAGTGTTCGTGCCAGATCGATGACGGTGTCAGCGTGCCACGCCAGGGTCATCAACCGTTCAGCCAGCAAGACCGGAGTCGTCGGGGTCATCGAAGAGAGCGAGACCCCGATCGTGTGGAGGACGGACCCTAGTCGTTGTCGCGTCCCGGCCATGGGACCATTGCCCATCGCCTCCTTCGCCTCGCGCGTGAGGTCCAGAACATCGCCGATTCCGGCCAATTCCGGCAATCCGATAATCGGAACCACGCTCAGATCTCGACAGGCATTGCCAAGGACGATAAGATGTCCAGCAAGATTCCCGCTATCAACCGAGGAAATGTATTTGGGGTCGAGCGGACGAAGATCCTGCGTGTCGTACCAGTTGTAGAAATGGCCACGGAATCGCTCAAGCCTGCCCATGGTGTGGAGGGTCGCTTCTAACCGCTCCACGGCCTCGAACAGCCCGAGCCAGCCGAAATCCCGAGCCGCAACCACCGACAGCAAATAAAGACCCAGGTTCGTGGGCGACGTCCGATGGGCGACCACAGGAGCCGGGTGTTCCTGGAAATTGTCAGGTGGCAGCCCATGCTCGGCCACTGTAACGAAGGTTTCGAAGAAACGCCATGTGCGCCGCGCGATCAGGCGCAAGGATCGGGCGTCTTCGACCGAGACCAAGGGCAAAATGGAGACGGGTGCGGGCAGACTGACCCATCGTCCGATCATCGGCGACAGCAGCCAAAGCCCCACGAACGGCGCGGCTATCGGCCAGGATCCTGGCGCGACCCAAACGACTACGGCTGCGGCTCCGACGGCGAGAACAACACCGCCGGACATCTGTCGGTAGAAGCCCATCAGGTCGAGTTGCGGACTGACTTTGACCTGAGCGGCGGTCATCCATTCCAGGAGATTCCGGCGCGACACCGTCAGACGGAACAGCGTTCGTAGGATCGCATCGGAGGTCGTCCAGGCCTGATGCACCAGAAAGGTCACGAGGAGCAGGATTTGTGAGAGCGCGAGCCTGAGGTCGACGCCGATCATGCGCAGATGAAACCCATTCGCCAGCCCGACCCGTCGCGGCAAGATCCCCGCTAATAATGGGAGCAAAGCGGGGATCGCGATCGTCGTTAGGATAAACGCGGTCCAAAGCTCCGCAGAGGCAATTGGTAAGGTCCAGCCGGCGACCAAGGCCACGAAGCAGGCCGGCGCCGACACGGATCGGCGGAGATTGTCGAGCATTTTCCACCGGCCAACCAGGGGAATAACCCGATGGCGGGGGGTGCCCGTCGCCAAGCCGAGAATCCATGGCAGCAATTGCCAGTCGCCGCGCACCCAGCGATGATGACGCGCCATGGCGACGTCGTAGCGTGCCGGAAACTCGTCAAGAACCTCGATATCCGAAACGAGGCCGGCACGTGCGAAGATTCCCTCCAAAAGATCGTGACTGAGGAGGGTGTTCTCGGGAATCCGCCCGGCAAGCGCCGCCTCGAAGACATCCACGTCATAAATGCCTTTGCCGCAATACGATCCCTCCCCGAAGAGATCCTGGTAGACATCCGAGACCGCACAAGCGTAGGGATCCATGCCGTTGGTGTCCGAAAACACCCGCTGAAAGAGCGAGCCATCCCGCCCACTCGGCAAGGCCGGCGTCACTCGGGGCTGAAGCACCGCGTACCCATCGATAACCCGGCAAGCGTCAGGATCAAGGGTCGGACGATTCAGCGGGTGAGCCATCTTCCCGACTAGGCGTTTCGCGGCGCCCCTAGGAAGGCGCGTATCGGCATCCAGGACGATCACGTAGCGGACGCCATCCGGGACAATCGGCGGGCCGCCGTCGCTAGTCGCGGTAAATGTGGTGTCGATCGCGCCCCGTAGCAATCGATTGAACTCGTGCAGCTTGCCCCGCTTACGTTCCCATCCGATCCACTTGTTCTGGCCTTCGTTCCACAGTCTGCGACGATGGAGCAAGAGAAACCGCTCGCCCCCCGGCGCCGGTCCATAGCGCCGATTCAATCGGGCGATCCCGTCCACAGCGACGCCGAGCAGTGCGTCGTCGTCTGGCGCGGTTTCGGTTGCGGAATCGGTCCAGTCCGAGAGCAGAGCGAAGCAGAGGTCACCGTCGGAATTCGAAAGGTGATGGACTTCCAGCCGCTCGACCTGCTCCGCTACCGCGCTCCGGGAGGTCAAGAGCGTGGGGATCACGATCATTGTGCGGAGGCTGGACGGCACGCCGTCGGCAAGCTTCAGACCTGGGAGAGAGGTGGCGTCGAAGCGATTGGTCGCACCGCAATTCACCAGCGTCACCGCGATATCCGAGGCTGGAATCAGCGCCAGCAGCGCAAAAATCCCAGAACCCCAACTCCCGCCCGGCACAGACAGCCAATTCAAGATCAAGACGGCGATGAGGATCGTAATAAGCGTGACGATGCCAAGATAGCCGGAAATCCCGATCGCTGTGTTGGCGCGGACAAGCCATCCCGTGAGTGTCGTCCGAACCCCAAGCGCCGTCTCGAAGGCCGGACGTCCTTTCCCGATCAGATAGTAGCCGGGATCCTGCCGAGCAGCCGAAGCCATATTGCCTTCGCCATGCGCCTTCTCTCGGACATCTTGGGCCGCCAGGAGCACAAGCTGCGTAATGTCCATTTCTGAGTGGCTGGAACTTCGGGCCAAGTCTTCGATCGCGCGCCGATACAGATCCCGTGTTGGAAAATCGAGCGCGGCAAAATCGCTTCCGGCACGCAATCCGGAATCGACGAGGCTGACGCTTTCAAACCACTCTCGCCAGTCGATCGCGGACATTAAACGCATGCTCGTGATAATATTGCGGATCGTCACGTTGACGGCGCCCTGGCGCTGCTGCTCGTCGTGAACGATGTCGTCAGCCGTGGTTCCCTGGGCCGCCAAGCGTTCGTCCAGCCACAGTAGCGCCGGCATGACTTTCGGATCCTGGTCTCGCAGCCGCTGGATCAGTTGAACCATGAAGGCCGTTGGCAAGGGAGCCTCGAAGGCCCGCAGAGCTCTATCGGTTGCCTCTGGGCTGTTGGCTTCCAGCAGCCGGTCGGCCAGGAGGTTCGCCCCTTCGCGCGCGGTTTGGCGTGTGACGATTCCTTCTGCCAAACGTCGCAAATTCTCCACCAAAACGACGCGCAGCGCGATCGCGACCGCCCACAATTCGCCGATGGTCAAAGGCTGAACCCGCTGATAAGCCACCACAAAGCGGCGCAGCATTTGGGTATCGAAACGACTGTCGGTATGAGCGACGAAGGCCCACGCCAATCCGAAGACGCGCGGATATCCCTGAAGTGGTCCTTCAATCAGTTTTGGCAATTGTCGATGGAACCCCGGAGGGAAATCGACTCGGATTTCCCGAACCTGTTCTTCGATCACATGAAAATTATCGACCAGCCAATCCGCTGCGGGAGAAATGGGCCGCTCTTCGCGCACGGCCAGAACAGTTGCATGATAGGCTGAACGCAAAGCCCGCTCATTGTCCCGAAGCCGTGCTTCCAGCCGTCGATCCGTGGTCGGCTTCGTCGTGGCGTGTTGGGCCGCCGCAAGGCTATCGGCATGCTGCTCAAGCCGTTCGATGCTGAAGAGTTCCGCACGGATCGGTTCTTCGAGAATTTGCGGGGCCGACCACGAGATAAACCCACCATCACCTCGATCGTGGGTTTTGGCATGCAATCTGATCCCAATGAAATTTTGATCTGGGGCAATATTCTTATTACCCGTCGAATCGGTGGGCACAGAAGCCCGGAAAAGCTGCGATTTCAAGCTAATCACCCCACCATATTTCTGTGTTATCAGGAAATCAATGACCATGGTTGATCTAGATACCAACCGGATTTTCTGACGTCGTGCGGACACGAACAGGGCAACGTTACTGCGTCATTCTTCAGAACCGGTAGTCTCGGAAACTACGCAGGGATGCCGCGAGCACCGTCATACAGCCGTAGTCAGCGCTGTAGCATCGGGGCTGCGTCCGATACAAAGCAGATATTTCATCAAAGCAATGGTAAAGCTCTCTAATTAATGGCATAATTTAAAATGCAGCATGATGCTCATTCATGTCCTGTATCACTCAAATTGATTCACATTATTTCTTTAAGCATATTTTTCATACTAAAATATGAGTATTTTCCACTCCTATTTTATTTCGGTAATACACTCCATATTTCATCCTGAAACTATCCCACCGACCTTGAACTATGACTCTTCGTTGAGCCTAGACGGTCGTACCAGGAGGATCTATTGATGAGGTACACCCGATCGCTTCTCACCGTCGCCGTCGTTGTTCCCCTCCTTGTCAGCCTTGGGGCGTGCTACGGCCCACCCGGCCGCCCAGGCCCTCCCGGTGCCACCGGCGCCACTGGGGCAACCGGCTATACGGGCGCACCTGGCGCTTCTGGTTATGTCGCTGAAAATCCCCCATTCATACGACATGACGCACATGAGAACAGCTATTACGAAGATCATTACGATCACAACAACTAAAGTATCAAAGACTCGCCACAACAAAGGATATCATGATGTCACCCTTTCCCTATCGGCCCGTTCTTTCTGCCTCCCAGGTACGCTCCGTTGCTATCGCGGCGCTGTTCGGGGCGGCTGTTGTCGCCGCTCCATTCGTCGTGGCGCGGGCCGCCGATACGACACCCGCACCGACACAGCAGCCGCAGACTGCGGCTCCTCAAGCTGGGGTGCCCGCCGTCGACTCCCAACCGGAGAGCGTTGAACAGCGGATCACCGATCTGCATATGTCCCTGAAAATAAACCCTGACGAGGAAAAGGCCTGGAACAACGTTGCTCAAGCGATGCGTGAAAATGCTTCAGCCATGGAAAAACTGATCGCGGAACGAACCATTCAGGCCCCACAAACCATGACGGCCATCGACGACTTGAAGTCGTATGAGAAGTTTACCCAGGAACATGCCAACGGCCTGAAGAATCTGATCGCATCGTTTGAAACTCTTTACAATTCCATGCCCGATGTCCAGAAAAAGAATGCCGATATGGTCTTCAGGAGCTTTGGTCATAGAAACAATGCGACGCATGGTTAGCGCTTAAAGCGATCGCTTCCTAAGAAATATACGTGCATCTGAGGAGGTTGCTTATGACATACATCATCGACATTCCGTCTAAACCTTACCTATCGGCTGGACCTGCGGCTTGGTTGGCCGTCGCCATTGTTCTCGTATTGGGAACTTTTGCCATCTCGGCAAACGCGCAAGATTGGGGGAATCATCGGGACCACCATGGTTGGAACCATGATGGCGACTGGAATCGCGGTTATTATCAGGAGCCTCCTATTATCTACGACGCACCCTACTATTATCCGCCACCTGTGGTTTACGGCCCCGGCATTGGCCTCTCTCTGCCAGGAGTGAGCATCCGCGTTCGATAAGGATCTTGTCCCTGGTGCGATGAAAACGGATGGGCTGATCAAACGCCCGTCCGATCCAGGAGAGACGATGTAAGCGCCTGTCTCTCCGTGGGAACGCGGTGCCTGGCCCCGTTGCCGAATTAAAGTTTATTGGTGAATAGAGAGCAGATATAATTATCAGTAATATCAACTATATTTTTAAAAAATCATAATTATTTTAAATTATTCATTTAAAAATTGTGTCATCCGGCGGATCAAGGAGTATTCGGCCATGCCTACTTGGCAAGCCATCGTCCGAGACATTGCCGAGCGTGGCGACGCCCATACTGCGGCGCGCCGTCGTTACGCTTTGGCTGTTCATCATGCGAGCAAGCGTAATGTCGTGGTCTACGCCTCGGGCTGGCTGCATGCTCCACCTGTGGACGAGCGAAGGCGTGGTCTGTTTGCGGTTTGCGATGCGGATAAGACCGGCCTTATGTTGGTGCTGAGAGGTCTTGACCCGTCGTTGGGGCTTGATCTGGTCTTACACACCCCCGGCGGCGATATCACCGCGACCGAAAGTCTTATCGTTTTCCTACGCAACACCTTTGGAACCGATATCCGGGTCATCGTGCCGCAATTGGCCTTGAGCGCCGGCACGATGATTGCCTGTGCAGCACGGGAAATTGTGATGGGGCGGCAGTCCAGCCTGGGGCCGTTCGATCCGCAGATGGGCGGCATTATTCCGGCCCAAGCGATCCGTGAGGAGTTTGCACGCGCTTCTCGCGAAATTGCCGCCAACCCGGCGTTGGCCGAACTGTGGCGGCCAATCATGGCCCAATACGGCCCCGGCCTCGTGATTCGTTCCGAACGAGCAATCGAGATGGCCGATGAGATCGCTTTGGCCAGCCTGATCTCGGGCATGTTTGCAGGTGTTCCCGATGCCGGAGCGCGCGCACAGGCCGTGGTGACGGCGCTCGGCAGTTTTGCCACGACCAAGGCGCATGGTCGACATCTTGAACGCGGCACCGCTCGCACGCTTGGCTTGGTCGTCACCGACCTAGAAGCTGATCCGGATTTTGAAGACTCTGTTTTATCGCTTTATTACGCTTGTGTTGTCAGTTTTCAGAAAGCGGGTGTGCTTAAGATCATAGAGAACCATCTCGGCGATAGTTACCCTGTGACACTCTTGGCATGAATACGCCGGTATCAATCGGATGAACCGACCCCCGGATCGGACGCATCACCGGGGAACAGGACTAAGGAGACAGACGATGATGACCATGACTAGGATCTTTGTGGCAGCAGGCATGACAACCGCGTTGGTTCTCGGCTTTAATCCAACCGCTCGAGCTGAATGCAGTCAAAATGGAGATTTGCATGAGAGCAATACCTGTCAACAAAATATCGAACAATTGGCAGGATATGGTCAGATCTCTTGTGCGAATCCCCGCAATCATGACCAGTCTACGTTCTGTGGTGCCGTTTACGGCTATGAGGCGAACTGGTGCGCCAGAATTCACAACGCTATTCTCCGCCAGGATTGTTGGGAAAAAGTCGAATAAGCCCAGTTTTCTTTTTTGCCGCCACTACGGAAATCGAAGCCAAGGAGGAGAAGGTTATGAAGATCATGCAAGCCATTCTGATGGGGTCGGCACTGTTTCTGCTGGCCATCGCATCGACCCCCGCCAACGCCCAGGACGGGAGAGAGCTGCATTGGAACTGTGAGCGCGGCGACCACAATGCTTGCCGGATATTGCGCCTTCATCGGGAATGCGAAGAAGGCAACCATCACGCTTGTGAAGAGCTTAGATTCGACCGGAAAGACTGAGACCAACGGCGACCGCCGCCGCGCGCCCCATGGCGCGAAGCCAAGGGCGCGGATGCGCCCGCTTGGCGTCTGAGCAGCCTTGATGCGTCGCCATCAAGGCTGCCCGGTATCAGGTAGCGAGTTGCCGTCTGTCATACCGGCGAGCCCTGATACTGACACATCGCCGGTCCTCGGGCCGCGACGGCGGCCTCGTGGACGCGAAGCCAAGGGCGCGGATGCGCCCGCCCGGCGTCTGAGGGCAGCCTTGATGAGTCACCATCAAGGCTCGATGGTATCACGCACACTTTGACAAATGAGCGCGGCCAAGGCATAAGCCCCGGCGTCGATGGCGAGTGTGCGGAGTTCTGGGGAGACATCGGCCAAAGAGGCTCCCATTTGTCCGATCCGAACGGTGGCATTCATGGCCGGAATGGCCGGTATACACTGGGCGAGCATCGACAATAACTTGGGCATGCTCTCGCTTGGCCACGAGACACCGGACAGGAAGAAAAGCGGCAAACCCAGAACAACCAACATCAGAATCACGCTTTCGCCACTGGGCATGAGGGCGGCAAGCGTTAATCCAAGACAACTGACGGCAAAGAGAAAAAGCGCCATGACCATCAAGAGATCGCCGACCGCACCCAATCGCGGTAGGTGATAGAGGTGGGGCATGATCACCAGATAAAGCACGGCGAAGGGAATGTAGAGGGTAACAAACGCCAGAACCCGCGCCAGCATCCCGGTCGCCAAGCCGCCCAGCGTTTGTCGGCCTGCTGTTTGGGGACGTGCGGGGCCCAAAATTCCGATGCCCATCAGAAGAGTCTGCTGGAGAATGAGCACAAATGCGGTCGGGACGACATAGGTGGCATAGCCGCCTTGGGGATTGAACAGGGGGACGATTGTTACCGGCATGGGATCGACGATAGCCCGAGCCGTTGCCGAGTCCACGCCCTGCTGGATGCTAAGGCGATGGATCGCGATCTCGGCTCCCGCCGATCGCGCGGCGGTGCTGATCGCCCCCACCGCAGCCCGGTAGACGAGGAAGTATCCGGCGTCTCCGTAGGCTGCGATTGGTGACGGGCGTCCGGCCAGGATGTCTCGTTCAAAATCGGTCGGGATCACGATGATCGCGAAGGCGCGACCGGCAAGGATGTGACTCCGGGCCGTGGATAGATCCTGAGCCGCTGCAATCACGGCGGCGCCGTCGCTGGCATCGATGCGTCGGATCAACTCTCGGCTGGCCGTGCTATGGTCCTGATCGACCACCACCACGGGAACCTTGCGGACCGCCTCCTTGAGATAGGGTTGTGGGTAGAAGACCGCGTAGATCAAAACTGCGGCGATCATGGTGGTGCGGGCGCCCTCATCACCCAAGATGCGTTTGAATTCGCCGCAGAATCCGGCCAAAAGCGCCCTCATGTTACGACCTCCTGAGCCTGTTCCGGGGTCGCCAAACGGGCGCGACGCAGGCTTAACAGTCGCAGAACCGTCAGTAGGGTGACCACAGCCAAAAGTGTCGCCAGCGCGGCCAGATGTCCCAACGAATAGACCGGCGCAAGCCCCTTGAGGGTTTGCTCGATGCGGATTTGCATGTACCAACCCGCCGGCAAGAGATCTCCCCAGACCTGAGGAAAAGACCCCATCGCCATGCTGGGAAAGCTCACACCGATGAAGCCAAAGGAGGGGGCCGTCAGAATGCCGGCGAAGCCGAGCGCCTGAACCGTATCCCGTCCAATCAGGGCAAATAAAGCTCCGATCATCTGATAGGCCAGAATGAAAAGAACGTCGGCGAGTAACAGCAGGCGCCAATCACCCCGAAATGGCGTTCCCAGGGCGCCAAATAAAACCGCATCACTCACCCCTAACGTTATGAGAAAAGCCAGGGTATAGGGCAATAGCTTGCCTATGATCGCAGGCGCCAAACCGCCGCCGAGATGGCTCAAGATAACCAGTCCAAGGGTACTTCGGCGTTCCAGACTGACCGAATAGGCAGAGGTTACGCAGATAAAAATCTGCAACACCGTCGGAATTAACGCCACTAAAAGAAAATAAATGTAGTTCATTGTGGGATTAAAGAGTGGATTAATCTGGACCGGGATGGGGGTGATCTCGAGCAGGGCGATTGGCGGAGACTCCCCTTGCTTGAGCCGTGCCGCCATGGCAATCCCAGCTTCGGCGGTGCCGAGCGCATCGCCAAGCGCCCGCGATACAAGGCTACCGATGGTCAGGAATTCGTTGTTGTAAAAGACAACGGTTGTGGGGCGGCGGCCCGTTGTGACGTCCCGTTCGAGATTGGCGGGAATCATCACCACGGCGTAAACCCGGCCCTCCAGCATCAGGCGCCGTCCTCCGGCCAAGTCGTCAACCCGTTCCGCGACCGCGACATCCGACGAGGCATCGATCATCTGAATGATCTGCCTGGACAGCGTCGTCCTATCCTGGTCCAGCACCGCCACCGGCAGATGGGTGGGCAGTCCGGTGTTGAAGACCGCCGCGAGCACGGCGAAAACCAGCAGCGGAAATCCAAGAGTCATGATCGGGATGGCCAAACGGCGGCGCATCCATCGCAATTCGCGACGCAGCACCAATGAAAGGCCTGGTCTGACGCTGCCCTGCCGTGAAACTTTCATCGCCGTAGTCCCACCGTTGCAGGGGCATTCCACACGACGATGCCGCTCATACCCGGTCGCAACCCGTCCACCGGCACGACTGGCTTGGCGCGAACCTCGAAGGTTCTGAGGTCGAAGTCGCCGGTGGCCTTGGTCGCCCGCCAGTTGGCATAGTCGCCCCGCGCATTGATCATTGTGACCCTGACCGGGATGAATCGGTTAGCCAGGGCTGGAATTTGAACTTCAAATTGATCCCCAACCTTCAGCCCGGTTAATAAATCTTCTCGGAGATTGAAGGTTAACCAAGCATCATCAATTTCTACAATCGATATTAACGTTTCTCCGGGATTAAAAAGCTCCCCAAGCTCTGCGGTTCGCGTGGTGACCTGTCCCGTGATCGGGGCATGAATCATCAGTTCGGCAAGGTCGGTCTTGATCTGATCGACGGTCGCTTGGGCTTGTTTTGATTTGGCAATCGCTAATGATTTTTCCTGGTCGCTCGTGCCTTGGCGGGCCAGAGTCAGGTTGGCCTGGGCGGTTTGCAGGGCCTTTTGGGCCGCTTCGAGGCCATTCGTCGCTTCATCCATCCTTTGCTGCGTGGTATTGCCGGAGCGCAGAAGCTGCTGCTGCCTTTCGTAGACCCGTCGGGCAAGTTCCACGTCAGCCTCAGCCTTGCCGAGACCGGCCTTCTGAGCGTCGATGACTTCTTGGCGCGTGCTATAAACCCGATCCCGATCCGCCATTGCCACCGCCAAAGACGCTTCCGCGACGGCGAGTGAGGCTTCCAATTGTGGGCTATCAAGTTCGATGACCACATCACCGGCACGGACCCGGTCCCCGATATCGGCCCGTAGCGTCTTGACTCGTCCCGAGACTCTGGGGGAAAGATCAACCCGCGTAGCCTCAACCTCCCCCTGGACGATTAAGGGGGGTGGGCGATCCGCATACAAAAAAGCAACCCCGGCGCCACCAACAGCGATGATGAGTAGGATTATTCGGATCAGGCGTCGAATCATTTTAATCGTCTCCCAAATTACGGGGTTTGATTCGTTGGTTCTATGCTCGGAGGCAATTTTTGAAATCCGGCAAGCAGGGTATCGATCATCGAAGGAATCAGGAGCGATGTTGGAAGAAATTCAAAGCTTGACGAGGACATGGTGCGGCTGAGAACGCCATGAAGTCCGGTCCAAATGATCTGTGCGATCAAATCCGGATCGTCAAGACGAAACAGTCCTTGATCGATCGCGTCACTCGCCCGTTGCCGCAGGACATGATAGGCAGCCTGTCGATATCCCCCATCTTCTAAATCTTGCATCTGATTCTGCTGATCAAGCATAAACAAAAGTCGAAATCTAGCCTGATTTTCTAACGAAAATTCCGAATAAGCCTGCCCAATTTCTTGAATTGCCAATAATGGATCCCGTTGTTTCTCAGAAATATTTCGAAGTTTATGATATAAATCGGCCAAAGTATCTTTCCATAGAGCGCAAAGAAGATGTGTTTTGCTTGTATAATAGGCATATAAGGCGGGGGCTGTGAGTCCGACATCTTTTCCGATCGCGCGCATCGATACAGCGTCGATGCCTGCTTTATCGAACAGGGCTTGCGCGGCATCGAGAATCCGCCGTCGGGTTTGGTTTTTTTCGATTTCGCTGAGGGGCAATCGGGGCACCAGCCGCACATCCTTATCAGAATTTTGAACGTGTTTAATGAACGCGTTCAAGATAAGGCCGCAGCCTAGGAGGGTGTCAACGTTGCTGATGCGAAGCTATTCGCATGGCTGGACAGCCAATTTTGGAGGGACCGCTTCCCACCACGGCTGAACGGCGCAACCCGATCGCCGTCACGGCCCGAGGGTGCGGTCGAAGCCCGATACCGGCGGGGGTATCATTGTTAGGGCCCGCCGGTATCATTATTGATGGCTCGCCAGTATCAGCCGATCCACAATCCTTCGAGACGAACTTGAAGCCCATCGGCGCTTCGGTTAACATAATTAACCAATCCACTGTGACGCCACTGAAGCATGCAGAGTCGAGGTTGGAAGAAATACCGCATACCGATTTTAATCTCGGTTCGAGTCTGGGTGATCAAGCCCTCATAACCCTCTGCAATATAGTAGCCAATATCCTTGAATCCCTTCTCCCTAGGCGCGAGTGGACCCGTGACGCACCAAACAATAACGCCTGTGCGGGCATCGACTTCAACGGCGACGCCGCAATGGGTGATCGGGCATCCGCACGACATGCCGAGCGGGCGACCTATCATAAGGTCTCCGACCTTAATCTCCATCTCACGGGTTAACATTGGATTGTGAGGCAGAATGATCTCACGCGGGCCGGGATCTTCGGGGAAATGCTCAAGATAGAAGTCGAACTCGCGGCCAAGAGAGTCCCGCCAGCTCATACCATCGGGCCTTGATGGTGACTCATCAAGGCTGCCCTCAGACGCCGGGCGGGCGCATCCGCGCCCTTGGCTTCGCGTCCACGAGGACGCGGGGCCGCCGTCGCGGCCCGATACCGGC
>Ga0302274_10000246_pt1 | contig 57709 bp, 81 predicted proteins | sample III_Bog_N2_1_FD_198755 | JGI IMG/M metagenome (GOLD analysis project Ga0302274, IMG submission 198755) | Peat permafrost microbial communities from Stordalen Mire near Abisko, Sweden - III_Bog_N2_1 | ecosystem: Environmental > Terrestrial > Soil > Wetlands > Peat | place: Sweden: Abisko...
TTGAGGTCTAGGCATCACGGGCATATCTCTGGCTCTGGCTATGGCGATGGCGATGGCGATGGCTCTGGCGATGGCTATGGCGATGGCTCTGGCGATGGCTATGGCTCTGGCTCTGGCTCTGGCTCTGGCTATGGCTCTGGCTCTGGCTCTGGCTATGGCTCTGGCTCTGGCTATGGCTATGGCGATGGCTCTGGCTCTGGCTATGGCTCTGGCTCTGGCTCTGGCTCTGGCTATGGCTCTTGTTGATCAACAAACCGCGTCGGAAACGGCGCGGTTATTGATCACGCATCGCGGGCAGTTGCGCACTGGATAGGTCGGAGCGGGCCGTTGCGGGTGCCGATTTCGTGATCACTACGGCATGGCATTCTCACGGGTGCCATGCAGCGGCGATCATGCCGATACGGAGGATGCAATCGTGGATATTGAGAGTTTGACAATCAAAGATGCGCGCGAAATTGCGCAAATGTTTGGCGGCGCGTCCAATTGCGCAAAACCTGCACATCCGATGCTTGGGCGTCGATGTTTAATACGCACATATTCGGCGGGTGTCCATATTGGTGATGTGGTGGCCGTGTCGGATATGGAGGTCCATTTAAAAAACGCATTGCGTCTCTGGAAATGGGAGGGCGGCGGATTGTCGCTTTCAGTTGTCGCAAATGGCGGGATTAAACGGGGACGGCTCAACACGACTGGAGAGGTGTATCTGACAAACGCAATCGAAATCATTCCCACCACGCCAGAAGCGGAGTCCACGTATGTCAAATTTATTGAGGTCTAGGCATCACGGGCATATCTCTGGCTCTGGCTATGGCGATGGCGATGGCGATGGCTCTGGCGATGGCTATGGCGATGGCTCTGGCGATGGCTCTGGCGATGGCTCTGGCTCTGGCTCTGGCGATGGCTCTGGCTCTGGCTCTGGCTCTGGCTCTGGCTATGGCTCTGGCTATGGCTCTGGCTCTGGCTATGGCTATGGCTCTGGCTCTGGCTCTGGCTCTGGCGATGGCTATGGCGATGGCTCTGGCGATGGCTCTGGCGATGGCTATGGCGATGGCTCTGGCTCTGGCTCTGGCGATGGCTATGGCGATGGCTCTGGCGATGGCTCTGGCGATGGCTATGGCGATGGCTCTGGCGATGGCTCTGGCGATGGCTCTGGCTCTGGCTATGGCTCTTGTTGATCAACAAACCGCGTCGGAAACGGCGCGGTTATTTTGGAGGATGGAAATGACGGAACACGAACGGCTTTTGGCGCTATCGGCTGATTTTGTTGAGATGGCGCAACGCGCGATCGACAAAGCGCAACTCACACCGGATCGCCAAAAACAGGTTGGAATGTGCGGGATGGCTGGCGCGTTTGAATTGGCCTCGGCTCATTGCCTTAAAATTGCGGCGGATCAGGTGCCACATGCAACCGCCTGATTTAACCGCGTGGCGCGCGGCGCATGGCCTTTCCCGTCGCGAGGCGGGAGAGGTCTTAGGCGTGCCAGCGAAAACCCTAGAGGGGCTGGAATATGGCCGCTATCCTCATTCCGCGCTCTGGGGTCCAATCTCACGCATCATCGCAATTATGGAGGCACAAAATGGTCAAAACCAAATCACAACGCCAGATGTGGCAGACTGATCAGCACAAAGCGCGGCGGCAATTTTTCCAGCTTGACGCAAGCGATATATGGGTTGCACCGATCAAACCGACACTTTCTAACAACGCGCGGCGGTTGCATGTGCGCGTCTGGCCTTCTGGCGTCGATTGGATTGCGGAGCATTGGACCGGCTACACGACACGCCACAGGACCATGCACGAGGCGATGGACGCGCTGGCCGGGGAGGTGGCGCATGGATAGGCCGCACTCAATCATAGGCCGGATGATGCGCGCAAGCGGGCTGGATATCACCATCTCGCCCAATATCCCGACGCGGGCCGAACGCGAAAACCTCATTCTGGCAGACGCTCTCACGCGGATTGCGGCCATCCCGACGACGCCAGCGCAGACGCCAGAGTGCGAGGCTATGCGCCGGATCGCGGTTGATACCCTCGTCAAGTTGGGGATGCGTCTGTGATGGCGCTCACCGGCTAGATAGGCATAATCCCGCAATGGGTTGCGCCCTCCTCCCCCGTGCAACGGCTGCACGTCAAAGCTCCGCCTCGCTAACCGTGCGTTCCCCGAGACGTTGGCACACGGCATGCGAAAACCGGCGCGCGTAAATACTTACGGAAAGGCCGAGAAGCCGCAAAATCTGAAAAACCGGCGGTCCAAAATCAATCTGGATCGCCGGTTTTCTTTTGGGAAATTTACGAAATTTTTTGGGACACAAAGAAATCCCATCTAGGTTTGCCCCCGACATGCTATTTCTAGCCATTTTGCGGCTCGCTGGCGGGATTTATTCGTCTCCCCCTACATCCCCCGCCATAAGATCGCTATCAGGCGTAGAAAACCGTCCATTGAACGGATTGAACTGGACCAGCGCCACTGAATTTCGCGTTCCCCAACGACGATGGCGCGATTTCCACAGATGAATTTCCGTGCCGTTTTTCCCTACCGCGTGAACTGTGATGCCCAAATCTGCTTTGTTGAAATAATGAGCACTGCCCGCAATCTCATACGGCCCTGGAGCGGCCCGCTTTTCGCCCGGTTTGAGAAACGATGGTTTTGCAGGATGGACAATAAGCCAAACATTGCACCCGTAACGGAGTCCGAACGCTTTGAGCCTCTGCAACGCGCGGCCAGTGTAATCGGTTTCCGTCATGGTCCCGCGCTCATGCTGGATCTCATTCCACGGATCAATTACGAGGTCAGTCACGCCGTCACGCATCACTGTGATTTGCGCTTTACCCAAAACCCAATCAAGCGTTGGCGGATCGTCCTCGGCGTCACTCACGATCATCGTGAGCCGATCCTTGAGCCACCGGCTTGCATGTGCAGCTTCATCTCCCGTCATTTGTTCAGCGTTGCGCTTAGGCCGGAAAGACTTACCTACCAGCACTTCGGCGCATTCCGCCACAAATTCCGACCACGGCTGCATTTCTGGCGAAAACACAGCCCATTTGCGCGCATGCAATCTTGCCGTGTGGATCATCGCAAACCGCGTCCATGACGTTTTGCCCGAACCCGGAAAACCTGTCACGACGATCAGCCTGCCCTCAGTCGGTAGCTTCATCGTTTCATCTGTTGCAGCCGTGCCAGTCGTCATCACAGCGGGAGGCTTCATCGCCAAAAGCAGCGTAAGCGTGTCATCTTGGATGTTTTGAATGCCCGAGATTGGATAAGCCACGGCATTTTCGATGGATGCTTGAACACCAGCCTTGCCGTGTGATTTCAACGTGTCGCATGCGTCCTTGCAGCCATCTGGCCATGTCACCATCCAACACCGATGACGGCCAAGGCGGCGAGCCAGTTCTTCGCGAAGGTTTGCCCCCGGCGTGTCCATATCGCCAGCAAGAATGAACTTCTGCACCTTACCCAGCAAATCCGCGTGGGTTGTGATTGGAGAAAACCGCTTATCTCCCTCGCGTGACGGATCATCCTCGGACTTTAATTCAGCCGGAGCGCCGTTCGGCAAAGTTACCACTTGCGGATATCCTGCCTCATGCACCGCCATGCAATCGGCTTCGCCTTCAACCCAAACAACAACATCCGGTTCAGCAACCGCGTCAATGTTGAACAACGTAGGCAACGGGTTTTTTTCTTGAATGAAAAACTTTTTAGGAGATCGGTATTTGCGGTTTACCACTTTTCCGGCGAACAAATACGGAAACACCAACGCATTTTGTTCGCCTTCATCCCCAGGGAACCAATACCGCGTGATGTAACATCCAAACGCATCAACGGTTTCTGCACCGATGCCGCGCGTCGCAAAAAACTTGTAGAGGCTATCAGGTTTCGTCTGGTCCTTCACGTCATGAACCGGAGGCGGGGCGGGAGGTTCGCGGCGAACAGGTGGCGCAGAACCACCAAAATTCACGCTTTTTCCACCCTGCCAGCCACACGTTGCGCGGTGGCATTTCCACATCACCCCTTCGCCAAAGTCGTCAATTGTCACCGAAAGGCACGTTTCCCGCGTCTTTCCGCCACCACATTTCGGGCAGATAATTTTTTCGTTTCGCCCAGGCGATGTCGATTTGAGCTTGATGCCGAGTTCGCTCAAAATTTCATGAATATCGCTCATCACCAAGTTCCCGACAATGGAGAGGTTTTATACGTTTCGCGTGTTGCGTTGGTGACGGGTGTTATTTTCCAATTCCCGCTGTTCAGCCACGACGCCGGATAAGGGATATACCGATCATCGTCGGAAAATTTGAACCTCCTAAGCGCGTTCATGATCTGCGCTGGGGTTGCGCCAGACGCTATCGCTCGTTGCCACGCCACCAATCCGGGGCTTGGAGCAATTTTGCGAGGGTATGCCGCGTAGAACGCCTGCCAGTCAGGATCGCTCTCTCCAACCTTTGCCCTGCGTGTTTTCCGTGGCTTGGTTTCTTCATCACCAGACGCCAAAACAAGCTCATTCACCGGAGCGTTAGCGACGGATGGCGGACGGGGGATTATAGGGGGATTCTCTTTCTTATCTTCTGTTATATTATGTTCTGTTATATTGGATGCTGTCACATTGATCACAGTGGTATCTGTCACAGAGTTCTCATACATAGATAAATCAATTGGTTGACCTGTATCAACCGGATATTTTTTTGCACTTTCTGCGGTGCGTGCTTGACGTGCCGCTTGAGTTTTTTGACGAAGTTTCTCTTTATTTTTCATAGCTTCGAGTGCTTTTTCAGCGACAACGGAATGATAGAGCCTTCCGTCTGAGCACTTTACCCACCCTCGTAAGCCACCTTGTTCGCGCACTTTTCGGAACGATTTGACCGACCGGCCATAGCCTAAAAGGTATGCCAATTGGGTATCATCGTCAGGCAAACTGGCGGCAGGAATTTGGTGCCACGATGCTGCCCACGAAAGAACGGCGCACCGAAAAACCTCTGGATTGCGTTCTTGCGCCATCTGACTATCGCGCAGCCGGACCACGTCAAGCAGCATGGATGGCATGGATCGCAGGTCGCAATCGGGAGGCGTAAGAGGATCGGGATAATTCATGCGTAGAATCCCCACGCATAGTTTCCGTCAGGAATGTTGCAACGCGCACAGGTATTGCGTAAATTGCCATTAGTCACGGCTAGATCCTCTCTAGTCAGTGCAGCGGTCCCGATGCTTCAACATCGGCTGGTTACGCCGGGAGAGATTGACCCCTCTCCCGGTAGAACCTTATCCTAAGTTACTTCACCCGCGATTGTCCATCTGCTTGGTTGCGCGCAGCGAAAGCGAAAACAACTGATCCAGCGCACTAACAGTCGCTATGCGCTCGTCCGCAGCGTCCTCGGGATTATGGTTTGCATCGACAAGCCATGACGTCCACGCGGCGTAGAACGCCTGTCGCGCGGCAACCATATCATCATACTTCGACATTTGATTTCTCTCCGAATTGATTGATCCAGCAGACAATGCACCATCCTTGATCACGCTTGCCTCGCGTGAACGAAAACAAGTCAAAGAACCGGCGAGGCTCGGTCCCTGGTTTGACAGCCATCACTTCCGCACAGCCGCACACACAGCACTTTAGTTCAGTCATAGCTTCACCCGTCCAGACGCCACAGAAAGCCCCCACAGCCGACTAGCGACGGCCAACGGGTCTATGCTCTGACATTCCCACCACAGCCGCTCTGCGCCGCGCATATGCAGGTCGTGATGGTGCGCAACGCATAACGGCACCGTCCAATTGTCGCCTGCTTTCATGCCGCGTGCCTTCGGCTCTGGGCCGCATGTAAGGTGATGCACCTGCACGGGTTTCGTGCCGCACACACAGCACGGAAACGTCGCGACAAACGCCATGTGCTTCGTGCTTCGGTGCCGCTCAGTTTTGAAGAATGTTTGGTGCGTCATGCGCCACACGGAACCCCAAGAGGATGCGCGTCAAACATGTCGAACAACTGCGCAGCGTTGCGTTCCGCGTGTTCAAGGTGGCGACATGCCTGCGTGAAGTATTCCGGTTTGAGTTCCACACCAACAAACTTACGGCCTTGTTTGAGCGAGACGAAACCTTCGCTGCCCACGCCCATGAACGGGCTGAGAACCACATCGCCAGGATTGGACCAGAGAAACAACGCATTTTCGATCACGTCAATTTGGAGCGGGCAGACGTGGCGCTCGTCGGCGTCACCCTTCGGCAACTGCATCCCCGTCACTTGGCTGGAATTGATCGTATAGGTTTGCCGCACATCGAACCAAACCGGCGATGCGAGTTTCTGCCACATCTCAACCGGAAGTTGATCGCGGTTGTGGCCTACAGGATCTTCATTTTCACCCGGCGCACGGAACACCAAAAGATAATCGGGCATCCCAACACGCGAGCGCGTGCTGTCTTTCAAAACCTGCTTGTGCAAAAGGCCCAACGCCTTGGTGCGCGTCATCTCAACCACCGGATCGCGCCAGATCGTCACGCGAGAATGCAGCGTCCAGCCTTCCGCCTCATGCGCGCGGATGATATCGCCCGAAAAATCCTTAATGCCGATCCGGCCATCTTTCCATTTGGTGTAGGGCAGGTCAGAACAATGCACAGCAGACAACCGACCGGGCTTTGTCACCCGCGTCATTTGCTTGATCAGAAATTGGTAATGGGCGCGGAAATCGTCATCCGTGGCGCTGTTCCCCATATCCAATTCGGACTCTGAGTAAACGAAAATTGAGGCAAACGGCGGACTGTAAACCGAAAAGCCCACAGATGCGGCGGGCAATTGCTCGATCACACTCACGCAATCCCCATTGAACGCCTGATAATTCACGCCCGATTGAGCGTTAAGACATTTTACAGCCACGGTGCAGCCTCCACGATAACGGTTGGGTTGTATTTTACTTTCACAGCAGACGTGGCCCCTTCATCGCGGCGCATCGCCTTAGCCATCTCACGCTTCATCGTGACGTGTCCCGCCGCCTTGCGGTCAATCACACGGCCAATCTGATCCTCGCCTTCTGCCACGATTAAATGCACATGCACGGGCCGTGTCTGACCGAACCGATGGCATCTCCTCACGGCTTGATACCATGCCTCGTAACTAAACGTGCGACCGACGAAAATCATACGCGCGCAGTGTTGGAGATTTAATCCGGCCCCAGCGATTCCAGGCTTGGTAGCCATGACAAGTTTGCGGCCAAGAACGAAATCATCAAGCGCATCTTCCTTGCGTTCTGGTGTCATACTCCCGCGCAAATCGATACAACCCGACAGAGCGGCGCACACAGCGTCCGCCTCGTAGTCAGTGTCCAACCATACCAGCCACGGTTCTTCGGGTTCCTTGGCAATCAACGAAGCCGCCATTTCCGCCCGTGATTGTGCCGTCTGGCGCTTTACCGCGTGCATCGTGGTGGCGGATACATCTGCGGCAAACAACGATCCGTCCTCGGGTTTAACCTCGCCCGCCGCCTTGTGGCGCGTGATTTCCATCGGCGGGAGCACAAACCGGCTTGCGTCATAACCGAGATCGGCGGGCGTTTCCGCGCATCGCGCCCACGACGCCACCCAATCCCAAAACGCAGTCACCGCATGGCCTTTCAGACGCCATGACTGCGAAGCCTGCGCGGTATCGTTGATGAACCATCGGGCAAGCATTTCCTGCCCCGACATGATACCAAGAAACTCCGCATGGTTGCCGAGTTCCATGTGATCGTTTGGCGCTGGCGTGGCGGTGCAACAAAGCCTAAAACGAGTGCATGCAAACCTCTCTGTCAGTTCCTTGCGCGTTGATCCGTGCATCGATTTCAGTATCGAGGAATTATGAACAAGAAAACCATTCACCGAATAGGATGGATGCCGTGTTGCGCCAAGGTCATAGAAATAAAGCTTTCCGTCGGCATCCCTGAGTTTTTCCAATTCAGGATGTCCTTGTTCGAGAACCTCAATACCGTCCACCCTAACAAAGCCAATTTGGCATCTTTCTTCGCATCCAAATGTTTCCTCGCCGTATGCGATAGACCATCCGCCTCTATCCCGATTTTCAGAGTAGGATTGGCGCAGTCGATTTTGTAACAAGTGGGATAATTGGCTTCCCGCTTCCCCAACGACACTGCAAATTCCGCTATCCATCCGTTGCCAAGATAATCCATGAGTATCGACTGCTGTAATGGCATCGGTCTGCCATTCCCCCCACGTTCGGAAAACGTGTGGTTCATTTCGCGCAATTTCTGGGAGATCTTTTTGCGAACATCCGCCCGCAAAGTTGGGTTCAATTCGCTTATGCGTTTGATTTCCGCCATCGCTTTGGGGTTGCCCGATGCAAACCATTGGGCTTTTTTGATCCCCCGTTTGATTGCAACTTCCTTCGAATGCACTTTCGCTAATATCTCTGGCTGTCTCATCCGCCATTTCGCTGAGCAGGATGTCCCGCAAAATCTCTGGGCGAATTGACTGGACGATTTTGGGCAAAACACTTTTGCGCACCAAATGCACTGCCTCTCTTGTCGCCAGTGCGTGATCACCAATTCGCAGATTTTGTGCTCCAACCCATCCACGCTGCGTGAAGATGGGATGATTTGGGCTGGAAATAAATGACTTCCCCCCGATGCTAACAGAGATGGCATATTGGACTTCCCGGCGGTGAACATCGCGGATTTTATCAACCCCGATGGCGTTCAAGATATAATCCCCAGGGGAAAGGTTTTCAATACACTTGCTGCCATTAGGCGTATCAACGATAGTGCCTTTTGCAAAACACTCATCCAAGGCCACCGCGTCAAACTTCTCGCAATCCAGCTTATCCAGCCGATCATAGTTGCATACGTTAATCCCCGGCCCCGCTTCGGATTGATCGCGGATCACGCGGATATCGTAACCCCACCGCTTGCCCTCGCGTTCAATCTGACGTGCTACGGCCAAAGGCGTGAGGATCAGCCCCATACCGTCGCCCACGCACTGCGCGGCCCATTCAAGCATGCAAGCTGTTTTGCCCAACCCAGTATCGAGGAAAAGTGCAGCCCGCCCTTGACGCAGCGCAAACGCCACGCAATCCCGCTGATAGTCAAATAGGTGTTCTGGCATCGGGCCGGGTTCCATGCCCACGGCTTGCGCGCGTGGTGCCTTCGCGGCGAGGAACGCTTCGTATTCCGGGTTCATCGTTTTTTAGCCTCCAGATTAAGGCGGTGCGTCATCAGTGCGATTGCATCCGCCGCGTTGTGATCAGGGGGAGTGAAACCTTGCGCCCGCGCCCAGGCTAGAACGTGATCCTTGTCCACTCGCGCCTTTCCGAACAGTTCCTTGCGGACAATTTCGGCGCGTTCTTCCTCACATTTCACGTTCCATTCGTAAGCCACCATTTCCGCCACCGACGCGAGGCCGAACTGTATCCGCGCAACGTGCGTGGACGCTTGCCGTTGCGCTGGTAGAGGAGCTTCGAGGATAATCAAGTCAGGTTGAAAGAATTGGATTGCGCCTTCCAGTTCATTCGCAAGGCATGAGCAACGACGGCCTAAACCGCCGTCGCCCAGCATCCAAACACCATAGACCGGCTTGTGAGAGGCGGAACCAAAGCTCCAACCAACCCGCGTGCTCAGGTCCAACGCAAGGCATTTGAGGTCAGCCATCCAAATCGCTCGCGTCTGGCAAGTCAGCCGGTTGCGATTGATTGTCCTTCGGCTTACGGCCCCGCTTGCGTGGCGTGGCTTCCGTCACCTTGTCCGCGTCGGGATTGTGCGCGATACGATCCGCGTGGCCGTCATGGAAGCCTTCCAGCCACTTCACAAACGTCTCGGTGCCTGCGTTAAACGGATTGTTTTCGATTTTCCCGCCGTGGCGTCCGCTGTTGTATCCGTCCGTGTGCGCGCGGGCCAAAGCAAGTTTGCTGGCGATTTCTGTCGATGGTTTTGCCACATCCAGCGCGGCGCTGAAATTCGACTGGCCTTCCTCATCCACGCCGATCAGACCGAGGATGACAAGGTATTCCGTCCGCTTCTTGTGTTCGTGTTCGGGGTTCTCTTTGTGCGACTGCGTGTAGGCGTATTTCACCGCCTTGCCGTCAACGCCCATGTTTTCGTAACGCTTGAGCATGGTGGCAATACGCTGCTTGATGCGCGACATTTCGCCCTGCATCTGGCTGTATTCGGCAAAGCACCCCGCCACATCATCAGGGTTTGCGTTCGGTTTTTCGGAATTGGGTTTCTTCGCCATGAACGGCTCCTCGGGTTGCGGAGCGCCATCAATAACATACGATATTATCCACGAATAGACGGAAAACATATTGACGGAAATGTTTTGCCTCGTCATGTTCGCGACGGTCAACCATCAAACGAGGCTACAATGAACGAGAAAATCGAACCGGCGAAACGAGGCCGTCCCGCAAACAATCCACCGACAACCGGCTTCACAGTGCGCAATATGTCTGTTCTGGCATATGCGCTGGGGTTCACCCTCTGGCATTACAAAGGGATGGAATTTCCGCTTTCCACGCTAAAATCTGCGGGGTTTTTCGATAACGCTGTCGATATTATCAATACTGGCGACATTGTGATGTTGTCCGCGTTTGATGGTGGCGATCTGGCATTCATCGCAAAGTCCAAAGCTCCGCATGATCGTTTTGAAACGGTGCATCTTGCGCCGATGGGCGGTGCGAAATGAGCGCACGCATTCAGAATTTCCCCGACGCCTTGCAACCACTTATCCAGCAAGGCTTTCTTGATCGCGAGTTTCAGGCCGCAATTACATCGCGCCCCGGCTTTCGCTCAATCGCAACTCGCGCTTTTGTTAAGTCCACTTTGGAAGAACAAGACGTTGATGGCGTAACGGTCAAGTTGTCGCATTATGCCGCGACGACTGACCTCAACATGGTCACTTCGCGCGTCGGCATCGCATCGCAATTCCTGCTTAATACTGCCATCAACGGCGAACAGGCGGGCCGGGCATGTGACGAACTTGCCCGCAACGCTTTGAACAAAGCCGTTGAGATATCAAAGCACACAGCCACTCTCAACATGGAAATGTTGTTGAACGCAGTCGGAAGGCTCCGCTTTTTAAATGTGCGCGAGGTTGATGGTGCATATAATTTCTACCTTGACCCAATTTCTGCGCGTCAGTTGTTTTCTGACAACGATTTTCGTCATTTGTTTGCCGGTGCAACATCAGCAACCCAAATCTTTCGGCGCGGCCTGGTCAATGATTTCCTTGGCCTGCGTTTTATCCCAGTCAACGACACATTCTATGAAAATACGCGCCGCGTTTGGATCGCTGGCGAAGGGGCTGTCACCGAATACGTTCCAGATGATGTGCTGGCAATGGGCATCGGCCCAGATGATGCGGTGGAGTCCGTTATTGAGAACGCAGTGATGGTTACGCGCGAGCCAATTGACCGCCTGCAACAGATCATTGCGCAGTCTTGGTATTATGTGGGGGAGTTTCACCCGGTTGATGGCCGCGCGCTGGCCTTGGATATTTCCGAGGTGTTGCCATGAGGCATAAAATTACACAACTATGCGACGGCGAAATGTCGGTTTGCACCGTCGATAGCAGTACCATCATCATGAGCGTGAATGGCTATAGCGGCAATCTCTTTGCCTCTCATTCCGTGCATTTGAATGCCGTTCAAGCTCGCGAAATCGCATCCGCGTTAATTGCGCACGCCGATGCGGTGGATGCTGACAATCATGAACAGGTGACGCCATGAGCGACTTACCAACCCGATGCGACATCGCGGCGAACGCTCTGTCTACTATCGCAGATGGTGGCAATTTCGTACCTCTTTACACATCTGAACAGGCACTGCACCACGCGACGTCTCTGTTGCGTGAAGCTGGGATGCGGATGCGACGCGCGGATAATCTGATGTTTGACCAGTGCAATCAAATCTACGCGCTGGAAATGGCACTTGTCGAAGCGCGCAAACCGTGGTGGCGGAAAGTGCGGGAAAAATGGAACCCATGACACGACGCACCCGCCTGCGCCTCGCGCGCATCCGCCGTCAGATTGTGAGTGCGATTTTTGGGAGGTTTACGCTGTGAGCCGCCATCGGAAATACATGAAAGGCAAGTGCCTAACAACGCAAGAGGCGGTTTGTGCTGTTTTGAATGGTGAATACTTGATCGTGCATGATCGCCCAATGCATCCGAGTTGGGCTATTTCTCAGCAATTGGCAACTCTGAACAACTCTTGTCGCCGGAATTGCGTATATGAGTCGCTGATTACTCCGGAATGGCAAGAAAAAGTAATGAAAGAAGTATTTGTATGGTGACGCATCAACCATAACGTCTGGCATGCGGAGACATATCGCTAATCGCACTCTGCGGACGTGTGCCGCATTAACACGGCCACGATTCGGGCCGCAGAAGCCCCGCCGAATTGGACGCCCCTCGCGGGCTGGTTCGGCGGGGAACGGAGAGAGAAATATGTGGAAACAAATCAAATACCACGGATTCACACTTGCACTCATCGCCACATGGCTTGCGTTGTCATGGTTGTGCGCAGACGTAATTCCGTGGCTAGCTCGGTGGTATATCCGATGATTATCCCTATACCCGAAGATCGCGCGGAATGGCTGGCGCTACGCCAAAAGCATATCGGCGGATCAGAAGTCTCCGCTTTGTTTGGCGAGGAAGCTGGATACGCCGCATCCGCGTTCACGCTCTACCAAGTCAAATCTGGCCGTATTCCCGATCAGTTCAGCGAAAATGATCGCACAGATTGGGGTTTGCGATTGGAGCCTGCTGTAGCCAAATGGGCGGCGGAAACGCACGGATGGACTGTGCTGCGAGGGGGATACGCGATTGACGATACAACCCCCGGCCTCGGTGCGACGCTGGATTATCAGATTGTGCATCACAACGAGGAACAGTTCACCGGCCCCGGCGCACTGCAAATCAAATGCGTGGATTACCTCGTTTGGAAGCGCGTATGGGGCGGTTCGCCGCCGCTCTACGTGGAACTACAGCATCATCACGAAATGGCCGCTGCGGGGTTCTCATGGGGCGCTGTGGCGTGCCTTGTCGGTGGCAACGATCCGCACCTATGGAAGCGCAAAGCGCGGCCCCGGTTGACGGCGGAAATCCGATCTCGCGTGCGCCAGTTTTGGCAAGATGTGCTCGACGGCGTGAATGTGCCGACCGTGGACGGATCAGACAGCACTGCCGCTGCTTTGCGGGCGATGTTTCCGAAACCGCAAGATAGCAAGCCGGTTGAGATACCCGAAGATTTGCAACCGCACGTTCACGAATTTGCGACGATCCTGATCAACGAACGCGCGGCGTCGATAGCGTCAAACAATCGCCAGCAAGCGGCGAAAAACTTCATCTTGGCGGTGATGGGTGATGCCGATAGCGCATACGTCCCGCCGCCTGATTTCGACAGTCCCGCGCTTTATTTGAGCCGGGATAAACGCGGCACCCTACGGATCAAAGAGGCCAAAGGCACATGAGCGAAATCACCATCGAACACGAAGAAACTGCCATCGTGGCGCAACCATCCGGACAGTTGCCGGTTGCGCAATCGCAAACCACGGCGCTGCTCAACATCATCGCAGCCGCGTCATCCAATCCTGATGTGGACGTGAACAAACTGACGGAATTGCTGAACCTGCAAGAGCGCGTGTTGGCGCGTGAAGCGGAGACGGAATTTAATGCAGCGTTCGCTGAACTTGCGGCTGAAATCCCGCGTGTTCAAAAGAACGGCACGGTCAAGCTGGGGGAAGGTCCGCAGGCCAAAAGCTACAAATTCGCGACGTGGGAAGATATGGACGAGGTTCTGCGTCCTCGATTGCGCCGTCATGGTTTTGTGTTGACATTTGACGCCGCGCAACGCGATGGGCAAGGCGGCGGTGCGGTTATCACTGCCACACTGTTGCACTCAAAAGGCCACTCACGTTCGGCGTCTATCCCGCTCCCTCTCGATAGCGGGCCAGGGCGGAACAACCTGCAAGCGATGGGTTCCACGCTACAATACGGCAAACGGTATGCTACCGATCTACTGCTGAATGTTGTCCGCACGGACGAGGATGACGACGCAGTGCGCGGCGGGATGCAGTTCATATCAGCCGAACAAGTTGGAGAAATGGAGGATTTGGCGCGCGATACCGGCACAGATCTATCCAAGTTCCTGATCGCGCAGAAAGCTGGCGCGAGGCGTGCGGCGGACGTGCAAGAGAAAGACTTTGAACGTCTTAAAACCGCTCTGTTCGTCAAGAAAGCACAGAAGCTCAAAGGCCAGCCCGTAACCGACGACGATGCGCCGGTCGATAACGAGGGCCGTCTGGACGCCGCAGAACTGGCTATGGACGCGCCTAAGCCGTCTGAACCGGAAAGCCCCTACGCAAACATCGGCCCACGCCTCCGGGCCGCGTGCGAGGCTTACGATAACTGTCAGACGTTGGCCGAATTTGAGGCTTTGTCTGATCAACATCGCGACGGCATGCGGAAGCTGGAAACCACAAACCCTTCCAATTGGAAAATTGCCACGGAAGCTCAAACCCGCGCGTTCAAGCGCATGCAAAACGGAGAGTGAAATGAAACCGATACGCCATTCCCGTTTTGCCGAAATGCTCGCCAACGGGAAATCTCTGAGGGAATGTTCTATCGCACTGCATATGTCCAAACCCGCTCTGCGTGGCTTGGCGGCGCAACTGGGGTTGCAACTGCCCGGTGATGACGATGTCGTGCCAGAACGCAATCCGCGCGATGACTACGGCGCGCAACCGTTGCCGCCGTTTCACCCCATTGCTGTGTCTTTCCTTCCGAAACTTGCGTCGTTGTGCGCGGATTAGGATTGACGGAAACGATTGCGCGTGATGAATTGACGGAAACCATAGGAGGTAGAGATGACGCAGGAATTTAAGCCCGGTGATCGGGCGATGGTGGTGGTTGGCCGAGAGGACCGAGGATGGTTTCACATCGAAACCAACCTACCGGATAACGCTGGGAATGTGCTTGTACCGCCGTGTTCGCTGCACCCGCTCCCCACCCCCGACCCTCTGACCGAGTTGGAGCGCCGCGTGGTGGCGGCTTGCGCCCCGATTTTAGAATTTATGGACCGGAAATTGTCTAGTTCAGACATTCAAAACGACGCGTATTTCGCGTTCCATGACGCGGTGAGCGCTTTGGAGGCCGCCCGCGCGCCGAAAGACCCGGTGGCGGAATTGCGGGCTGCGTGGACGGATTGGAATGCTGGCGGCAAGGGGCATCGAACAGCCTACCAGCGCCTTGAACGGGCCATTACCGCCCTCGAAGCAAAGGAAATCAAATAATGCTCGCATACTCTCACCCACTCGTCACCCGCGAGGCTTTTCTTGCAGAACTGCAACGGCACGCGGACGCAGATCAAATTGTGAAGGGCCAATACTGGAAAGACGGACGCGGATGTGCCGTTGGTTGTTCTCTGAACTCAATCAGTCGGCTTTTGGTAGACGGCAGCGTGCCGCGTGATGATCACGAGAGGCTGGCGGAAATTTTGGGCACTCCACCGCAACTGGCGTATCTTGAAGATACAATTTTTGAAGGTTTGCCGGTTGCTTTAGCGCGTCAATGGCCGATGCGATTTTCTAACGCTATTCAGCAAAACGCTGATTTAAGCAATGTGTGGCCGCAATTCGCGGCCTGGATGCTGCGTGAGATTGCATTACCTGCTGCGCTTGGACGGCCAAACTGCGAGGCGGCGATTGAGCGCGTGGCGCGCGGATATGAAACGGGGTGGCAGAGCGATACCGCCAATGCCGCCGCCCGTGCCGCCCATGCCGCCGATGCCGCCTATGCCGCCTATGCCGCCTATGCCGCCTATGCCGCCGATGCCGCCGATGCCGCCTCTGCCGCCGCCCATGCCGCCCGTGCCGCCGATGCCGCCTATGCCGCCGATGCCGCCTATGCCGCCTACACAAAAATGGCGGATAAGCTGGTCGAACTTATTGCCGCAGCACCTATCGGGGAGGCGGGGCAATGAGCGACGGACACGAGCACTGTGCTAATTGTCAACACTTCCGCAAAGGATACCGCCTGCAAGGACTTAAAGTTCCTGATTTCTGTAATTGGCACTTCCATTCACCGAGTCACGATGACCCTGCGTGCGATGAGTTCAAAGCAAAGGAACAGGCACGATGACCCGGTCAGGATACAGCGAAGACTGCGAGCAGTGGGCTTTGATCCGCTGGCGCGGCCAAGTCGCCAGCGCGATCCGTGGCAAGCGTGGTCAGGCATTTTTGCGCGAGATGCTTGATGCACTGGACGCGATGCCAGTAAAGCAACTGATCGCGAATGATTTGGTTATTGTTGCCCCTGCCCCTGCTTCTGCACAGCCTGAAATGGCGAGCGTCAATGTCTGTGCCATTGGCAGCGTAGGCGTGAAGCGTGGCGTCGATATGACGAATATCGATATCCATGATTCCGACCGCATCGCCCAAGAATTTGGCATTGCGCACCAGCTTGTTCAAGAAATCGAGTTCGAAAATGACGAAGGCGATTGGGGCGAAACACCAGAAGCGCGGTGGCTCCGCATGCGCGCGTGGGTATCGGAGCAAATCATCGAACCACAAAAGGAACCCGCACGATGAGCGAGCGCGCGGATTTGCGGATGCCTTGGCGCGCTGTGGAATATTTTGTGCTGAATTGCGACGGTGATCGGGTTGCAACTGCCGACACAAAGGGCGAGGCGGCGTTCATCACCCTCGCCTCCACCACCATGACGCGCTGGTGGAGGCACTGCGGGCAATGGTTGACCGCTGGGAGCCGGACACAAGCGGCAAGGATCGCGACATGTGGGAAACAGCCCGCGCGCTGCTGGCGAAGATCGGAGAACAGCCATGACCGACAATTCGCAGGCCGCGCACGAGGCGGTGCGGGAGGCTGCGGCGCGGCGGTTCCGGCTGTTTGAGCCTGCGCGGTGATTTAGCACTGACCAATAGAGGGCATATAGATGAGTATCGAAGATGAAATAAAACGCTTGAACGCCAGCACTATTCCGGCTGATCGCAGCGCGCGGGAATTGACGGACGGAAAGCCCGTCACGCCCGATCACCGCGATATTGATCCCTCTACCGGGCTACAAAAAGCCTACGTTGTGTTGAGCAAGTTCGAGCGCGACAAAGGGTTTGTGCGCCCGTATCGGGATGCGTATCGGCACCTGAAATGTCAAGCAATCACCGTCATGGGTCGCTCGTTGGCTGAGACATATGCCCGCGATCCTGAATTTTATAGCGGCACATTCTGCTCAACTTGCCGAGCACACTTTCCGGTAGGCGAGGATGGCGAGTTCACTTGGTATGAGATGGACGGGCGCGAAGGCCCGAATGTGGGAACATGAGAATCAAGACTGCAAACCCCGAGCATGAGGTCGCCTATCAAGACATCTGCGCCCTGGTAAATAAACACGCGAGTAGCTTGTCGGCAATGGAAGTGTTGGCTGTGGCTGCAAATATGGTCGGAAAGTTGGTTGCCCTACAGGATCAGCGCACGACCACGCCAGAAATTGCCATGCGCACCGTTGCGGCGAACATCGAAGCGGGCAATCAGATGGTCCTCGATCAACTGCGTAATTCAAAGGGGCGAGGATGATCATGACCGACCAAACACAATCCGCCGTTGAGGCGATGGCGCGGGCGATTGACGAAATTGCCGACGCACGAGGCGAATGTCCTGGCGATTCCGCGCAATTAAACAACCCTGACGAATGCGCCCAAGCCGCCCTCGCCGCTTTCCTCACCCACCTCACCGCATCCGGCTGGCAGATCGTGCCGGTGGTGGCGACTGAGGAATGGGCCTGCACGAAATCGAAATCCCGCATGAGCATCGGGTTTTGGTGCGTGCGTATTGCGAGCACATGCGGCGCACAGGCGCGGTGCTACGGGAGGAATCGCCATGAGTGACAAAGTGATCGCGACCGATATAAACGGCAACAAAGCCATCATCCCGCGACTGCCGATTGATCGCGCCGGTATGCCTGTTCCCGGATACGTCACCCGGCCAGACGGTTCAATCATATGGGTAGAAGCTATGGGCGAGCAAGAGCATCTACAGACGCCATAACCGCATCCGTGTCGTGATCGGCCATCGCGGACGGTTCCCCATACCAAGCATCCCGCGTCGTCCATTCCCATGTGCCATCGTGTATCCATAGGATCGGACCTGTGGGATGCTTCAACCCTTGCCAGTTGATTTCCGGCCACGGGTAGTAAGCCCAAAAATCCCGGCCATGCAGGACCGTGATGCAACGTGGCGACGGCCATCCGTATTGCGTCCAATATCCGTCATCTGCCGTCCGTGGTGGCTCCCACGCGATCATCTGCCCCAACACAACCGGCGGCATAACGGCTGGCATGGCGTGCGTCGTATCAGCCCCCAGCGAGTGACCCGCAACGTCGATAGGGCTGTTCATGTCGAACAGCTTACATGCCCATGTCCAAATCTGCCGCGCTCTGTGCATGGCCCCGCGTGCGAACCGTGCGCCGCCGCCTAAATCAACCGGAGGCAATACCGCCGCTACGTCCTGAGACACGTCCACAGCGGCTTGTATCGTGGAACCGTCTGTAACCCGCGTCCCTGCGATGTAAAGGTGTTGGCGTCCGTCTGGTGCCACCACAGCGACCGCTTGCGCTTGCAAGTCGGAATAATACCCGAGCACGCGATACCCACGATTCACGAAAGCCGCACGGCATTTCGCCTCGTCTGTGATGTAGGCAAGGTTGCAGCATGTGATGCTTTCCAACAACGCGGCGAAATCTGGCTTGTCCATGTGGCACCTATGAAAATGGCGGCGTCTCGGGAAAAGACGCCGCCTTCTGTTCAACCGTTTCCGAAATGGAAATAGTTAGGCGGGTTGCGAGTGATCGTCTGGAACACGTTCGGAAACGGGTTCGGGAACGGGTTCGGGAACGGGTTCAACGTGAACGTCCGCAGGCAACGGCAAAGACGGTTGCGCTGCCTTCATCTGTTCATTGGCCGATTGTTGTAATCCCGCGATCAGTTCCGCGCTTTGCTCGTAGGGCAGTTTTGCGAGGCCCAAAAGGACCGTGTTGAGTTGGATCGGCGCAAGTTTGAAAGTGAAGTATTCCATCGTCACAATCCTTATTTCGCGGGAGTGGAGATCGGCGGCACGATTGACGTGGCGGGAACGGCAACAGGAACTCCGCCCTGAGCCGCACACGCAGCAACGATGGCCGGATGCAGCATCGCATTATCAAGCGTCACGAAACCAGCGGCGGAAACGCCAGCGCCGGGGTTGATGGCCGTGACAACCGGCGTGGCAAGCGCAGCAACGATGGGCTGCTGTTGCGCGTCAACAGCACATGCAACAGCATTAACCGTCGCCAAAGTAGCCTGCACAGATGCAAGAGTTGGCGGCGTGGAAGTCGGCGCGCACGCGGCAAGACCGAGCACGGCGGCAAGAGTGAGCTTACGCATTGGGTTGTTCTCCAACGGTTGATACAGGGATAACTGAGACAACAGGTTGCGAAACCTGCACCGTGGCCACTGTCGATGTGGCAGGCGGATTGAGCGCAGGGGAAGGCACCAGAGCGCCGATAAACCCCTGCAAATCAGTTAGAAGGCCAGGAAGAGCAGTCGATACACTTTTGCTCAAGTATGCGGTCAGCACGTCCTTGGCGAGCGTTTCTGCCGATTGCGTGGCCGGTGTTTCGTTAATTCCCATATGCGCCAAGGCATACGGAACGGCACCGATCACCAACGCAGTGTTGTTGTCCGCACCCGCGAAATGAGCCGCGACAGTTGTGATAACCAACGAAGCAACGGCGATCCCGTGGATTGTGCTGCGTTGGCTTACCCACGATTTTAAGTCAAACATCTCACACTCCTATGAACAAAGTGACTTGGTTTTTCTGTAGCGCCATCATGAGCGCAGCAACTCCGGGTTGATCGGATACCGCGTGCGGATCAAACACGCCGTCTAGGACGAATTTTCCCGATGTGTATTGATTGGTCCCGCTCCACAGATACGGAGATGGTAGGCCGCGATTGCGATATCCCAAGCCGTTGTATCGCTCCGCACGATCAAGAGCCGATACCGGATCAGTGATCATTCCGTGACTAAGCCCCTCGAAGAAAAGTGCATCAATTGCACTTTGCTCCCACGTAAACGGAGGCGTTCCGGTTAGCGGACGGCCAGCCGGGACATGAACGGTGCGCGCAGTCAACGGATCGCCATTGGCAAGATGACAATGAAAATTGCCGCCCGCTTCCAATTGATGAATGCAGCCGATCCACCACCACGGCACGCCAACAATTTGAGCAACAGCTCCGTAACGCGCAACATTTGCGGAAATGTATTCCGCGCCGCTGTTTGCGTCCAAACTGCCAGACAGTTGCGCGCTATCCCACATTGCGGCGTTGTTCATCAAACCGCGTATCCCACAGCGTAAGTGGTTCCCGACGCTGAATAGACCGAGATTTGTTCGGTAGGGCAGAACGTCGCGTCAAACCTTAACGTCGCGCCAGCAACGAGATAAAACCCTTGGCCCGAACTATTGCTCGCGTCCGCACATCCAAACGGATCATTGAATTGGTTGGCAATCAAGACTTCTGGCGCGTTCACGTATCCCGCACCGCCATCGTTGATCACAAACGATGTGACAACGCCGCTCGTCAAAACAGCCGTGACGTTTGCCGGTCGATAGACAGTGTTTGGCGTTGTGGTTTTGATGATGCCAGATGGAACGGGGAATTGATCCAACTGCCCACGGCCATCCCACCCCGAAGCCGACAACGCAGCGGCAAATTGCCCGTTGTTTGATCCGCCGCCAAGCAACGTGACAATCGGCGGTTGAAGAAAACCAAACCCGCCATTGAGAACAGTCAGGGATGTAACAACGCCGTTTGTGATCGTTGCCGTCGCGCGGGCCGAACCGATATCAAACCAAAGTGGATTGGTGACGCCTGTATTTTGCAGGATCAGACAAGACCGAGCCGCCGAACGAGGTAAGACCAGCTTCACAGTTGATGACGCGGTGCCGTCTGCGCGGAAAAGCCGATCAAGACGTTTTTGGTTTTGTGATCCAGGGAGGTTCATGGCGGGTTCCTTGCGGGGAAGATGCCCGCATTATGCACAGTTTGACGTTGTTTGCATCACCCGAGAAACTTCTTGATGTCTATGCCAGACAGATGCTCAAAAATTGTGAGAACAAACATGACAAACACCGCCGCCAGCGCAATGTAAACATAGACCACAACCTTGCGGAATATGATCGTCAACTCGTCTGGCGCGGGTTGCGCAGACTTTAAAATAATTCCCTCTATTTTGTTTTCGAGGTGCGCCACACGTTCTCTGGTGTTCGATGCGCGATGTTCGCGAGCTTCCTCGCTCTTTTGGACAATATCGGACAGATGATCAATCTTCTCTGAAAGATCATGCCCCTGCTTATCTACCTTTTCAGATAAAGCGTTCTGGCCCGCAATTAAATGATCAATCTGCACTTCCATCGCGCTCAATCGCCCTTCTGTTTCGATTGCGGCGCTATCAGATGTGCGGCGAGCGCGCGGCGTCATAGTCATAGTTTTTCTCCAAGAAACCAACAGAATACGATGTGTTCAGCGTAACTTTTCCCGTGCATCACACCCACTCCAAAAGCCAACTCGGCGCAAAAGACGTGACATTTGGCGCGGTGTAGTAACTCTTACGTAGGATCGGGCGGAAAAAACCAAAAGGTTCGGCATTTAACCAAGGCAGAATGCTGCTGTCCTGGTGCATAAATACGTAAGTGGCAAAAGTAATTCCTAAAAAGTTCCAAGCTAGTCCTGCTGCAACGCCACCAACATATAAAACAGCATTGCCTGCGTTCACAACTCCTTTAACAATACCGCTACTATTTACAATCGAGCTTCCAACGTAGGTATTAAGTCCTGCATAGTTATTTGGTGGCGGATTGTTTTGAAGAGTGCAGGTAATCCCCACAGGAACATTATTCGTTACGCCTGTTAGTGGATAACTGGAGTTATTATTTCCTGTGTTGCAGTTGAAATAAAGATTTATATTTCCGCTTTGAACCTGCGCTTGATAGCCTTGCTGATTGGTGCCAAAAAACCTGAACAGTTGCTGAACGTTGCCGGATGACCAATTGGAGCAGCTTACAAGATTAAATACTAGCCAACGATCTGTATTATCCATTTTTGGATTATACGAAAAATAAGCGCCTGTAGCTGTGCCGGTATTTGTGTTAAGCCCTGCGCCTAGTTTACCATTGCTAAGTGCGGCTCCAGGAAAGATTGTGCCACTGCTTATTCCACCGGCTAAGTTTCGTGTTGTATTCCCAAGGATTGAAGCGTGAACAAGATTTCTGGTTAGAGGATGTGTCCAATCAACCTCTACCGGCCACGTTGGCACAACATCGGCGCGCGTGCCAATAATTCCCGGTGTGCGAAGTAATCTTGTCGGGCGGATAATACTCATATAAATTAACCATTATTTGTTAAAGATACAGTTCGGAATGAAATTACATGAGTTGAGGCGCTAAACGCGCCGCCAGTCTGATTTTGCAGAAAACCACGCATACGACCCGGAAGCATCGGAATAAGTGCTCGGCCAACAATTGGCGAGGAAGCGCCTGTTGGGTAAAATAAATTTCCCTGTGAAATTCCCGGTCCAGACTGGTTAGCACCGCCGCCAATGCCGTCAGCATAGCTGTTTGTCCCTGTCGGGTTAAGGTATTGCAGTCCAGTCGTTACAAACAAACCAGAGCCAGCAGTCACACCTGTCGTGATAGACACGCCGATTTCGATCATCTCGTCACCCTGCGAATTGAGCGAAGGGCGATTATCGAGCGTTATCTGCGAAACTGCCTGATAACCGCTAGCAAGCGTGGTAAAGTCTGCGGTCGTGTTGCCCATACAGAGCCACACGTAGCCATCTGACAACGTGCCTGTTGCAACGCCCGGTGTGGTAACGCCACCAGTTCCCGACGATGGATTGACTGTGCTAGTGCCGCCGCCTGCCGTAATGCAAACATAAGTGTTGCTGACTGCCGTTACTTGCGAACCAACAGCGAGATCAGTAGTGCCAGTGTAAGTGGTGCCGCTGGACCATGCCGCCTGTGTGGTAACGAATAGCGGAAGCCATCCCATTGATCCATAGGTTGGAATATTTGATGTGTTGTATGTTCCACTTGCACCTGCAAATAGTGTTACGCCTGTTCCGGCAGCATACTCAATACGATTAGACATGCGGATACGCTCCTCTGTTTACATCACGGGCAGCAGCGAGATCATCTTCATTTGGTGGATTTACCCAGCCGTCAATTGCCGCTTGCGTGGTAGTTTGTGTAGAAAGTGCGGCAATCAACGCCGCCGAGGCCGATGACAAATCACCACTCGCTTCCAACGCCGCTATGCCCGCCTGCCATGCAGGCCATGTCGCGGTGTTGCTCTGATCAATCGGATCGGTGTCTAAGCTCTCAGTTACATTTATAGCGGCTAACACTGCCACGTCATTCGCCGTTGCCGGTGGAATAGTTGCTACTTGACGCGAGCGAAGCACAATTCGCGACCAATCACCCGTTGCTGATTGCCGTGCGATAGTCTTGGCTTCACCAGTGATAAATACCCGCGCTACATTAATTGGTGCAATATATGCAGCGAGTCGTTCTGCATCCGTTGCGCCAGATGGTTGCGCGAGGTCAAATGCTTCTAGCTTATCATAACAGTTTTTCATTACGTCCTCACTGTGTTAAGTTGAACAACTACGTTGCTAGATGTGCCCGTAACCGTCCCGATTACGATATAGACGCACTGCCCAGCACTGACAGAGTTTGCGGCAGTGGCATTTGTTGTGGTTGCTGTGTTGTTGACGGTTATACTGCTAAGTCCGGTTACTACTGTTCCTGAGCCAAACGTTCCTATATACACGCTAACAGGGAAAGAGCACCCTGTTGATGGCGCGATGACCTGAGCATACATGCTAGCAATTGTCAGTGCTACTGGCGCGTAGAAACACATCACGTAGCTACCCGCCGTGACAACAGCTCCACTGTCCCACCCACGAATGAGCACACCCTTAAGATTGCCAACCGTTCCAGACGACGCGCTAACCAACACTTCGCCAGATGTGTTGATCGTCAAAGCATCTGTGGCGCTGCCGTTTGTCACAAATCGGATGTTGTTCGCGGTCGTGGTGCCAACCACCAAATCGCCGCTCGTTGCACTGAGATAAACAGCGTTCGGCAGATTAAAAGAACCGCTACCAGAGAACCCCGACGAGTTCATGCCAATGTTGCCGTAATACGTCGTGGCCGTGCCGAGATTATTTGAAATAACAACATCGGCAGATGCAGTGGTGCCGGAACTAGAATTAGCGATAATTAATTGGGCGTAGCTGTTAACGCTGCTTGAGAACTGCGCGTAGATATTAACATCGGAATAGCCGAGCGTGCCGTAGTTAAACGCACCAGTCGTGGCCGATCCAGTGATTGAGCCAGTTGCCGTGTAACTTGTGGCGATGGCCACACCAAGGATTGGCGTAACAAGAGTTGGCGATGTGGCAAGCACAACGGCACCGCTGCCCGTCGATGTTGTCCCGCCTGTCCCACCATTAGCGACTGCAAGCGTTCCAGCCAGCGTGATGGTCCCGCTGCCCGTAATCGGGCCGCCGCTCGTCGTCAGGCCAGTGGTGCCACCAGAGACGGCCACGCTAGTGACGGTGCCTGTGCCGCTGGGAGTCGCCCACGCCAGATTAGCCGTGCTACCTGCGACGCTTGATATTTCTAACGCCTGCCCCGCCGATCCAATTGTCGCAGGATAAACCAGAGTATAACTGGTCGTGCTTGCTGCTGCTTGCTGCGTCAGAGTGCCAGACGCAGAACCAGGAAGCGCCACCGCAGATGCAGGCGTGAATACGCCTGCATATGAAAGCGATGCCAGAAGGGAAGGCGTTGCGCCAGAACTGCTTGCGACGTTATACCAATTGAACCCGCCGCCACCGCCGCCATGCGAATTGACGAAATCCATCTCTCCGGTGCCGCTGGCATAGTTCCAGCCGATATAAGAGCCTTGGGTTGCCCATTGCGTGTTACTGACCGCCGAGGTGACCCCGACCGTAGTGGCGGTAAGCTGCGCGCCAAACGTGCCTGAGCCATCTGCTTTGATGTAGGTAAGCGGCGTAAATCCGCTCGTCATATACAGCAGAAAATAGTCGCTCACAAAGCCTTGCGCAGACGCGAACGCACTTCGCCACGAAGTCCCGTTGCCGACCGCCTGATACGCCGTGCCGCTCTTGTTTGATCCCATCGCCACCGCGTTGACGCCAACCTTATAGTAGGGGTCGCTGGTCGCTGGGACGCTGGCGTCGGTGCCGGTGTTGTTGGTTACGTCGATCTCTACGCCAGTCAGCGCACCTTGCGATGATGTGCTGCCAAACGCCGAAAACGCGCCGCCCCAAACGCGGCCTTGGGTGTTACCCACCGCCACCGATGCGCTTGCTTGAATAGCTACCACGTCTTTGGTGTAAGCAGGAGTTCCGGTAGCCGCAGACACGTCATAGGTGGTGACATTGGCGTAAATAGCGCCTTTTTCATAAGACGCGGTGCCAGACGTTGAAGGCACCACCGACGAAATGTAAGTCGCCCAAGTGTTGCTGTCGCCCGCGCCGAGAAACTGGAATGTTTTCCCAGCCTGCTCGCCTACCATGACAGAGGTATCGGCGTCCGTGTTGAGGCGTCCCGACCCTGTAAACAACGTGCCGCCATCCATTTCAATGACAGTCAGCCCAGCGGCATACACGTTAGAGTTGAATTTATATGTCCCAGCGGGAAAATAAATCGTGCCGCCCGTAGATGGGATAGCCGCCACAATCACGGAAAATTGTGATGAGTTATCCGCCACGCCGGTTCTATCAAACCCCCAATCCAGCACGTTAAATATGTCAGCCGCCCGAGTGGCTAACGTCCGTGTTGTAGTGGACCCTGTGGCAAGCACGCTAAGCGCGCCGGGAGCCTCGCCAGATACCGCCGTGCCATTGCTAGCGTAATACGCAACTTGGCCGCTCGTCCCGGAATTAACAGTCCCGCCGCCACTTGGCGTTGACCAAGTGCCATCCCCGCGCAGATATGTCGTGCTTGATGGCGTGCCTGTTGCGTTTATGCCACCTACCGGCAGTCCTGTCGCATTGGTAAGGACGGCACTTGACGGCGTTCCGAGCGCGCCGCCGTTGACGACAAACGCCCCGCTAGACCCTGTATTTACGCCAAGTGCAGTTGCAACGCCGGTCCCGGTCGTAATGCCTTGGATGGTGTTAGAACTGGTCCATTGCGCAAGCTGGCCGGATGTTGGCGTGCCAGAATTGGAAACGTTGCCGCCGCCCGCCGTCACGTTCAAAATTCCCGACGATATGGACAGTCCGCTTCCGAGCGTTAAGCCGCTAATCGTGCTGCCCGTCGCGGCGTAGTAGCCGAGTTGGTTTGCGGTGCCTGCGCTAACGGCCCCCGTGCCGCCCCCGTAAAGCGTTGTCCGCAACCATGCCCCGGATGACGACGAAGGAACGATGGTGTTTAGATTGTCGTCAACGTATCCCGTTCCGCTGATCCACGCGAACATGCCCGCATAGCCGTCTAGCGGCGTTGTGATGCCCTGTAGGAAAACCGACATGCCCGACTGGCCGACGAAAGAGCGCAACTGTGCGGCTGTCTGATCGCCTTGGACGAACGTATTAAGCTCGTCGCCCGAGATAACCGCGATACCGTTGCTGAATGTTCCGTTGGCCGGGATGCTCATGCGTTCACCGTCACCGCTTCGGGTTGCGGGACGGTGCCTGAGTTGGATTTAACGATGGCGCGCAACGGCGTGACGTAGGTGCCGATGGCACTCACGAAAGCGGAAAATTGCGCCAGGTTCATCGTGTGAGCATTTCCCGACACGTCATGCCACGCAATCGAAGTGGTGCCGTTGGTGAATGTTGCCGCTTTTGCCAGTTCCGCCATTTCTGCCATCATGTCCATCCGATCCTCCGACGATATGCCGTATGTCGCGCTGAGAGATGTGGACGTGGTGAACGTCACAGGAACGGAAACGAGAGCGGCGGAGGCAAGTTGCGAGGGCGTCTGAGTGATCGTTGGAGCACTGGACGGCGTATTACCTGCCGCCAGCCATGCTTGGTACTCTTGCCAATCGATGTTTGATGGCGAATTAGGAATAGTTGCTCCATCAACTAGACGTATAACAGAAAGTCCTGAAGTAAGCTGATAACCTGTTGACATTTTACAACTCCGCGTTGATTGCTAGGTGTATTGCCATGATGTGCCCGACTGACCAACTGGATGATACATTATATACACCTACCGATTGTGGGCCAGTTACACTTATTCCTAAAGAGCCGTTTGGAGCACTGACACTATAATCTTGAAAAGTACTTACTGCACCTGACACTGGATTATAACCTACTATTGTAGGAGAAATTCTTTTTGTAACTTTAAATGGATAAACAATAGAAGTTCCATAAGTACTACTATAAGAAATTGTTTGAAAATCTCCTTGTCCATTCTGAGCTGCAGTACCAAGAGCTACACCAGTGTTGTAAGTAGTTTCAAAATACCTCTGACACCTGATTAGCTCGCGCCCTATATCTGTTCGTTCGAACGGAGTGGCCACAGAACCCGGCTCAAGTTGCACGGTGCCGATTGATAGCGTGCCAGTGAGCGCCGCCGTGGTAAACACAATCTGCAAACCAGTGATCGCCGCAGACGGGATAGAAATCTGTTTGTTGTAGGTCGTGAGCGCGGAAGATACGGTGAAGGTTCCGGTCGCAATTTGCGTAACCGTGGGGCTTGCGAGCGTGCCGAACGTGTCTGTCGAATTGGCATACGAAGCCGTCCAATTGACAGTCGTGATAGACGACGCGGCCAACGCGACCGATAACGTGGATGTGGTTCCGGCCAAATCATATGAGTTGGCAGTTTCGATCCTCTGCCCAAACCCGACTGCGGTATTCCCCGTCGCGCCTGTGATTTGGTAAACGTATTGGTTTGGCGCGCTGGCCGACACCCGTTGCCCTGTGACGTTCGCGCCCGTGCAGTAGCCATACCAACGATCTACGGTGTAGGCCAAAGCAGCGCCAGCCGTGATCGTCTGCGACGCCCCCGCGTTGCGTTGATCTACAGCCATCCCCCCGTTGATCAGTTTGTTGCGCAGAAAGCTGCTGCCCATCGCAACAGTTCCTGCAACTGACAAATTGCCAGCATAGGTAACATTGGAGATGGTTGCGTTTGCAATTGTCCCGCCCGAGATCGCGGCATTAGCAACAGTCCCGTTTGAGATCGCGGTATTGCTAATCGTGCCAGAGCCAAACGATGAACCTGTAATCGCGACGTTGGAAATGTAACCGCCGCTGATCTGTTGCGGCACACGGAGCCAAGCCCCCACCGTCAAGCCATAGGGCCGAATTACCGTCACTCCGTCATCCGTGGCCGTGCTGGTAGAGTTCCAAAAAAACTCACCACCGCCGCCATCGCCAGCCGTGCTGGTCCCGAGCGTAACCACCGTCATATTCGACAATCCGGTGAACACGCGCAGATTTGCAACCAGCATCCCGCCTTGCACAAACGTATCTAACTGATCTCCAGAAACTACGCCCGATCCGTTGGAATAGGTGGCGTTAGACGGAACTGCCACGGGTTATTGTGCTCCCCGCAACCGCGTGAAAATGTCCAACGTGACCAACGGAATAACAGTGAAAATGCAATACGCGATCATCACGTAAAGCCCAGCGGTATCGGAAACCCGCACGGCGAGCACAAAAGCGCCGATCACCGAAAGCAACAACAAAAATCGCGACGCAAGAACCGCTGCAATCGCGCTCAAAGTCCCGATGAACGCTTGATCCACCTTCGGTGGCGGAAGCGGTTTGTCCATTTGGACAGACGGTTGTTCGGGTTCCGACTTAACCCGACGCGGGAGAGCGACGACGCCCTCGTGAACCACTGTAACCGTCGCGGAGCTTGCCGAACTCATCTGTGTCATCCTCTGGCGTCAATCGGTTACGAGTGTGTATCCAACGAGTGCCAGCTTCAAAAACCTTGAGTTGGTCCAACAAAGCTACGGTAGGCTTGGCTTCGGCTGGCTGGCCTTCGCTTTCAACCATACTCGGAGACGTTTGTTCAAGCAATCTCTCAAAGAACGCATCCATCTTGTTGATAAGTGAGGATGGCTTGCCCTTCATTTGTTTTCCATTCCATGTGCTGCACCGCTCGCGAACGGAAGTGCAACCGCAGCTTGCGGCGTGAATGCGGGATATGTTGGAGCAAGAGGTTTGCTCGCGTTTACTCCGGTCAACCGTTCTTGATATCCTTTGGAAAGAAGCATGTTTTTTACCAAAGGTCGCTGCAAAATTCCCAACGCTAGCGCAGGTTCATGCGCTCCAATAGCAGCCGCCGCACCGAAGAAATCTACTGCACTGTAATCTTCGGCATGCCCGAACCGGGCTGGGTTCTGCATGGATTTCGGCGCGGTGTTGTATGCATCCGCAATTTTCTTTGCGTTACCAGACAACGGTTTATCTGCCGCCAACATTTTCGCATAACCTTGAGAGTTTACGTCTCCCGTTGTCGGATTTGTAAGATCGCGCGCGTCATAAATTTTGGCGAACATCTCGCGTGCCTCACGGAATTGATCGGCCAGACCTTGGCGGAACGGTCGTTCCTGATACGCTTGTGCCAAATTTTCGCGGTAAGACGTTACCCGCGATTGAAGTTCCGAGACTTTTTGATACGCGGATTGAAACCGTTGCTGGGCTTGGCGCTCGGCTTCGGTGAGCTTTTGCAATTCCGCTTCGTTTGCAACGCGCTCGGCTTCAACCGCTTTCTCGCGATTCCCGTGCGATCGCGCGTATGTGGTTTTCTCCGCAGCCGCACCGGCCTCTTGTTCGCGACGAGGCGCATCCATAGCCGCGCGGCGCGTTGCGTTGGCGGCATTCGTCATTTCTGACGATGCGGATTCAAGTTCGCTATGGGCGTTGTTCAATTCGGATCGCGCGCTTTTCCATTTGGACGTCCAATAGGATGGCGCATTCTCAATGCTCCGCTCCATCGTGCTTTCCACCAAGTCTGCCGCACGGCGCTGCGCAAGGCCAAGACGGTGCTGATCAGGCTTGCCAATTGCTTTGAGGTTGGTCGAGGCGTCGGCCCGCAATTGCGCGATGTATTTCATCACGGAATCGGTTGGCGCATGTTCGCCGCTGAACGTCTGGTTGTTCAATTTCCCAAGCAATTCATCGTGCAGTTGCGCAATTTTCGGATTGGCGCTTGTGGACGGGAACAGACCCTCCAACTTCTTATCAGCCGCCGAGAGTTTGGCTACGTCCGCTTTAAATTCTTGGTCAAACGTCACTTCCGGAACTGCGGTGCGGACCTGTTCATACACTGCTTTAGCGGGGGCCTCAGCCTTGGCGAATGCTTCATTGTTCAAGAACGTGCCGCGAGGCAATCCGATATCTTCGGCCTGCAAATCATTCACAAGGAGTTGGTTTTTGGACGATGCCGTTTGCCACAATTTGATTTTGCCCGCTTCGCCAGACATCATCCGCGTGGCAAGATCGGGTTTTTCTCCAAGTTTCGGAATATCTGCGGGCGAGAACACAAACCCTTCTTTGACCAGATCGGGAACCGATGATTTCACACCGAAATTCGGCGTTTTTTGTTTCGGAGTTTCGCCCGATATGGACATGCCTTTCGCGGCCATCTCTGGAGAGAACCCGGGAGACGGCTTTATGCCCATAGTAGCCGCCGTCAGAATGTCACCACGCGCGGTTGGGTCATTGACAGGGCGTTGCCCTAGAATTTCCTGACCGCCTTTTACGGCCCCGCGCAACGGAGCCGCAATCATCTCTGGCATAGCCAGCGTGCCACGGCCTTTATCGTTCGTCATCCACGGGATTACGCTTCCACGAGTCGAACCGAGAGGCGTTGCAAATGGGGTTGCCATGTCGGCTTTTTGGGATTGCCGAAGCGCCGCAATTTGCCCCTCGGTCAAATCACCATATTGCCGTTCTTCCGGCGTTGGCTGCACAAACCCTTCGGCGTTCCGCTGTCTTGTTGGATCAACAGGCGCGGCCCCCGCCACCTTCCCTTGCGCGTCAAGTTTGGGCCGGAACCCGTCATCGCCGGGAATGAGAGGACGCGATGCCTCTATTAGTTTTGCGCTATCGGGATCGAATTTGGATCGTGTTGCCGACGCCGGGGCAATTAATCGTGCGCTATCGGGATCGAACGCCATTATTGCACCTCAACCCATTTACCGTCGCGATTCACCGCACGATTGCCGTCTTTGTCGGTATATATTGGTTCGCCCGGAAGTGCGGTCGCATGGCCGTCTTTTTGTCCGCCCTTGTTTTCACGATCCACACGTTCGGCTTGTTCGGCTGCTTGTTTTGCGGCGTCGGCTTCCTGACCAAACGCTTTCAACGCAGCACGATAGGATTCGGGACTTTCGGCAGTCGTAAGCAAACTGTGAGCGTATTCGCGCTTGGCCGAATCCGTTCCGCCTCGCGCCGCCAACTGATCGTAAGCATTCAAGATGGCGTTTGTTTTGATCTTCAAATCCTTCAACGCAGGATCGGAAATTGACGCATCGCCCATCTGCAACAGTTTGGTGAGAGGCACCCAAGCAGTGCGCGGCACCGCTTCGGATGATGCTTGTGCCAACGGTGCCATCGTCCGCAATTCGTTCACAGCGACAGACACACGGCCTGCTTGCGCCGCCGCCGTCTGCGTTTCCTTGCGTTCGGCTGCAAGTTGAATTTGGCCGTCCTTAATCTTTTGAGCGCGTTCCGCCATGCTCATACCCGGCGTGGAATCAATCACCCCTTGATATGCCGCAATTTGTTGGCCTTTCGACCGGAGGCCCGCCGGAAGCGTAATGCCAAGTTGCGCCATTTTGCCCATCAATTGAGACATTTCTGGCGTAAATCCGCCGTCTTTTGCCGCGTCAGGGTCTTTCCCTTCCGCAATCGCAAGTTTGGCTACAGCTTGCGTGCGAGCGTCTGCACCAGGGTTCGCTTCCCGCCATGCATCCCACAGTTCTTTCTCAGCGGCTTTTTTGGTCAGTGCGTTTGCGCCATCTGCCATCGCCTCCGATTGCTTGCCGTGCGCTCTGAGATAGTCCTTAACGCCCTGCCATCCTTGCGTGCGGTAAATTTGATCAACAACCTCGTTCTTGTATTCCGCGACATGGTTGCGGATTTGAGCGTCCGCCAATCGCGTGTCCGTGTTCAACGTCGTCACTGCGTTTTGCAGCGACTTCTGTTCGCGTTCGGACATACGTTGCGCGTTTTCAGTGTCTAACTTCCACTGCGCATACGCGCGCTTGTATGCGTCCTCGTCTTGGTTCTTGACTGAATTTTGAACCGCCGCCGCTGACTGGATCGCGCTGGTTAGATGCTGGCGTGTCGCAAGAGAACCGAACAGACCAAGCCACATCGCAGGCTGGCCGAACGCCAACAACGGATCGGTAGGCGTCGGCTCTGGCGGTGGCTTTGTCATCACCGGAGCGTCAACTTTCTGTTGCATTTCCGTCACTCGCGCCCGATCCGCTTTGATAATCGGATCGGCTTCAATGCCGCGAACGGCACCGGCCAGCGGAGATGAATCTGAAACCATAGGGGTTTTCGGCGCAACGGTCTTTGCGTCTGCCTTTGGCTTCGTGTCGTCTGTCGTGAGGGTATCGTCTGCCATGAGTTACCCCGATGTGGTGTTGAGCGTGACGCGGGTTGGCGTGGCAGTAGAAGCCGCCAACGATGCGAGAGCCGAAGCCATCGCGGAATCTTGCGAGATGGATTGCTGCATGATCTGTGCGTAAAGCGAAGCCGATAGGTTGCTTTCGTTCACGCCTGTATTCAACAACGATTGTGCAATCGTCGCGCCTTGTGAAACTGCGGTGTTCTGCACGTTCGCCAAATCTTGTGCCTCGGCAGACGATCCAGACATGCCGCGTGACGCATACTGGCTGCGAATAGCCGCTTGCGCCGCCGCCGTTGCTTGGTTGATGGACGTTTGCACCCCAGGCGGAAGCGTGCCGCTTGCGAGATACGATTGCAATTGTTTGCCTTGGCTTGCGAAACTTGCAGCTTGCGCCTCAATCGCGCCCAAACCGGCGGGAGCTTGGTTCCCTTTTGCAATATCCAACCCAGCTACGGCGGCAGGAAGCAACAGGTTTGCGTTGTTGCCCAACGCGGACCCTAACGTGCCGATAGACGGGTTTTTTGCAAAATTGACTAGGGAGTTCCCCGCGCTTGGCGATGTGCCGCCGCTGCCACTTGTCGCCCCCGCCGCGCCCTGCCCGTAGGTAAAGCTACCCCCAGGACCAGAACCGCCCGGAGCGACACCCAATGACGGGTTGACCTGATACCCAAGCGTGCCTGCCGCTGGCGTTTGCCCTGTTGCCTGCCCGATTGCCGCCGATGGATCGGCTAGAAAACTCTCTTTCGGGACTATGCCACCCGCTGCGTTTACAACATCGGCTGTATTCGCCGCCGATGCCAAACCCTGCGATGGATATGTGAGTTGCCCTGCCGAGCTTAAAACAGGATTGCCAGCCGCATCAAGATTCGGCGCAACCGGCGGAAGCGGAGCCAATTCAACCCCGTTTGTCGCACCTTGAACCGCCGACGCGCCGCTTAGATCGGCCCCAATGTCAGATGACGGTGCAGAGGATGAAGCGGCAACCGGATTGGGCGACGCACCCGCGTTCAATACCGATGCGCCTGTGTCAGTTCCTGCCCCTGGCGTATAAATGTCAGAACCGATAGGGGCTTGCGACGCAGCGGCACCCACACCCGGGCCGCCGCCAGACGTTCCAGGCGTCGCACTTCCAGCCGTGGCCCCCGCAATTGCGCCAGACGCCGCACCCGTAAGAGCGCCCGTCAAAGGGTTGCCACCGGAAGCTTCTGCACCCAACGCCCCGCCCGCTGCACCTGCCAACCCGAACCCCGCAGTTGAACCGATACCTAAGCTCGAACCAAGAGCACCACCAAAACCGCCCGTTATGCCGCCTGTCAGCCCGCCTGCAAGAGCGCCCTTGCCGATATCACCGCCAGTGATCGCCGCCTCACCAGCGCCCAACGCAGCACCAGCAACGCCGCCCTCCAATGCAGTGCCAACCCCGAGCGCCAAAGAACCGCCCTCGGCAGCACCAAGCCCAACCGCTGCGGCTGTCCCGACTTCAGCGATTGCAGATCCAATTGCCGCTATGGCCGCGCCGATACCCATCACACAACCCTTTCAAGTTCTTTGGCGTGAGTTTCATCCAACGGATCACCTTGCCAATTCAGATGCACAGATTGAGGTCCGCCGTTCAACCACCGAGTGATCGCCAGAAACGATCCGCCGGACGGACCAATACTGACGCCGTGAGAATCGTTTGGCCCAAGATGAACCGCAGGCGTCCGCATTCCGCGCCATGTCATAATCTTCATATCACGATGGCTGACTGGTTTGCCATGTTTCCGAAACCGGATATCTCCGGCGACGCGCACGGCCATACCGTCCACATCAGGATGCGTATGATCACAGATTTCGGTGTTCGGCGCGCAAGCCCACAACTGCACCTGAAATTCATCGTCGCGATACAACGTCACGCCAATATTCTCTGCCACCTTCTCATAAGGCTCCGCAGGCGGGCGAATGGGCGAACGGTCAAGCCAATCATCAACAAATTCATCAAGCGTCATGACACCACCACAAGTTTCGTGTGAACAAACTCTGCCGCTGGGTATCCCAAATGCTCCAACACTTTGGGTAATTTGCCGTCAATCGGCGCAAAATAGATAATCCGAAACGGTTTCCCGATTTTTTCTGAAAAATACCGTTCGGCTTTTCGGATCATGTGAACCGCGCGAGCACGAAAACCGGGCAAAATGAAAATGCTATCGCAGAAAACGTGGATCGTTGTGCGATACATTGTGTGCGGTGCCATGAAAAATGCGGCATGCCCAATCAATTTTCCGTCTTTCCGCAGCGAAAGCAGATGAAATACGCCCGCTTTTTGCAGACTGGCATATTTATCCCAATCAACATCAATCGGAACCACGTCGCGATGTGAGCCGGTTTCCTCCCATTGAATACGTGTGTTTTGATCCATGCCCGATGCGAGCATGTGCTCTACGCTTTCCCATTCCATTTCATAGGGCATAGTATTTTCCAAACACCGCCCCAAGGCGGGCATTGTCGCGAACAATTGTCCTCATGGTTGCTTGCACATCACTCTGAATGTTTTCATCTTTCAAGTGCAACCACCATTCCCGATCCATCGGTTGTTTTAAGCACGTCTCAAACACCATGCGACATACATGCTCAGAGTTGAGATCATTGAACGATACGGCCAAATCAACATCGGCAGAAGCAGCGTCATCATCCATCAATTTCAAATACCACTCTGGAACTGCAATCCCGAGTTTGGCGAAACTTTCATGAACCTCTGGCAATGGACGCCGAACAGAGACAATCACGCAATCCGGCCTCAAAACTCGAATATCTCGCGCCATGAAACTCATCATGCAATCAGCCGCCGATGCACTGTCATCAGATAGGAAATTGGACAAACTGGCTTCTTTGTCAAATTGCAGAGAAGGTTCGTGCAAGCATGTCCGGCCCCCATATGACAAAAATCGCGCTAACCATGCGGTGCGCGATCTAGGTGTTCCAATAATAACGAAAGGCGTCATGATATCCCCAGTTTGAAAGCCGCCGCCTCATGCTCGCGGCGATGCAGATAAATCCACGCCTCCAACTCGGCTTTATTCCGAATATCAACTTGTTGGAGGTTGCTGGATTGAAGGCCGAGCACGCCGTTAAAATCGTTGTGCATTTGCTGATTCCAGTTTGCAAACTGCGAGAAATCTTCCAGCGCAATCGGATCAATCGGATATTCGGTCAGGTTCACGCCGTAAATGTTACGGATGGCTTGCCGGATTAGATTGTGCTGGTCCCGATGGTCAAAAGACCACCTAGACCATTGCAATTCCGTCTGTGGTGCCACAAGCAGATTTGCGAGCATGGATCATTCGCCGCTTCGGTTTCGGTTCCCGGTTCGCGCCGTGCTGCGCAGTTTGGGTTCTGGCTGATCAAACGAAGGCTCGCTGACCGGCATGGCCCAACGATCACCGTTGATGTTGTTGCCAAAGTGCCAATCGTGATTGATACCATCGCCACGATCCGACGAATTGCCGTTCGGCGTCACCGCCACAAACCCGCCTGGATTTTCACCCTTGGCGAGAAAGTCCACAAATTTATCGCGAGCCATAGGGGGTTTCCTTTACGAGTAGATCGCTTGGATATCGGTGTAAGCGATGGTGATATCTTCCAGCACAAAATCAGCAGAAGTCGAACTGATTGTAGCACCTAGAGCCGTTCCAGGCACGGTTGATGTTTCCGCACCCCATACTGGATAGGTGTAGTCTGGCGCATAGAAGTTTGGTTGCACGGTGTTAGGGTAGCTGGTGGACGGCAATTGAGACGGTTGCCCCACCTGTTGCGCAATTCCGGCGCTCTCCATCGTGACCGTTGCCGCTACGCCGGTTTGACCGGATGTTTTATCCGTCGCACGGAGATACACTGCCAAAGGCTGCTTGACGATGTAAGGACGTTCCGCGTTGAACATCTTCGTCACCAAGGCTTTTGTCATAGCCGTAGAAGGCGATGCGAACAACGGATAGAGATTTGTGCCATCCGTTCCCCACGCCGTCATTGCAGAATTGACTTCCTGCGTTCCGATAAACGTCAATGAGACACTTTGCGATGCGACCAAGAAATTCCGTTCATCCCAACCCAACATCACAGTGCGCGGCGATTGCGTGAACGGATCGGTAACGGTTAGCAGGATCAAATAGACCGGAATGGTATGGATGTTTGCGACCGCCGCCGATGGCGTGACGCCGCCCGACGCGGGCAGAACCACCTTATCAAAAATGTTGTTTACCTTCTTAGACACACGCTGCACAGCGCCGCCGTAAAGCCCCTGCACGCCGTTGGCGTTCCCGAACAGCACCGCCTGCCCATAATCCTGCACGGTATCGCGCCACGCTACGCCGATCTGCGAGGACGTATTCTGATAGTTGAATGTCGTGGTGGCGGAACTGCCCGTTGTCTGGACGTTGGAAATCACCGAAACCGACGAATCGCCCATAGGGTATAAATACCCATTCGATTGGTGCAATGCGACGTATTGCGCGCGTAGAAACCGATCCGAATTGGTGAATAAATTGCCGCCCGACGATGTAGAGAAATTCGTAATCGAACCCGGCGCGCTATTTTGGATCACCCCACCATTAGACGCAGGGCCGACTTGGCATGGGTTGCTGATCCACACGCGGCTTAGAAACGTCTCAATAGATGTGCCGGAAATGCCGAACGGCATGACGTTGTTGGAACCAGCCGCCGCGTTGTTGAACGTGGTTGCCACAACAACAGCCGGGGCCGTCGAATATCCTGCCCCCCCAGCCGTGACGCTGACCGACGTGATAACGCCTGATGTGAGAGTTGCTGTAGCTGTAGCGCCCGATCCGCCGCCGCCGCTAAACGTCAGCGTTGGCGTGCCGGTGAACCCACTGCCACCAGATACCACCGTCACAGAGGCCACAGCACCCGAACTGAGAACTGCAATTGCAGAAGCCCCAGTTCCGCCGCCTCCCGAAAAACCTATGCTTGGCGTGGATGTATAACCCGAGCCGCCAGCCGTGATCGAGATGCCAGTCACAACGCCGCCTGATACCGTAGCTGTTGCCGTGGCACCAGACCCGCCGCCGCCCGTAATCGCCACCGATGGCGCGGTTGTGTAGCCAGAACCACCCGAAATCACTTCGGCAAAGGTGACAGCAGATGATGCGAGCACTGCGGTCAATTGCGCTCCGTTATCCGATCCGCCTCCCGTAAACACAATCTGCACTTGATCGGTAGGCGAATATCCCGTGCCTGGATTTGTGAGTTGAACCGACACCACAGAACCGTTGGAAATCGTAGCAGTTCCCGTCGCCCCGCTTCCTGATCCGCCGACAAAAGACACCGTGGGTGCAGACGTGTATCCGCTTCCGCCGCTGGTTAAATCACCAATCTGATACGGCCCAAGCGAGCCTGCGGAATACAGGACCGATCCATCCCATACCCAATAACTATTCGTCGTGAGGTTGTTGCCGATCAACAGGAATTGCGAACCACTTTGACACGCAACCGGCAACTGCCCGCCGTTGTAGAACGTGCCAGTCGTGCTTGTGATCGTCGTCACTGCGCCAGACGGATACGCTACCTGCGCCGCCGTGCCGTCCGAGAAGAACAACGCACAATATGAACTTGCACCGATGTTGAACCACTGAAAATAGACGATGGTGTTTCCGCTTGCGGTGTAAAGAGCGGACCCTTTATCCCATAAAGTGCGGTAGCTTCCTCGCCCCGTAAGCAAGAAATTCTCAACCCAATAGAACTCACCATCTTCGATTGCGGTGCGAGCGTCCTGTTGGTTGATTCCCGCAAACGGAAAAGGCGACCACGATTTAAAGTCGTTCGGAAGCCCTAAGCGTTGACCTTCGGCCTGCGATAGTTTGGCGAGTTGCCCCGACATGTCTTAGGTTTTCCAATATCTTTGCGGGACTTTTCCGCGATCTACCGCACCGCGACGCAACACGTTGTGATCCTCAAACTGCGCAAACATTAACGCAGCCGCGCCGTATCGGCCAGACGCCTCAAACGCCCTACCAGCCGCATAATACTTCACCGTGGCGTCAAACGGAGCCGGGATCGCGTCATAGTCGTCGTTGGTGTTCAACGGTGCCACAAGGCAAAATACATCCCATTCCATCTCGTTTGAAGTTTGAGGAACGGGGAATAGAAAGACCTCGCCTTGCGCGCCGTCATTATAGACGGAAAACACGCACGGATAGTTCGTCACCAATATCTGATTGGACCGGCAATACGCTTGGAAATCCTCAAAAGGCATCCAATCCAGCGAAGGACGCACGCTCCCGCCCCATGATCCAGATACAGAGATCACGTCGCGGATACCTTGAATCCCCGCATATTGCCTTTTCAGATACGGATTGGCGAACCCATGATACGGGTATCGTTCTTGCCCCGCGATGGTGGCAAACGTGAGGTTCTGATCCGCCCCTGGTTGCGCACCACCCGGCACCGCGTATCCCACATTGGCTTGCGCACCGAACGGCGCGTTCCCCACAATGAGACGGCGACAACAATCCGTGAGGAGTGATGTCGCCGTTCTGGCCTCATTGACGTATTGTGTCGCGTTGAAGTCCGAGACAAATAAGCCCTGCGGATCGCGGATTAGGTTGCGAAACTCATAGATATACTGTGAGAGTTGCACCCGAACATCCTTTTTAGCCCGCTTGGATACGCAGATAGTCGCTCACGCCGCCAACACCCAAAGTGAGCGTCGCAACCGTCGTTGCCGTGCCGCCAGCAATCACCACGCCCAAATTGGACTGCGCCACGCTGCCGCCGATAGCACCGCCGTCAACCACAACCTGACCCGTTGCCGTCACAGCACCACCGGAAAGCGCCGCGTAAATCGAGGCCGGACGCGACCGGAAGAACGACGCCTGCGAGTTCGGGTTGGTGTAGGCCGGAGCAATCGTCGGAGTGCCTGCGCCCAAAGTTGAAACCTGCACCGCGCCGGTATAGCCCGCACCGCCAGCCGTGACGGCATAGGACGTGACGGCCCAGTTCATAATGATGGTGCCAGCCGCCGTGGTCGTGTAGCCGCCTCCTGCGAACGTCAGAGACGGCACAGTGCCAGACGTGATCGCCGTGCCGTGGTTGGTGCAGATGAGGCCGGTAACGGTGCCGGAACCCGTCAGAGTGGCAACCGCCGTGGCGTTCGCGCCGGTCGTGTCGCGCTGGTCGTTAAGCAACGTCACGAACGGAGCCGACAGATACCCCGCGCCTTGGTTGGTGACGGTAATAGCCGTAACCGCGCCCGCACTGATCGTCGCATAGCCCGTCGCCGGAATGCCCGGAGTGGGCGGTGCCGAGAAAATCACAGCCGGTGGATAGGTGTAATTGGAACCACCCGTGGGGATCGTGACTGCCGTGCTGACAACCTGCCCCATGATGGCCGTCCAAGACGATCCACCCGCCGAAGCCGTCACAGTCGGAGCAGACGTATAACCCGCGCCAGCCGCCGAAAGAACCGCCGCTACCGGACAACCAGACTGGTTTACCACGCGATAGTTGTTGCCGTCCGAATCCACTTGAATCCAGCCAGTGCTGTCGGAACCAAGCGGCGACCACACGTTCATCACGGGATCAAACACTTGGATCGTGGAATACGGCCCACGCTGGATGTTGTAGAAGCCAGATGGAATATAGAAGGCTTCCCCAGCTTGGAGAGCGATAGCGTTGGTGCCGATCTGGTTCAGAGGAAGCGTAACCCCGACACCACCAAAACGATTTGCCATTGTTGCAGTTCCTTAAACCAGAGGTTGGCCGTTAAAGGCGGTTTGAGAGGCGATAGCCGGTGACACCGTGCCAGTCCAGCCAGGGTTTTGCAGTCCAGTGAAGTGAGCGCCAGACGAAGGCTTCATGCAGCACATATTCAGTGCGGCAACCAGCACGCCGATAGACGCAAGCTGACCCTGCGGGATCATGCTTTCAAAGCCGGTGAAATACATCTGAAGCGAAGGGTGCATGAACATCGCGAGGTATCGCGAATTGATCATATACATCTCGCCCACCGGGCAGAACGGATCGGAGAAAATCGGCACATCCAACACGCGGATGGCGCGGAACCCGGCGTTCACAACGCTATCGCGCCCATATACGGAACGCGGCGTCGTCTGGAACATTTCGGAACTCATGAAGTCCGCCATCAGAGACGCCCAGTTAACCGGGTTCATCACGATGAAATCAGGGCTTTCGCCACCAGCGCCCGTCTGAACCTTCACGATGGCTTCTGCGATGCCGACGCGGTTACAGATGGTTGCCGAGTTCGGGTAATACTGGCCTTGCCAATAAGCGTTGCTGCGCGCAATGCCACCGTAAGACGAGAAGTTGGTGCCGTTGTCGTATGCCGCCGCCAAGCTGTCCAGCGCGAGGTTGTTCTGCGTGTTGTAGCTGTAGAGCGACGTGGCAAGAGACTGTTTCATCACCACAGCCGCATCCGAAGTCACGGCGCGAAGCTTGGGGATCACCACTTCCGACGATTGAATGATGCTCTCAAAGCCGAAGAACCCAATCGGAACCATGCCCGCTTTGAGGTTGAATTGCGCGTTGTTGAGCGCAACCTGGTCCTGCGGAATTGCGAAATCGCCGCCGAAACCGCCCCATTGGAAGGACGTGAACGAAGAACCCTGCACAGGGAACGTAATCTGACCGACGCCGCCCATTGCGGCCTGCGTGTTGGCGAGGAGCATCGAAAGCAGCGGATGCGCCTGATACACCTGAACAAACACAGTCGGAATGATCGCGCGCCGCGTGATGTAGGAAAGCTGCTGCCCGGTCAAACCGCCGGGAACAAGCCCGCCGCTGCTTGGGCCGGTGAATTGGGTTGAGCCGGACATCTATGGATTCCTTATGCGACGTTGCCCATGCGGGCGAACTCGGGGTCGTGGGCAATATTGCGAAGCTCTTGTGTCAGCCATCCGTTCGGGTTCTCATGCAAACCCTTCCACGCCGTATCGCCCGACACGGCCCCGTAAACGTCGACATTGCCGCCAAGGTAATCGAGGCCAGCGACGGCAGACGGCTTCGGAATGCTTTCGGCCACGTAAGCGGCGGCGGCGTCCACATCGGGATTGTTCTGTTCGCGCATGCGATCCATAACGCGGTTCATCACATCGTCGGAAAAGCCGCGCTTGGACTTCACCGAGTTGAGACGGTTCATCAAGTCCTGTTCGGCTTGCGTCTGCTTCGCAGCGGCGTCGGCAGCATCACGAGCATTCAAACGGGCCTCAAGAGCCTCGCGAGCAGCACGTTCTTGATCCAACTGAGCCTTAACCGGCGTGAGCATCGCATCGCGCATGTCACGCCCCGGAAACTTCGCATCCGGGTTTACCTTAGCGATCAGTTCTTCGGCCTGCGGAGCAACGCGCGGATCACCGAGCAACTTATCCAACAGAGCCGCCGAACGAGCGTGCAATTCCGCCTGTTGGCGCGGGATCTGGATGTATTCTTCCTGATTTCCCGACATGGATTAACGGCCCTTCCGCACGGTCGAACCGACATGATCAATACCGGGCGGGCGATCCAGCATGCCGTTCGGCATCGAAGCGGAGTTTGCGCCAATGTCCATCTGCTTGAACGGAACGCGCTTCATCAGCGGATCGTTTTCCGTCACGCTGGAAACGTAAGGAGCAAACGGGCCTGGGGGATTGTTGCGGGTTTCAGACATGATCAAAATCCTTATGCGGCTTGCTGCGGGGCGGGCATGGCGGGGGGCGAGTTAGGCGCGGGAGGCGCGGCTGTCTGCAACATGCCCATCTGGCCTTGTGCCTTCGCCGCTTGAAGTTGCTGGAGAAGCGCAGGAATTTGCTGCTTCATCTGTTCCGTTGCGGAACCCAACTCTTTTGTGAGTTCCATCGAAATCTTCATAATCTTGGTATGAAGCGGCGTTCCCATCGGAACCTGCGGGATCGCGTCATTGATCATCTGGTTCGCAGCGGCCAACTTCTGCATCGCTTGCAAAATGTTGCCAGGGTTGTGCTGCGGAATCGTGTGCGGACCAACATTAGCAGGAGGCGCGCCAAGGCTCGGAGGCATCCCACCCTGCGGCGGTGCCTGCATCCCCTGCGGTAATCCCCCACCCGGAACACCGGGAGGCATAGCCATCGGTTCCATGTTAAATCCTTTTGAGAAAGGCTCCCCACGCCCAATTAAGAGCGTGGGGAGAAGCATTCACTTGCGGGAATGCTTGCGGCCCTTGCGAAAACGAATCATTTGGATGTCCTTTCAAGTTCCAGGGAAACCTTCCACCTGGATCGCTGCGAAGTGCAACGACACGCGCAACCTAAACCAGATTATCAGGATTGCGCAACAGGTTGTTGTTTTCGCTTGCAAATAGACGGAAATGTTGCGCGGAAATGGTTTGACTGTTTTTGAAATGGAGGGTTATTCTGCTGGCGATACTCACGGGATGCAACCGTGGCATCGCAGGAAAGAGAGCCACCAGTGCTCAATCTTTTCTATGGGTTACACCAGCATTGCTTGCATAATATGCAGGTTTTCCGTTTGGTGAAAGCCCCGATGTCGCTGCCGTCCGTGATTTGTTTGGACGGCATCATCTTACTGCGAAACAGCCACCGGCCCGATCCGGCGTGACGCCCTCGCAACCGCCGCTAACCAAGCGACTTGTTAGACAGACAAGGTAAAACTGTTGGGGATGCGCTGTGACTAAACCACAACATCCAGCGGCGAACCGGATCGCCTCATTGGTCCGTTCAATGCCGTGCCGTCATGCTCGCAAGAGCAAAGTCTGAAATAGTCGGCTTCGTGCCGCGCGGGGAACCGAGTGACCCTTCCCGCCTAAATCTCAAATGAGGATGTCAGAACGAAAGGCCCGGCTCCAAAAAGCCGCCGCGTGGCATATTTTCTCGCAAGGGAAAGTATGTCTGCCTCCTAACCCTCACCAAAAAGCCTTTGTTCCTTTCTGCAATCACGCACGGAAAAGAAAGAACGCGAACGGAAACCCTCTTGCAACCTTTCCGTCTATGTGCAGAATGAAGTGGTAGGCGCGCGGTCGGATCAAATCGAGCCGGTCAGTCATCGTTGCCGTGGACGATGCGCGCGTTGGACCCACGGCATTCTTGGACGTTTCCTCCCAAACTTGCCCGGCCCTAGTGGTCGGGTTTTTTTTGGCAACTTGTAAGCAATCCTTACAGGTTACAGGGAACATGTTAAGGAATGTGCAAAATATGCACATTGGAATAACCCGGCATTTCCCGGCACGACCGAACGAATGCCCACGCTTGGCATAGCCGATGCCATACCACTTCGATGTGCGTCACAAACGGACCATCGGTAGCAGTGTAATGGACTTTAAACATCAATGGTGGCTCTTTTTGCCGGTCAGCAGTTCTGGGTGTTGGGCGATAAGCGCCTGTTGCGCGATATCCTTGCGCTCCAAATCCTCTACAAGAGCATCTTCCATCGGCGGATGCACCATTTCGATAAGCCGCTTGCCGTCAATAGCCCCAGCTTTCGCAAGCGCAAACGCCAGTTCTCGGCTTTCGTGCCGGAACGCGGGCGAGGACGAGTGACTGTCGATTTCGATTTTGGCTTTGGGTGATACGTCCGCATAGTTGAATGTGACCGGCAGCATTCCCGGCGCGGGCGGTTCCAACGTGGGGTCTAATTCCGTGTCGAGTTGAACGCTTTTCGTTCCTGGCGGCACCCACGCAATAAGTTGATCCGGGCATTTGGCGCGCAGCATGGAGAAGCAAAGCCCGCCGATGCGCTCCACGGATCGTTCGATTTTCAGAGACGCATCCTTGTGCCGCGCCGAACCCGTGCGGAGAAGCGTGTCAGACTGCCCTTGCGACCGCACAGACCCTTCGCCCTCGCCTCGCATGATCGCAGGCATGCCGCCGATCACGTCAAACATGCTGTTGAGTTCTTGAAAAGACCGCCAGATATCGGGCGGGATTTGCGACACAATGTCTTGCATTTTGGCATTGGGCGATCCGTCTGTGAAAAAACCCCCGGGCTTGTTCAACTTCGCATAAGCGTTCTGATTGACGGATGTTGAACCCGTCGCGAACCGTGGCGGATCTTCCTGCTTGCGGAGCATCTTGTTGATACCGTCGATCCGCTCATTGAGCGCACGTTGCAAAAGCGCCACCAACGAAATGAACGAAATGCCCCAAAAGTTATCGGGCAACGGCATGGCGCAAAACTCGGTAAACCCATGCTGGCCGCGCAACGGGTTGGAATCATCTGACACCACGCGGCCATACGCATCGCGTTTTGCCATCGGTTCCGCAAAAGCGTTGAATAGGATTTCGCCGCCAAACACGATCTCATCGCCTATCATTGTGATAGTCGCCCAATCGTCTTGCTCGTCGTTCCACACCCACAATTCATCCATAGGCACCATTTGATCCTGCACAGATGTTTCAATCTGTGCCTGCGGTGCAAAAAGGTGCATCACGCGGCCTGCGTTGGTTGACGGGCTGGTGCCGCTCGTCGTGTAGGGATACAGCCCTCCAACGAGGATTTGTTTCAGCATCGAGTTGCTGTCAGGACCGCCCTCGGTTTTGGTTTGCATGTTTGTGGCTGCGCGCATCAACGCTTCTTGCCGCGCCTCGGGCAGTCCCGAGATGATTTGCTTAAACCGCGACCGCGTAGGGAACGTGGTGTGAACAAATGCTTCTTGGCGTTCCAGAGAAGCGATGCTTTCGTTGAACACGCCAAAGCTCTCGGGCTGGACCAGATATGGTTCAAAACCGCCCCGCGACCACACAATCTGCTCAATCGTTTTGCCTTTGATCAAAGACCAAAGCACGGCGTCTGATATCGCATCGTCCACATCGCCCGCGCAAATGTGCTGATACAAACCAGCGGCGGCAGCGTGGCCTTTGGCGCGTTCGACAGGCGAAACTTGCCCAAAATAGTCCACAGAAAACCGCAAGTCAGAAGGCGAGTAAAGGAACGCTTGCACGTCGCGAATGAAATCTTGCGTGCGCAGAAATGTTTGCGGGACGCCGTTTTCATCACCTGTCAGGAACAGATTGCGATATGCCGAACCACGCTGAACGCGGATGGCGCGCGAGGCTGTGCAAGCCCCGATGATTTCAGATGCCCAGCGGGCGCGGCCTCGCGATGGTATTTTCATGCAGTGCAGTTAACACGCAACGCGAGGCGCGGTCTATAATCCGTTGTTATCCTTCCGCCACGACGCGGTAGTTCGGAACGGCAGAAGATTGGTTTTTTGCAGCTTCCATAATCGGCGCAATGGACGTGGGCATGTGCGCGTCAAACGATTTGGCAGGCGGCATACCGCTTTGCGCTTGCGTCGCTCGCTCGCCAAATATGGGAGACATATCCACGCGCCCACGGTTGGCTGGCTTGCGTTGCGGCCCAGCGAAGAACGAATCCGCTTTGGCCTGTAAATCTGGCCGCAATTTCGGTGCAGTCGGTTCCCCTTGCCGATACGAATCGTTGATGTTTGTCATCCCCTGATCCTGCATCGTCATTTCCATTGCCGTATCGAACGCCTTGGCGCTGATCGAGCCGACGATAGCCGGAGCTTGAACTTCCGTCCGCTCCACATCAGGAACGTAGCTGTCCTTCACCCGGCCTTCGCATTTCTTCGGGCAGTTAGGGCGCGGTCCGATCCATTCCGCCGAATTGCGCGTGCGCGTGAACTGCGTCGCACAGACGCAGCAACGAAAGCGATGTTGATACCGTTCTTCGCTCATCGCATCACCATGCCCGGATAGAGAAAACCTTCTGGCAACCGCCACACCATCGGCTCAAACGTGAGTTCTTCTCGCGTCAAAGCGTTGGCCCAAAACCCAACAACTTCCCATCGGCGGTTTTCGGCGTCACGGCGGCGCGTGATACGCCACACCACATGACTGATCGCTTCTGCGTCATCGTCAGGATCGGCTTTCACTTCAAGCAGGGTATTGTCGCGAGGCGTATCGTCGTCAATCAACTGCCACGGACGGCCATCAGATTTGGGCTTTGCGGTTTCTACGGGAGCCTTTACCGCTTCTTTCGTCTCGGTCGATTTCATCTGCAATCCTCCATGCCTCAACCATCGCAATCGCAGCGTCCACCGTTTCGGGCAAAGGCTGATCGCTCACAACGTATAAGATTTCCGTTTCCCCCGCCAATTGCAAAAAGCAAAGTCGATGCGTGGCGTTGGCTAGATACCGCGTGCCGACCTCTACAAGCCATGAAGGCATAACGTCTTTCGTAAAGCACTTCTCAATCGGCATTAAGAAAATCCCCTTTGCTCAAAGAACGTCAACGGCGGCGGTGCATCCCGATCCTCATCTGCGGCCCGTAGGATGCTGTATATCCGACGATTGAGGGTTTCCGCCACGGGCGAGATAGAACCCGCCTCCTTGGCTTTGCTGCCCTCCCACGTCACGCCCTGAGCAATTAACCCGCCGCGAAGGTTCTCAATCCAAGTCATGTTTGCCAGAGCCATTGCAAACGTCCGATCATCACGTTCGCGTCCAGGGGCGGACGCCCCAATGTCTGATCTTGTCTGCACAACCGTTGCCATTTCGTCTAGCAACGGAACTGACCGGATTTCCAGCAAGTTCGTGACCCAGCTATCGCGCAGAGCGTTCATCATGTGGAATTTGAGCTTGTAGCTCATCACAGTGTTATACATGAACCCCGGCCCTGGGCTGTCCACACGGCGATACAAATACCAATTAGCTGACGATAAAAAATCGTCAAAAGCAAAATTGCCGCCAAATCCGTTCGTAGGTAAATCCCGCAACGGCGGCAGTCCTTCGGCTTCGCGTTTGGCGTCACGCTCAATTCTCGCCAAAGCAATAGCCGCTTTCATTTTGTCGCCATACATATCCGAGCGCATACGGGATCGTAAATCTTCAAACGCTTGCATAACGGCGATACCAATCCCGCCAGTCATGTCGATATTGATCTGGCAATTTGCATATTGGCCTGCAAGATAAGCCGTCACCCATGCGCAGTGCCGCGTCTCGGGGATGCTATCGGCCCATTCCGCAACTTGCACCATCTTGTCTGCATACACGCGCCAGACCGATGCACTGTGTAAATTACTATCTTCGCTGCGACCGCCAGCCACATCGACTCCAATAACGTAAAAACCATCTTTGTGAGGTTTTTCCCACACACGCAATTTGATTAAATCGTGATGCGCTCCGTCCGTCACCTCTTCAACCTTTGACATATAATACTCGTCATCAAGGTGAAAAGTGTAACCCCAATATCCATATCCGCCTTCGTCAACCAGCGCCTCTGGTGCGGATGTGATGCGCTCTCGTGCTTCCATCAACCGGCGTGGCTGAAAGAACGATGAGCCTGTGGTGATGAACGCTTCCTCTTCCGTCCAAGGTTGATTCTGCCCCATATCATCTTCATTGGAAGCTGGCTTTGTTTGTTCGGCGCGATACCAAGCGATTTGCTCCATCGTAATTTCAAAATGGTATAAATCTTTGACTTTCTTAACTTTTTCGTTTTCTTCTGGTGTTAAACCAGCAGTTCCAAACACGCGAAACCGTTTGTCAGTCATTTTGATACGATTTGTTTCGTTTGCCCACCATCCAACAAAAATGGCTTTCGAGAAATAAGGATCGGCGCGAGCACCATCCCATATTTCTTTCCAGTGGTTGGGACCGTTCGCTGTGCTCTCCATGATGTAAAGAGCGCGCGGGTTTTCAGGTGCCATTGCGTGACGAAAGTTTGCCACGCCTTGCGCTTTACCAAATTTTGATAATTCAGTGAGATGGCCAAGCAAGTAGCCTTCACCTTCACCCCAATTCTCTTTTGATTTTCCTGCAACGCGCATATCCAAACGAGAGCCGTTAGAAAACGTAAACCCTTGTTTGTTGTCAGTTACGACTGCAAAACTTTTGCCCATAAAAGGGGAAAGGGATTTAATGTATGTTCGGATCGTAACTCGGTTCTTTACCGAGTTATCATCATTATCCGAAACAAATACACCAATCACTCCAGGGTTTAGAGCCAACCAAAAGATTGTAAGCGCCATCGTGATGGTAGTCACGCCTAGCTGTCGGCTTTTCAAAATGTAAAACGTGTGAATCCCGTTTTCTAAACCCTCGGCAATTCCGTCAAGCACTCGTTGTTGCGAAGTCCATAGTTTCAACTTAGTGCCTTCGCCTGTGGCATCAGACACCGCGTGCTTAGATTGAATGCGCAACGCCCCAAGGTATTTCTTGAAAAGCGGAAACCACTTGGGATGCTTAGCCATATGGACCTCAGTTCATCAACGGTTGGATGCGGACAATAATTTGTCGCTCATCAAAATTGGAATTGATCGGATTTTCCACGCCGCAACAATACCATTCCCCATCTTCCAAAAGCACAACGAAATGTGTTCCGTCATCTCCGCGCGCCCAATAATAGCCGGGTTCGAATATCACGAAGCGCCATCATAGGCTGATACATTCATTTCATGCAGCATGCGAGATGTTGCCCCCATCAGCATGGTGTTGTTTGTCGCGTGCCAAGTTGTTCGGATACCAAGTAGATCATATCGAATTTCGACAATCGCAAACCCAGTCGTTTCACCAGATTTTACACGATCAAGGAAATTTTCCGCCATTTCCATCACTTCGGGACTTGGCTTCATCAAGCGATCAGAAATGGTTGCCCCTGGCAACATCGCAATGTTATCGCTTGCGTCGTCCATCAATCTCTCCGTCTAAACTGCATGCCGCCAATAGGCGTTGCGTTGGCTTCCGCGTCCTCTTTTGCGATGCGCGGTATCTGTTCCATCATGCGCAGATTGTTCTGCGCGTTCCACTGCATCTGTTCAGCCGTGATCAGCGTGTGATTAGGAGCCGTCACACGGCCATCCCAATCCCGGACGGGATCAAATCCCCGTACCTGCCGACGCCGCCGCATGGCGCTCTCCTATTGCCGCGATGACTTGCTTTACAACGCCGCCCCAATCTCCGAGGAACCGTTGCCGGAATATCCGCATGGACGGATACCAAACCGTATGCTCGGCGTATTGGCCCCAGCGCCAGCACGTATCAAACCGGCACATAAGCCACGTCGAAACGCCCAACGACGCCGCCAAGTGAGCCATAGCGGTATCTACTGTGATCACCAGATCAAGCCCTGCAACGATGTTGGCCGTATCTTGCCAGTCGCCTTTCGGCAAATCTTCTTGCTGCAACGATATCCAATTTCCCGCGCCTAACGCTTCAATAACCGGGATGATCCGATCCGGTCCGATGGATCGGCGGTTGTCGATAGCGTTCGCAAGAGGCTCATCTGGCCGCGCACCACCCGCCCAACACACGCCAATCTTCGCGCGTTGCGGTTTAGGTTCCACATCAAACACAGAAGGCGGCGGGCAATTCTCTGGCGTGGTGCCGAACAGCCGAGGCAACGACATGAGAGATACCGTCACATCCACATCAGGAGGCGCGTCACGCCGATGCACCGTCACTTCGCAACCAAACGATTTGAATAGGCGTTCAAGCGGTTGATGCGTCTCAATCGTGACGTGTGACGCCACTTCCATAACTTTCGGGATATACCGCGAGAATTGCAGGCTATCGCCATAGCCTTGTTCGGCCCACAATAGCACTCGCTTGCCGCGCAAGCCGTCCAGATCGCCCGTATAAGGCGGCTGGCCGGTGAACCACCACGGCAACGCAAACGCGGGCAGGCGGAACCGATCCTCGAATTTCTCCCACCCTTCAAGCCATTCCCCCATGCGAAGCAATTCAGCGGCTTCACCACATGCCGATTGAACGTAAACGCCCTCAATCTGTTGCGCGGCGCGGAAATGACGCAGTGCCAACTCGGGAAGCGCCATAGACGAGAACATGGCCCCAATGCTGTGATGCGTTTCCGCGTCGTTGGGCGATAAGAACAGCGCCCGCTCAAAGCACGCCAACGCCTCCGCATGGTGTTGTAGGAGCGCGTGTGCGGCCCCCAGCTTCAACCATGCCCTGCCGTGCTCGGGATACCGCACAGCGGCTTCCCGCGCGTGCAAAATGGATTGTTCAAACAACCCCATTTCGTAGCAAGCCGACGCGAGACATATCCACGAATCCCAATCGTCGGGATTGAGATGCACCGCCATATGGAAATGATCGTGCGCCGATACCCAATCGCGCGTCATCAGCGCCACCCGGCCCCGCATCTGCGCAATCATCCATGCGGGTTCTTCTGCGGCTTCCATTTCCGCAATCACGGCTTGCCCGCCGATCTCGTCTAATGCGTGAAGCCGTTCGATAAGTTTTTCAACCAAAGGCGTCACGCCAGTATCTTTCATCAAATCCATGCCGCGATCAAACCAATCAGGCAAATCACCAAACAGAATATCGTCCAGCGTCAGTTGCGCGGACCAAGATTGATAATCCCGCCTTGCGGCATAGCCAGCGAACCCATGGACTTGCGTTGAACATCGTTCTGCAATTTGGCGAGGTCCATCTGTGACTTCATCACAAGTTCCACATTTTGAACCATCGTGCCGACCAAACCGCCCGGAATGAAATACAACGTCTGGCCGTAATGATCCTCGATCTTGCGCATCGCAAAACTGCGATCCTCATGCAGTGTCTCATTGGCCTTCAACGCAGCCGCCTCGGTGCGAAAGTTCAAATTAAACGGCGCTTGCCCGGTAATCATCACCAACAACGAAAACATTAGCATCTCCCCATGATACGTTTTTTCACACGACGAACGATCTCGGTGCCCGATTTGGTTTCAATCCGCACACGTTCATTCGTCCACCCTTCGCGCAACAGACGCTCGATCTCTGCCTCTTTCGCAGACGGCGGACGGCCTACTCGCTTCCCTTTCTCCCGAGCGCGAGCAAGACCTTCCTTAATGGCTTGATTTCTTGAAACCGGAACGCCGTCATCCATCAAGATTTTCCAGTCAAAAACGCAAAGAACGCGGTTGCGGATTCCACAACTTGCGCCGATTGGACACTCGGATCGTCCTGGCAGAACTGAATAGCCGCGCGCAAAGCCTCAGTGCGCGCGGCGTAATTCAGTTCTGGTTCTGGTTCTGGCTCGGGCGTCTGGTCCGGCGTTTCGGCACCCGGCAAAAGCCCGCGATCCTGCCAAAACTTATCCATCTGGATATCAGCCATTAACTGTCGATCCGACTGTAACAGCCACATCAACAGGCTGACCGGCAATGGTAGTCTCAGTATGGACAGTCTGAGGCTGGATTGGCGTCTGGCCGGTAGAAGCGAGAACAAACGCATGAAGAGCCTGCACCGCTTCTGTGAGGGTTTTGTTATCAACGATACCGTTCGGATCGCCGGGAGGTTGCCACGTAAACATTCCGAAACTCCTTGTAAGTGGTTTCCGTTTCTAACCCTTTCCGTCAAACAGCGCCATAGTTACGGATCATCAAATTGCGAACCGTTGTTGCGTGCCACTCGCCTCCCCGAGAACTTTTCACGCCGCGCGCATTCAAAGCCGACGCAATACCGTGATACCCACTCACGCCACTGGCTTCGATTTGCCGCACAATTGGGATGACGTTGGATGCAAACGCCCTCGCTGCGTTCTGGTTCGCCGCCGCACCCACCTTGCCAGCGTCCGCAAGATTGGCCCGGTTCCCGAGCAACACGCCCTGCGCACGCCGTTGTGCAAGAGCTTGCTTCGTCCGATCCGAAATCAACGCGCGCTCTTTTTCCGCAAGCGCCGCATAAATGTGCAGCATGAACGGATCGGCATCCGGCCCCAACTCCGCAACCACAAACGGAACACGATGCGCCATCAACCCGGAAATGAAATGCACATCACGCGAAAGCCGATCCAGCTTCGCCACCACAACAGAACACTTCGCACGGCGCGCATGGGCAAGAGCGGCGGCGAGTTGCGGGCGGCGGTCCAAAGCATCCGAACCCTTGCCCGTCTCAACCTCAACATACTCCGCGAAAATCTCCGCGCCTTGCGCCTCTGCAAACCGATCCACGGCGGCGCGTTGGGCTTCAATCCCCAAACCGCTACGGCCCTGAGAACTAGTGGACACGCGGAAATATGCAATCATCGGAACCTCCCTAACGAGGCTCAATAATCCTACGTCACATGATTTCCGTCAATATGTTTTCCGTCTATTCGCACATCTTGCGGCGTATCGCGGTGGCGGATATCGCCTCTAGTTCCGCCCCTAAATGCTCCCGCGTCATCGTGTAACCCACGTCGCGGCCATATGTGATATCAACAATGTTCGGAACCACAACAACCCGATACCGACCAACATAATCTGCAAGCGCGCGATGGATCGTATCAACCACAACCGTCGTCGGAAATGGATTGTTGTCGCCGTCGCAATCGCGAACCATCACGCAAACCTGACCAGTTTTTTCAACCGCACGCCGGAACAACGCCATGTGGCCGTCATGCCAAGGCTGAAAACGCCCCATCATCTGAACCGTCGGATTCTTATCGTCCCACAAGAATTGTGATCCTCTCAACCAAATCCGGCACCAACTTATCGTAGAACCACATCACCTGCGCATCGTAAACCTTCGGATACTGGAACATCGCGTCCGTGTCCGCATACCCAGATGACGAGCGCGTATCCATCCACACAATCAAATCGCACGGACGCGACGCCTCAAATACCGCCATCGTCTCCCAAGTCGGGCAAATGAAGTCCGCAATTACCACACCATCCACGTCACACCGCGCCGCCATATCGCTCGCTTGGCGCAACCGGCCCTCGCGCGTGAAATCCTTATTTCCCGTCTCCGCGCGAACCTTATCCCCGTTCACCCGCGTTACTTTCACGCCCAGCTTGCGCAACTCCTTGGCCGCGCTATCCGCAAGCGTCGTCTTGCCGGTCCCGCTCAAGCCCATGATCAGAACCTTCACGCGCACCAATCTTCTCCCTCACAAATCATCGTCAAAATCAATCGGCGCAGGCTTCACATCAGCCACCGCATCCTCGCGAACCCGACGAACCGGATAAGGATGCGCAGCAAGCCAAACCTCCAACGCAACCAACCACAAACTCACATCATCAGGAACGCGGTTCCGACCAGTCCGCCACTGAACAACACCCTGGCGCGTGTAACCCAACTTCTCCGCAAACCCCGAAGCCGTCATAGACATGTCATCCATAATCTTCCGAACCCGCGAACCCTTCATAAAAACAACCTTTTTGACAACTCATTGATAGCGTATTCGCTACCATAGTTTACGAAAGCGGATACTCGCTACGGCGGAAACAACATTCTGTCAATCATAAACAACACTTTCCATATCTAACCCACCCCATAACCCACAACCTTTCCGTCTGATTGCGATTTTTTCTGGGGGAAAAACGGACGTGCGCCCCCGCCCTCGCATAACTGGCGTCCCATCGCGATGTGCGCGTGCGCGGCTGTGCAGATGCGGCTCAGACCGGCCCGGACGGCCCCTCCCCGCCCTCCCCGGCGTTCCGTGCAATGCCCAAACGGTCGTTTGGTGTTGTGATAACGTGTTGATATTGCGACCAGTTTTCGCGCATATCATCGATCAGTGAACACTCGACGCGATGTTGCTGCCGGGTTTGGTGGCTGAACCGGGCTGGGTTGCGAGGCGGTGTTGATCGGCGTTTGGTGCGACGAAAGCGCCGTGCGTGGTTCACCCTGCCCGTTCGCTGTTGCGTTTGCGTTGTTGCGCGTGGTGATGGTGGTGGTGGTGTTGAGAGTGTGCTGGTTGTGGGGAGTGTTTATGGGGGGGGATTGCTCTTGTTCCGTAACGCGGGATGTTTGATCCGTGGGTTGCGTGCGGTATGCCTCTCTCGCCTCTTTTGCGGGGTGCTGGGCGGGCTGTTTGGTTTGGCTGGGGGTTGCTGGGTTAAGTGCTGTTGCAGCCTTCTCGGCGCGGTTATTGATCACGCATCGCGGGCAGTTGCGCACTGGATAGGTCGGAGCGGGCCGTTGCGGGTGGTGCAGAAGGAATGGTTGCCCACACGTCCGGCAATCCGTTTGCCATGACGCCATGATGCTAATTTTGTTATCGCGCCGTGTGTGCGCGTAATCGCCTGCCCATGTGTATCGCTGCCCGTCGATCTCAAAGGCATCGTAGCAGCGAGCCGGTCCTGGCGCTCCCATCCCTCATCCTCCTAATGATCCGTCGCGTGTAATCTTTTCCGTAAGATTTTTCCAGTTTGGCATGTTTTCCGTCTTGTGGTTTCCGTTCCCCGATGACATAACGGTGTTGTCGGGATCATCCGACGCTAACGGATGCGGGTATCATGGAATTGCTGGTTTGTTTTTCGGTTATTGGAATCCCTGCAATTTTGTTCGGCATCATGTGGGTGGCGTCGTGCATTATTGATGTTTTGAACGCTCGCGAACATCGTGAGTTCATGGCGCGCGTTAAAGCCCCCCGTAAGGAGGGCTGATCCATGACAAATAATAACCGCGCCTTGGCTGCATTCATCGCGCACAACACGGATATTGCGGAGATGCTGAAAGAGCTTTCCGCGCTATGTGACGATCATTTCAACATAGCGCCCGATGATGTGACTTGGGCGAATGTCGGATCGCTAAACGCAATTCGCGCGCAATTGAACGGGATCGTTCGTTTTGCAGGTGCTCGCGAGGCTGTCTAACTCTGGCCCTTCCTCCCGTATTGCGGGAGGTTTGGCGAGCGTTTGGATCGGTAACACAACGGAGGCTAAAATGTCGTTCATCTCTCGTATTTCCCCGCGTATCAACAACGGCTCGCAGTTCCTCACGGACGAGCAAATCCGCCACTTCGCGCCCTCAGTGTTTGCGGAAACCGCGCACGAAAGCCGCTCGCAGAAATTCGCGTATATCCCGACGATGGACGTTCTCGCTGGGCTGCGTCGCGAGGGTTTTGAGGTAACGCGCGTCTCTCAGGGACGTTCGCGCATCCCCGGCAAAGCCGAGTTTACAAAACACATGATCCGGCTGCGCCGCGCGGACGATACCGGCGTGCGCGTGCTGGGGATGACGTTTGCCGAGGTGGTGTTGCGCAACGCGCATGATGGCACGTCAGCCTATAAGCTGGACGCGGGCTTGATGCGGCTTGTCTGCCTTAATGGCATGGTGGCACCGGCTGGCGCGCGTGGGTCGCTTTCCATCCCGCACAAGGGGGACGTTGTGGGTCGCGTGATCGATGGCACATTTACCGTCATCGATGACAGCATGCGCGCCATCGGGCAGGCCGAAGAGTGGCAGCAAATCCAGCTATCGCACGACGAAAGCCGCGCGCTGGCAAATGCCGCTCATACCGTGCGATTTGCGGATAGCGAAGGCGTTGTTGAGACGCCTATCCAGGCTGATCAGCTTCTCCGTGCGCGCCGTCGCGAGGATGCCTCGTCTGATCTCTGGACGACATTTAACCGCATCCAAGAGAACGCCTTGCGCGGAGGACTGTCTGCTATGGGGCGCGATGCGAATAATGCATTGCGTCGCACCACCACGCGGGAAATCAACGGGATTGACGCGAATGTGCGTCTCAACCAGGCGCTGTTTGCGCTTGCGGAGGAAATGGCGCGTCTCAAAGCCTAATCGTTGACGGTTTGGCGCATCTCCCGTTCGCGCGGGGGATGTCCTGATCGCCAGTGCGGTCTATCGCGCAATCAAGCGCACATTGAGGAGATATGAAAATGCGCTACATCCTGATTGACAATTGCTCTGGCTACATTTTCGGCGATACAGCGGACATGCCGCGCGTGCCGATTTCCACCAGTGAGGGATTCCCGATGACTCAATCGGAGTTGTCCGGCAGTGACGGCCCGATCTTGGCCGCGCGGTGGCTGGATGAGGCCGTGATTGGCGAGCATGGTCGCGCCTATGCGACCGTCCATAGCCTCGCCAGCAATGAAACCGGCTATCTCGTCTATCGTGCAGACGGCAACGGCAGCGATACCGTTTGCATTGTGCAGGACGGCCAGGACGCTGATACGATTGAGGCGGTGCGACGGGATTGCGATCTGGTCGCCACAGTGCGATGCACGAGCGGCGGCTGATATTTTCGCGCCGGTAGCTCAACGGTAGAGCGGGCCGCTCATAACGGCTTGGCCGTAGGTTCGAATCCTGCCCGGCGCACCACCACGGACCCGTAGCTCAATTGGATAGAGCACCGAAATTCTAATTCGCGCGTTGCAGGTTCAAATCCTGCCGGGTCCGCCAATTTTGGAGATTTAAATGTCGAACGTCGAAATTGCCAATTTGCTCGTTAATGCGTTGGACGATCTCGCAAATGCCAGGCAATCCGTGGCCCTTGCGATGGCCGCGCTGGCCGGTGATGCCCCACCCATTCCAACCCGACACACGGTTGCCGTCCGCACCACGTCAACCCAGGTAATGGCGGTTTTGGCGTCCGCGTCCGAGCCGCTCACATTGATTGATATTGCCGATGGGGTTTGCGCAATTCGGCGCGGTGAGGACGCTCCGCGCAAAAACGGAGGCACTCGCTATCAGGAAATGTGCCGCACGGCGCTTTCGCGGCTCATTGATCGCGGCCAAATCAAGCGAATTGAGCCGCGAACCCGGAATGAACTGATGCGGTTTGCGATTGTTTGATCGCTTTGCGCACGGGACGTGCTGCGTCCCGTGTCATGGCAATCGGGCCAGATGGAGGACGATATGAGCACTGTCAGAGACATTGACTGGCAAATCCCCGGTCAATTTTTGCAATATTGGAAAATCCTGCACTCGCTTCGCCCGGGCGTTACGCTTGGCGTCGCGCGCGATTTTTATGATCGCCACGTCCCGGTTGCGGACGCGGCGCACGCCATCGCGACCTACGGTGAGGATGAATCGCCGATTGCCTTGTTTGTCGCCGTCCTGGAGACTACCAACGCCAGCGAGCTTATCCACCTCGGGCGCGCTATCCTGGCCCGCCATGATAGCCTGTGCGATGTTGGATACCGCATCGGCGAGCCGCATGATGACCCGGCCATATCCGCTTTGGCAGACGCGCTCGGGAAGCTCGCGGCATGACCCCCACCGCCCTGCGCGAATTTCGACAATTGGAAGTCGATTTCGTGATCACTACGGCATGGCATTCTCACGGGTGCCATGCAGCGGCGATCATGCCGATACGGAGGATGCAATCGTGGATATTGAGAGTTTGACAATCAAAGATGCGCGCGAAATTGCGCAAA